>OKSB01002135.1_pt1 | contig 18235 bp, 14 predicted proteins | sample 1601171 | NCBI WGS metagenome assembly OKSB01 (sample SAMEA3541496, study PRJEB24748) | human gut metagenome | biome: human gut; feature: human-associated habitat; material: faeces | place: China | collected 2012 | reverse complement strand
CGACGATCTGGGTGATGCCGTAACGGTCCCTCAAGTCGATGAAGGTCATGGCGCCCAGGTTGCGCACCTTCTGCACCCAGCCGGCGAGCGTCACCGTCTGGCCGACGTTCGCGGCACGCAGCGCACCGCATGTATGGGTTCTGTACATAATAATTTGTATTTATTGCTCGGTTTGGCTATCTTTGTACTTGCAGTTGCAAGATACAAAAGTACGAAATTTATACGAAAAACGGCAGTGCAGGCAAAATTTTATAGGTAACCATATCCCATTTTACACCGCCGCTCCTCCAAAGCCCGACTACCGAAGCGGACCTCGTCCGAAGTCCCCGCCAAGGCGGGGGGGGGAAAATCTGCAAACGCGGCTCTGCCACGAACGCTCCGACAGTCGGCCGGGTGCAGCGGCCCGGAATCCGGCAGGGTGTAAAGTCGTATATAGCTGCCTAAATTTGTTTCTATGCCCCGCTTGTACTATCTTTGCGGGGATAAAACCGCCGCGAACGCCGTACCGTCCCGCCGGAGCGATCCATACCGGCCCGCCGACGTTCCCGGTCCGTAAAAAGCCATACACCATGTTTGAAAACCTGACAGATAAACTCGAACGGTCGTTCAAGATCCTCAAAGGCGAAGGCCGCATCACAGAGATCAACATCGCCGAGACGCTCAAAGAGATCCGCCGTGCGCTGATCGACGCCGACGTCAACTACAAGGTCGCCAAGTCGTTCACCGACGAGGTGAAGCAGAAAGCGCTGGGTCAGAACGTGCTGACGGCTGTCAAGCCGGGGCAGATGATGACCAAGATCGTGCGCGACGAGCTGGCGCAGCTCATGGGCGGCACGGCCACCGACATCCGCTTGGAAGGCACTCCGGCCGTCATCCTGATCGCCGGTCTGCAAGGTTCGGGCAAGACGACCTTCTCGGGCAAGCTGGCCGCCTTCCTCAAAGAGAAGAAGGGGCGCCATGTGCTGCTCGTCGCCGGCGACGTCTACCGTCCGGCCGCCATCGACCAATTGAAGGTGCTGGGCGGTCAGATCGGCGTGGAGGTCTACACCGAGGAGGGTAACAGGAATCCTGTCGAGATCGCCGAGAACGGTATCAAGTACGCCCGGCAGAAGAATTACAACGTGGTGATCGTCGACACCGCGGGCCGTCTGGCCGTGGACGAGGCGATGATGCAGGAGATCACGGCGATCAAGGCCGCCGTCGATCCCGGCGAGACGCTCTTCGTGGTCGACGCCATGACGGGCCAGGATGCCGTGAACACGGCCAAGGAGTTCAACGACCGGCTCGACTTCGACGGCGTCGTGCTGACGAAGCTCGACGGCGATACGCGGGGCGGTGCGGCTATCTCGATCCGCGCGGTGGTCAACAAGCCGCTGAAGTTCATCAGTTCGGGCGAGAAGATGGACGCGCTGCAGGTGTTCCACCCCGAGCGTATGGCCGACCGGATTCTCGGCATGGGCGACATCGTGTCTCTCGTCGAGAGGGCGCAGGAGCAGTACGACGAACAGGAGGCGCGCCGGCTGAAGAAGAAACTGGTCAAGGACCAGTTCAACTTCAACGACTTTTTGAGCCAGATCGCGCAGATCAAGAAAATGGGCAACCTGAAGGACCTGGCCTCGATGATTCCGGGCGTCGGCAAGGCGCTCAAGAACGTCGAGATCAGCGACGACGTGTTCAAGCAGACCGAGGCGATCATCCAGTCGATGACTCCCGCCGAGCGCGAGAATCCGTCGATTCTGAACGGCAGCCGCAAGCAGCGCATCGCTGCGGGCAGCGGTACGACGATTCAGGAAGTCAACCGGCTGCTCAAACAGTTCGAGGACACGCGCAAGATGATGAAGACGGTGGCCGGCGGCATGCCGAAAATGATGCGCCACGGCAAAAGGCGTTGATTCCGGCCGGAAAGTTCCGACGCTCGTTGACCGGAATTTTTCAGGCCGTGCGGTCTGAAATCCGCAGGCTGGGTTTCCCCCTTCGCGGCGGCGTTGTGACGGATAGCGGGCGCGGCCGATGCCGAAACGGAACCCCGTGTCCCGTCGGACGTAGCCGAAACTTTTCCGGAGTTCCGGTCGTAAGCGGATAGAACGTGCTGCCGGGTTGCGGGCCGGAACGTAAGTGTCTGTCGGGAAACTTGCAGGACGGATTTCGGACGGTTCGGGCCGGCGGGTTGCCGGGAAGTCCGGGAGCGATGCGACGAGCCGCTCCGGCGGAAAGATGCGCGGGCCGGGTCGCGGAAGAACCGGCGGAAAACTCGGTTTCCTCGGGCAAGGGCGGAGGACGCTTTCACGTATCCGATATTATTGTTTGAAAATTTTAAGATAGCGAGCTATGCAGATTATGGACGGGAAGGAGGTCGCAGCCAGCCTCCGCAAGCAAATCGCCTCCGAGGTGGAGGCTCTCGTGGCCGCCGGAAACAGGCCGCCGCATCTGGCGGCCGTTTTGGTCGGAAACGACGGCGCGAGCCAGACGTATGTCGGGCATAAGGAGAAATGCTGCGGCGAGGTGGGCTTCCGCTCGACCGTGCTTCGCCTGCCTGAGGAGACGACCGAGGAGGCTTTGCTCGCCGAGATCGCCCGGCTGAACGCCGATCCGGACGTCGACGGCTTCATCGTGCAGCTTCCGTTGCCGAAGCACATCTCGGAGCAGAAAGTGATCGAGGCGATCGATCCGCGCAAGGATGTGGACGGATTTCATCCGGTCAATACGGGGCGCATGATTTCGGGCCTGCCCGCCTATCTGCCCGCTACGCCCGACGGGATTCTGGAGTTGCTCAGGTACTACAGGATCGAAACCGCCGGCAAGCACTGCGTCGTAATCGGCCGCAGCAACATCGTAGGCCGTCCGATCGCCAATCTGCTGTCGCAGAAGGGCTGGGATTGCACGGTAACGCTTTGTCACAGCCGGACGAAGAATCTCGCGGAGGTCGTTCGCGGCGGCGACATCGTAATCGCCGCGCTGGGCAAGGCCGAGTTCGTCACGGCCGACATGATCAAGCCGGGCGCGATAGTCGTCGACGTGGGTATCACGCGCGTGCCGAGCGACCGGACCAAGTCGGGGTGGAAATTGCTGGGCGACGTCAAGTTCGACGAGGTGGCTCCCAAGTGCAGTTATATAACGCCGGTCCCGGGCGGAGTCGGGCCGATGACGATCATCTCGCTGATGAAAAATACGCTGAAAGCGGGTCGCAGGGAAGTGTACGGAAAGTGACGCTCCCGGGAGCCTGGCACGGGGAGGAATAAACGCTTCGGCCGGGTTCTTCGCGGCCTTGTGCGATCTTGCCCCTGTCGCGTCGGTGCGGCGGGGGCGAGTCGTTTCCGGGGAAGCGGCCGGCGCTTCTTCCGTTTGCGGATGCCTTGGCCGTTGAGGGCCGAATGTCAGGTGCTGCCGGAGGCGGTTTAGCATGTTTGGAACGGTGCTTGTCCGCATGATGCCGGAAGCGTCAAGACGCGCGGAGTCACGGTGCGGCCGGCCCGGCGTGGGATGCAGCGCCCGGAACCTTGCGGCGGCGAGCGGCTTCGGCCGTCGACAGGCGGTTTCGTCGCGTCGGACCGGCTCGGCCGTGCGCGCGTAACTCGTTGCGCTGCGCACGCCGTTGTCGTGCGCGCGCTTTTCATGTTAGGACCGCTGTCGCACGGTTGCAGTCCGGAGGTGCGGGCGGTCCGAGGATTCTCCCTGATCGGGCGTGCGGGATGGCGGGGCCCGTGCGGAAACGGCAGGCCGGCGGTGATGCGAAGTTCGGAATCCGGAATCTCGGAGCCGGGCGAGGCCCCGCCGCGCGATAAATTTCGGCGCGTAACGGTGTCCGGCACAAGAATCTCGACAATTTTTCGTTACTTTGCAGATCACTATCGATTAACCGGTCCCTATGGAGAACAAGCGCAATATCCGACGGTGGCTTCCCGTGGCGGCGGCTCTGGCCGTTTTCGTTCTGATCAACCTGTTCTATTTCGCTCCGCAGTTCAGCGGACAGACGCTGCTCCAAGGCGATGTTCAGCAGTACAAGGGCTCGTCGGAGGATATCATGCAGCACCGCGAGAAATACGGCGAGGACCCGCAGTGGGAAGGCAACATGTTCGGGGGTATGCCGGCTTACCTGATCAACGTGCAGTACGAGGGGACCGTCATCAAGACGCTGTCGAAAGCCTTCTACTTTCTCGGCCAGCCCGCCGCGCTGATCTTCATCGCCATGACGGCTTTCTTTTTCATGCTGCTGTGCATGCGGTTCAACCCGTGGATCGGGATCGTTCCGTCGCTGGCCTACGGCTTTTCGACCTATTTCTTCATTATCATAGGGGCGGGGCATGTGACCAAGATGATGGCGCTGGCTTTCGCTCCGATGCTGTTCGGGGGAGTGTGGTACGCGTTCCGGCGCAACATGTGGGTCGGTGCGGCGCTGACGGGCGTCTTCGCGTCGATCGAGATCGGCGTGAACCATCCGCAGATCACCTACTATTTCCTGTTCATACTGGCCGCGTTCTGGATCAACGAGCTCGTGTCGGCCGCGCGTGCGAAAGCGCTGCCCCGGTTCGCCAAGACGACCGGACTGCTGGCCCTGGCCGCCGTATTGGCTGTCGGCAGCAATGCAGGCATGCTCTACTACATCAATTCCCATTCGGCCGAGACGATGCGCGGAGGCAGCGAGCTGCGCGAGGCCCGTACGGGCGAGAAGCAGCAGGGGCTCGACATCGAGTATGCGACGGCCTGGAGCTACGGGCCCGGCGAGACGTTCAATCTGCTTATTCCCAATCTGTACGGCGGCTCGTCCGAGGGCGGATTTTCCGAGGACGGAGCGGTGGCCGACGCGCTCGGCAAGTACAATGCGCGGCAAGTAGCAGCGCATCTGCCCGGTTATTGGGGCCCCCAGCCCGGAACGTCCGGTCCGGTCTATGTGGGCGCTGCGGCGCTGTTGCTCGCCGTGCTGGGACTGTTCGTGCTGCGCGGTCGGTCGAAATGGTGGGTGGCCGCGGTCGCGCTGCTCGCCGTGCTGTTGTCGTGGGGTAACCATTTCATGGGGCTGACCGAGCTGTTCTTCCGTCATTTCCCGATGTACAACAAGTTCCGCACCGTGTCGATGATTCTCGTGATCGTCGAGTGGTGCGTGCCGTTTCTCGCGGCCGTCGTGCTGCAGCGCATCTGGTGCGGCCGGATCGAGCATGCCAGACTGATGAAGGGGCTGAAATACTCCGTGTTGACGGTCGGCGGCATCTCGTTGCTGTTTCTGCTGTTCGGCGGCGCGTTGCTGTCGTTCTCGGGCGGAGCCGATTCGCAGATGCAGTTGCCGGACGACGTGCTTGCCGCGATGCGCGACGAGCGGGCGTCGATGATGCGTGCCGATGCGCTGCGCTCGCTGGTGTTCGCGCTGCTGGCGGCCGGAGCGGTGTGGCTGTTCGCGACCGACAAAATCAAGCGGGGCGCGCTGGCGGCGGCGCTGGCCGTGATCGTGACGGCCGATATGGTACCGGTCAACCTGCGCTATCTGGGACGCGAACGTTTCGTGCCCGAAAGCGCCGTACGGATCAGGCCGACGGAAGCCGACCTGCAGATACTGGCCGATACGGTCGGCGAACCCGGATACCGCGTGCTGAATCTGACCGTCAGCCCGTTCAACGATGCGTCGACTTCGTATTTTCACCGCTCGGTGGGCGGGTACCACGGGGCGAAGCTGCACCGCTACCAAGACCTGATCGAGCATCATCTGTCGAAGATGAACTGGAACGTGTACGACATGCTCAACACGCGCTACGTGATCGCTCCGTCGGACGACGGCCGAGGCGCTTCGGTGCAGCGCAACGACGGGGCCAACGGGGCCGCTTGGTTCGTGGACGAGGTGAGGATCGTGGCCGATCCGGACGAGGAGATCGATGCGCTCGACTCGGTCGATACGAAGCGTGTGGCGGTGGTGGACAAGCGATTCGCCGGGATGCTGGAGGGCGTTTCCGTTACGGCGGACAGTTCGGCCTCGATCCGGATGACCGAGTATCGCGTGAATCGCCACACGTACGAGTATTCCGCTGCGGCGGAAGGGGTGGCCGTATTTTCCGAGATTTATTATCCGCACGGGTGGACGGCCTATGTCGACGGGCAGGAGGCTCCCTATTTCCGGGCCGATTACGTGCTGCGGGCGATGAAGCTACCTGCCGGCGACCATGTCGTCGAGTTCCGCTTCCGCGCGCCGCATTACGAGACGCTGACGGTCGTCACGCTCGTCTGCTCGCTGCTGCTCCTGCTGTCGCTGGCCGCGGCCGTCGGCGTGGCCGCCGTGCGCAAGCGCAAAACCGAACAAACCGCTACTGAGAATGGCTGTGGACAAGAATAAGAGAATCAAGCGCCGGGTGCGCAACGCCTACATCGTTTCGACGGTCAGCATCGCGCTGGTGCTGTTCCTGCTCGGAGCCGTGGGATATCTGATCATGGGCGCGCTGAACGCGACCGAACGGCTGAAGGAGAACGTGACCGTGTACGTGATGCTCCGCGACGACATAACGGCCGAGCAGAGCGCCGCGCTGAAGGGAAGAATCGAGAAGCACGAGGGCGTGCGCGAGGTGAAGTATACGTCCAAGGACGAGGCGGCGGCCGAGTTTCAGGCCTATCTGGGCGACGATTTCGTCGGCTTTCTGCAGGAAAATCCGCTTCCGGACATGTATGAGGTGAAGGTGGCTTCGACTTCGGCGGAAAAAGAGGCTCTCTCGGCGCTCGAGAGGCAGCTGCTGTCGTGGGAGGGAGTCGACGAGGTGGTGTACCAGCGCAGCGTGATCGACCAGATCACGTCGAACATCAACAAGTTCAACCTGATTCTGCTGCTTTTCGGCGCGACGCTGCTCGTCATTTCGCTGATTCTGCTCAACAATACGATTCGGGTGACGATCTTCTCGAAGCGCTATATCATCCATACGATGAAGCTGGTCGGCGCCACGCGCTGGTTCATCATGAAGCCTTTTCTGGTGACCAGCGTCCTGCAGGGAATTTATGCCGGGCTGATCTCTTGGGCGATGCTCGCGGTGATGATCGTGGGGCTCAGCGAGGGGCTGCCCGAGGTGAACTTCGTGGGCGAGCATGCCTATATCGCGGCGATCTGCGGCGTGCTGATGGTCGGAGGCATTCTGATCTCGCTCGTTTTCACGAGCTTCGCCGTGCGCAAGTTCCTGCGGATGAATACGAGTAATGCGAATCTGTATTGACTGTATTTTAGACGCGTATGCTGTTTGGCGAACGTTTGAAAAAACAGGGCGGCAGGACTTCCCGGAACCGGGAAAGCCGGCCGCTGGTCGTACGCGCTTTGCTAGTCTCCCTTTTCGGGCTGGCCGTCCGGGTCCGTACGGCGGGACATACGCCGGACCGGACTTCGGACCGCCGCACGGCGGAAGGACAGGTGCCCGACGAACCGAATACGACGGGAATCTATTCGGTGATGCGCAACCCGTTGTATGTCGGCGATCTTTTCAAGTGGCCGGGTATCGCGCTGCTGCCGATTTTCAGCCTGTTCGACTGCGCCGGCGAGTGGCTCGAAGGAGAGGGACCCCAATACGGTTGGCTGTGGGCCGCCGCAGACTTGAGCGCTATCGTGTACGCCGTTCCGAAATATCTCAAGTGCCGGACTGCCCGGTTCGACGGGTCTTCCGTACAGGCGCGCGTGCCTGCAGACAGCGTCCGTGAAAAACAAACCGTTTTATTAAGATGAAAAAGAATGCGAAACCGTCCGCTCCGGCGGATAAGCAGCGCGAGATGCCGCTGACTTTTACGAACTACAAGTTGATGCTTATCGGGCTGGCGATCATCGTGCTCGGCTTCGTTCTGATGGCGGGGGGCGGCAGCGACGATCCGAACGTGTTCAACGAAGAGATGTTCAGTTTCCGCCGGATCAAGCTCGCTCCGCTGCTCGTTCTGTTCGGCTTTGCCTTCGAGATTTACGCGATCATGAAGAAACCCGAAAAACGGCAGTAGGCGATGGAGTTCTGGGAAGCGATCGTTCTGGGAATCGTGCAGGGCCTGACCGAGTTCCTCCCGGTGAGCAGCTCGGGCCATCTGCAAATCTTCAATACGCTGTTCGGACTGCAAGGCGAGGAGAATCTGACGTTCGCCGTGGCGGTGCATGCCGCGACCGTGTGCAGTACGATTGTCGTTTTCCGTGCGGAGCTGGGACGGCTCATCGTCGGTTTTTTCCGGTTCCGCCGGAACGCGGAGACGGTGTACGTGGGTAAGATTCTGCTGTCGATGATTCCCGTGGCCGTAGTAGGGCTGCTGTTCAAGGAGCAGGTCGAGGCGCTGTTCGCGTCGGGACTGCTCGTCGTGGGAGTCTCCCTGATTCTGACCGCCGCATTGCTGACGTTCGCCTACTATGCCCGGCCGAGGCGCCGGAGCGATATTTCGTTCCGGGACGCTTTCGTGATCGGCATCGCTCAGGCGTTCGCCGCCGTACTGCCGGGACTGTCGCGCTCGGGCTCGACGATAGCGACCGGACTGCTGCTGGGCGACCGCAAGGAGGATGTCGCCAAGTTCTCGTTTCTGATGGTGCTGATCCCGATTTTGGGAGAGGCGTTTCTCGATGCGCTGAAAGGCGGTTTCGCTCCGGCCGAAAGCGGTATCTCGGCGGCTGCGCTGACGGGCGGATTCATCGCCGCTTTCGTCTCGGGCTTTCTGGCCTGCAACTGGATGATCGGTCTGGTCAAGCGCGGGAAATTGATCTATTTCGCCGTGTACTGTCTGGCGGTGGGAATCGCCTCGATCCTCTATTCTCTGATTTAAAACGCTGATATTTTGAGACAACCGCTTTCTACGGATTTGCCTTTCGCGGAAGGTTACGTGCTGCCTGTCGACAAGCCGCTCGGGTGGACTTCGTCCGACGTGGTGCGCAAGGTCAAGGTACTGCTTCGCAGGCTGGGGCACCGCAAGATCAAGATCGGTCATGCAGGGACGCTCGATCCTTTGGCTACGGGCGTGCTGCTCGTCTGCATCGGCCGCGCGACGAAACGGGCCGAGGAGCTGCAAGCCGAGCAGAAGGAATATCTCGCCGGATTGGAACTGGGAGCTACGACGCCGAGCTTCGATAGGGAGCACCCGGTCGACCGGATTTACCCTTTCGAACATATCACGCGCGAGAGCGTCGAGGAGGCGCTGCGAGGCATGGAGGGCGAGCAGTGGCAGCTTCCTCCCGTCTATTCGGCCAAGATGATCGACGGCAAGCGGGCCTATGAGTACGCCCGCCGCGGCGACGAGGTACAGATGCGGCGCGCGCTGGTCCGTATCTATGAAATGCGGATCGAGGAGTTCGAGCCGCCGCGGCTCGCGATTCGCATTCGGTGCAGCAAGGGGACCTACATCCGCTCGATCGCGCGGGATTTGGGCGAGCGGCTCGGCAGCGGAGCCTATCTGACCTCCCTGCGCCGGACCCGGAGCGGGGCCTGCTCGCTGGAAGACACCTATTCGCTCGCGGAAATCGAGCGGATACTCGGAAATCGCCCGGGCGTCGGAAACGATGACGCACCGGCCGGTTGACTCCCGGTCCTTCGCTTTTCGCCTCTTCCGGTGCGAAAAACGGAGGGAAAAGACGGCAAAATGAAACAAAACGGTTCGATTTGCGTATAAATATTACTGTGTTTATTCCGAATCAAGAACTAAAGATCGTCCGATCATGAAACTATCTCAGTACAATTACAGCTTTTCGCCCGATATGCTCGCGAAATACCCGGCCGAAAGCCGCGACGAGTCGCGGCTGATGGTGCTGAACCGCCGCACAGGCAAGATCGAGCATAAGGTATTCAAGGAAATGATCGATTATTTCAGGCAGGGCGACGTGTTGGTATTCAACGATACGAAAGTGTTTCCGGCCCGCTTGTACGGTAACAAGGAGAAGACGGGAGCCGAGATCGAAATTTTCCTGTTGCGCGAGCTGAACCGCGACCTGCGCCTGTGGGACGTGCTGGTCGATCCGGCGCGCAAGATACGTATCGGCAACAAGCTCTATTTCGGCGACGACGACCTGATGGTGGCCGAGGTGATCGACAACACGACCTCGCGCGGGCGGACGCTTCGTTTCCTGTTCGACGGCGACTACGACGAGTTTAAGGCGGCGCTGTACAAACTCGGCGAGACGCCGCTGCCCAAGTGGATACGCCCGAAAGTCGAACCGATCGACGAGGAGCGCTATCAGACGATTTTCGCGAAGAACGAGGGAGCCGTCGCCGCGCCGACGGCCGGACTGCATTTCAGCAAGCACCTGATGAAAAGGCTCGAGATCAAGGGCGTCGACATGGCCTTTCTGACGCTGCATGTGGGATTGGGTAATTTCAGAACCGTCGACGTCGAGGACCTGACCAAGCATAAGATGGATTCCGAGCAAGTCGTCATTCCCGAGCGGACGGCCGAGGCCGTGAACCGGGTCAAGAGGGCCGGTGGCAAGGTGTGCGCCGTCGGCACGACCGTGATGCGCTCGGTCGAGAGTTCCGTGTCGACCGAGGGATTGCTGAAGCCTTTCGACGGGTGGACGAACAAGTTCATATTTTCTCCCTACGAGTTCAGCGTGGCCAACTGCATGATCACCAACTTCCATCTGCCGTACTCCACCCAGCTGATGATGGTGGCCGCCTTCGCCGGCTACGACGCGCTGATGAGCGCCTACGACATGGCCAAGAAGGAAAAGTACCGTTTCGGCACTTACGGCGACGCGATGCTGATTCTCTGAGACGGCGCAATCGGAGGCCGGGTTGCGCGAATGGCTAAAAATTAGTACCTTTGTCTTCGGGTCGTAGCCCCTAATCCTGTAAAATTCCTTGGAAATGAGTCACTGCAAAATTCTTTATGTCTGTCAGGAAATCACGCCTTATCTTCCTGAATCCGATATGTCCGTATTGTGCAGGGCGCTTTCTCAGGGGATGCAGGAAAGAGGAAACGAGATTCGGACCTTCATGCCCCGTTACGGGCTGATCAACGAGCGCCGCAACCAGCTGCACGAAGTGATCCGCCTCTCGGGAATGAATCTGATCATCGACAACAACGATCATCAGCTGATTATCAAGGTCGCGTCGATTCCGTCGGCCCGCGTGCAGATTTACTTCATCGACAACGAGGACTATTTTCACCGCAAGGCCATGATCCGGGACGAAGACGGAGCGTTTTTTGCGGATAACGACGAGCGGGCGATCTTCTTTGCCCGGGGCGTGCTCGAAACGGTCAAGAAGCTCCGCTGGAGCCCGGATATCGTGCATTGCCACGGTTGGTTCTCGTCCATCGTTCCGGTATACCTGCGCAATGCGTTCGCCGACGATCCGGTCTTCAAGCACACGAAGATCGTACTGTCGGTTTACGACGATGCGTTCGAGGGGGAACTGGACCCGGGTTTCAAAAGCAAGATTCAGGGGGAGGGCGTCGGCAGGAAATATCTGAGCCATTTGGACAAGCCCACATACGAAAACCTGATGAAGTTCGTTATTAACTACACCGATGGCGTGATTTTCGAGACTCCGGAGCCTCCCGAAGCGATCCGGGATTTGCTCGTCGAGAAAAAGAAACGCTTTCTGGAGTATCAGGATAAGTCAACACCGGAATATCTGGACCAGTATCAGGCATTCTACAACAAAGTGCTCGCAAATGAATAGACGAGGTAGGCTTAGGGCCGGGGTGGCGGCGCTGCTCTTTCTGTCGGCGCTCGCGTCGTGTACCGAAGTGGATAACCAGCTCGGGGGAAGCCTGATTCCCGACGATCAGCAGATGAAAATAAAGGTGGATACGGTATACGGCATCGATACCTATTTGGCGAAGACCGATTCGTTTCCGAGCGAGAGGCTGTCGTACATGTACCTCGGCTCGGCCGTAGACCCTGTTTTCGGGCGCACCGCGGCTTCCGCGTCGAGCCAATACGTACTCAGTTACTACTCCTCGTCGTACGACGACGGGGATATTTTCGGCACGGCGCCCGTGTTCGATTCGCTCGTATTGCTGTTCACGCTCGATTCGTCCTATCTGGGCGATACGACCAAGACGCAGAAGTTCAACGTATACGAGTTGGTGAACGATTTGGACGACTCGGTATATTATTCCAATTTCGACCAGTCGACCGTCCTCGGAGATCAGCCGCTGTTCGATTTCGAACTGACCGGGGTTCCGACTTCCCAGCGCCGGGTAAGGCTCGAGGGGCCGGCCGTCGCGGAATTCGCCCGCAAGCTGATGGACACGACCGGCGGGGCCTATACTTCCGACTCGCTTTTCTACGACAGGTTCAAGGGATTCGGTTTCGTGCCCGATCCGTCTTCTCCGGAAGACGCTTGCGTCTACCGGATAGGCTACTCGTCGATGGAAATGATGCTTTACCTCCACAATTATATCGACGAATCGGCGACGACCCGGCGGGATACCGTCAGCGTCTATTACTCGTTCGCCAACGGTTCGACGATATATAACAACAACAGCGTCAGCACGATCCGGCACGACTATACGGAGACCTCGATGGAGCATATCAACGATACGCTGTCCGGATCTCCGGTCGCGCAATTAGGGTACGTGCAGTCCTTGGGCGGGGTTTCGACCTATGTGCGTTTCACGGACCGGTTCGTCGACGAGCTGTTGGCCAAGGTGGAGGAACCCTATAACTCGATGGTGATCAACCGGGCCGATCTGGTATGGGAGATCGACGATCCGACCGCCGGAATTTTCGACCGGGCGCCGCAGAGACTCGGGTCTTATGCCGGCTACAGCGTTTCCTTCCCCGGTATTCCCGATTATAACTATGTATACGAAAGTTCCGCCAGCATCACCCTGCAATACGGCGGCAATCTGAACCGTACGCACGGCAACTATGCGACGGATATATCCAGTTTTTTGCAAAAACTGGTCAATTCGCCCTCCGAGGCTCCCCGTACGATGATGCTGGGGCCTGCCTACGACGAGCTGTACGATTTCAAGCAAGTCGTGCTCAAGACCGGGGTGAGCGATCCTCCGTTGAGGGTCATTCTCACCTATACGTTGATCAAATGACCGAGTAGCCGATACGCAGAAACCTAAAGCGGACACTTTAGGTTTTCTCGTTTTTTGGAGAATCCTCCGCAGCAGGGCTGTCCGGGTGCGCGAAAGGTCTGCCGGCCGGGAACGAAGCCGGCCGGAGAACGAAATAAAGAAATAGAGTTATGCAAGACAATCTGGTGATCGTAGAGTCTCCCGCCAAGGCCAAAACGATCGAAAAGTTTTTGGGCAAGGGATATGTCGTCAAGTCGAGTTTCGGTCATATCCGGGATTTGGCGAAAAAGGGACTGGGCATCGATATCGCCAACGACTTCGCTCCTCATTACGAAATTTCCGCCGACAAGAAAAAGACGGTGGCCGAGCTCGAAAAGCTCGCGAAAGAGGCCAAGACGGTTTGGCTCGCTTCCGATGAAGACCGCGAAGGGGAGGCCATCGCGTGGCACCTGTATCAGGTGCTCGGACTCAAAGACGACAATACGAAGCGGATCGTTTTTCACGAAATTACGAAGAACGCGATTCTGCATGCGATCGAAAATCCGCGCGGGATCGACCTGAATCTGGTCAACGCCCAGCAGGCGCGCCGTATTCTCGACCGACTGGTCGGCTTCGAGCTGTCGCCCGTGCTGTGGAAGAAGATCAAGCCGTCGCTGTCGGCCGGCCGCGTGCAGAGCGTGGCCGTCCGGCTGATCGTCGAGCGGGAGCGGGAGATCATGGCTTTCGAGTCGAAGGCCTATTATCGGGTCGTGGCCGACTTTTTCGTCACGGACGCCGACGGCAAACAGGCCGTTTTCAAGGCCGAGCTCAGCAGGCGCCTCGATACGGAGCAGCAGGCGCTCGATCTGCTCGAGAAATGCAAGGCGACGACTTTCACCGTGCTCGGGGTCGAGCGCAAGCCCTCGAAAAAGTCGCCTGCCGCACCTTTCACGACTTCGACGTTGCAGCAGGAGGCGGGCCGCAAACTGGGTATGTCGGTGAGTCAGACGATGTCGGTCGCCCAGCGGTTATACGAAGCCGGATATATTACCTACATGCGTACCGATTCGGTGAACCTCTCTTCGCAGGCGATCGCCGCGGCGAAAGCCGAGATCGTGCAACTGTTCGGGGAACGGTATTCCGAGGCGCGCAACTATAAGACCAAGTCGAAAGGGGCTCAGGAGGCCCACGAGGCGATCCGTCCGGCCTACATGGACCGGACCGGCATCGAAGGTTCGCCGGCCGAGAAACGGCTGTACGACCTGATCTGGAAACGGACGATCGCCTCGCAGATGGCTTCGGCCCAAACCGAGCGGACCGTAGTCGACATCGCGGTCGACGGAACCGAGGAGCGATTCGTCGCGACCGGCGAGGTGGTCTTGTTCGACGGTTTCCTGCGACTCTATTCCGAATCGACCGAAGACGAACCCGCCGACGGCGAGGAGGCTCTGTTGCCGCCTCTGAAGAAAGGCGACAGACCGCAGGCCCGGAGCATTACGGCTTCGCAACGTTTCACGCAGAGTCCTCCTCGCTACAGCGAGGCATCGCTCGTCAAGAGGCTCGAGGAGCTCGGCATCGGACGGCCGTCGACCTATGCCCCGACGATCTCGACGATCATCGCCCGGGGATACGTGGTCAAGGAGAACAGGGAGGGCGTCAAGCGGGAGTACGTGCAACTGAGACTGGAGAAGGGCTCCATCGCGCGCAAGACGCTTTCCGAGAACGTCGGCCGGGAAAAGAACAAGCTGTCGCCCACCGATATAGGAATGATCGTGACCGACTATTTGGACACGCAGTTCGGCGATATCATGGATTATAATTTCACGGCGCTCGTCGAGAAGGAGTTCGATGAGATCGCCGAAGGCGAGAAAAGCTGGGTGGACATGATTCGTGCCTTTTACGGCCGCTTCCATACGACGGTGGATCGGGCGTTGGAGCAAGAGCCCGTGCGGAGCGGTCAGGCCCATCTGCTCGGGACCGATCCGGCGAGCGGAAAGCCGGTTTACGTGAAAATCGGCCGTTTCGGCCCGGTGGCGCAGATCGGCGGAGACGACGGGGAAAAGCCCCGCTATGCCAGTCTGAAGAAGGGACAACTGATCGCGAACATCACGTTGGAGGAGGCGCTCGATCTGTTTACGCTGCCGCGCACGGTCGGAGAGTTCGAGGGCAAGGAGGTCGTGATCGGGATCGGTCGTTTCGGTCCTTATGTCCGTCATGACGGCAAGTTCGTGTCGCTGGCCAAGACGGACGACCCCTATACGGTCGGGCTGGACCGGGCCGTGGAGCTGATCTCTCAGAAGAGGGAAAAAGACGCCAAGGCCAAGGTGCCGATTCGCAGTTTCCCCGAGGAGCCGGGACTGGCGGTGCTGAACGGCCGATACGGTCCCTATATCGCTTTCGACGGGAAGAACTACCGCATTCCTAAAGGGTATGTGCCCGAGGAGCTGACGCTCGAACAGTGCCGCGAGATCATGGCGAAGTCCAAGAAGAAGTAAAATTGTACACGAATCGAAGTCATCCGATGAAAGAAAGGAAAGCCGAAAACAGGCCGGTCGTTCGTCCCGGCGCGGTGGGATGGATTCTGGAGGGCGCGGCGTTGCTGGTGCTGCTTGCCGATTTTTCGTTTACCGCGTGGGGAACGTTCGCGCTGCCGGAAATGCCGCCCGAGTTCTTCGAATTTCGCGGCGGCGGAAGCATGGCCTTGCTGCGTGCCGGATTGTGGGTCTTGCCTGCCGTCGCGCTGCTGAGCTATCTGCTGCTGACGTGGCTGACGAGTATTCCGCATCGGCTTCCCTATCCGAGACCGGTCACGGACGACAACCGGCAGAGACTGTATACGACGGCGACCCGCATGCTTCGGGTGTTGAAACTATTGGTCGTCGTATTGTACGCTTATGCGAGCTACAACCGGATCGCCTCGGCTTTCGGTCTGCCGGTCATGGATGTCTATACGCTGTATGCGCTGGCGCTGGCTGTCGTGGTGATTCCGGTCGCTGCGATTATCAAGATGGCTGTCGGCCGGTAAGGATCGCGGCCGTCGCCGGTATGCGCTCGGCCGAAGGACGTATGAAAGAGATGCGGGGAGCTCTGCCTCTCGCATCTCTTTTATCTGTCATCGGACTTTCGTTTCTCTTCCGCTGGTTTTCCGATGCAGTCCGGCAAGCGGATTTCGTTTTCGGAAACCGGGAGAGACGATTCCATCCGGTGCCGGGTTGCCGTATCGGGCTAATCGGGTACGCTCTTTCTCTTTGTCGGGACGGGAGCGAGTCGGCTTCCGCGCTGAACCCGGAGTTTCCGTTCCGTCTCCCGGTCTCCGAGAACGCGGGAGCCTTCCGCTGTTCCAATTGGCGACCGTGTGCCGAACTCCGTTTCCGGGGGGAACTTTGTCTGCCGGGCAGGGTCTTTGCTATGGGGTTTCCCTGTAAACCAGCGCGACGGCATGAGCCTCGACTCCCTCTTCCCGGCCGACGAATCCGAGCCGTTCGGTCGTCGTGGCCTTGACCGAAACACGCTCAGGATCGATTCCCATCGTCTCGGCCAGCGTTTCTCGCATGGCGGCGATGTAAGGCTTTATCTTCGGGCGTTGCAGGCAAAGCGTGCAATCGACGTTGCCTATGCGGTAGCCTTTGTCGCGGAGCATTTCGACGGTATGCCGCAGCAGGATCCGGCTGTCGATACCCTTGAACCGCTCGGAAGTGTCCGGAAAATGAAGCCCGATGTCGCCCATGGCCGCCGCTCCGAGCAGCGCGTCGCACAGCGCGTGGATCAGCGCGTCGCCGTCGGAATGCGCGACGCAGCCGCGCGGATGTTCGATCAGGACGCCTCCCAGTCGGAGGGGGAGGCCGTCGGCGAGCGCGTGCACATCGTAGCCGTGCCCGATTCTGAAGTCGTTCATAGCATGGAGTTTGTTGACAAAGTAACGAATTTATCGCTATATTTACACGTAAAAACCAAATGAAAAGCCTATGTCGGATATAGTCAATCTGAAGCCTGAGGCCGTGTGGCGCTTCTTCGACGAGATTACGCGGATTCCCCGTCCGTCGAAAAAAGAGGAGAAGATCGTGGCCTATCTGATCGATTTTGCCAAAAGCCGCTCGCTGGAGTACCGCAAGGATTCGACGGGGAACGTCGTGATTCGCAAGGGAGCGTCGCCGGGTATGGAAAACCGCCCTGTGGTCGTTCTGCAGAGCCATGTGGATATGGTTTGCGAGAAGAGGGGCGACGTGAATTTCCATTTCGATACGGACCCGATACGGACCCGCGTCGAAGACGGTTGGGTGCGTGCCGAGGGTACGACGCTGGGTGCCGACTGCGGAATCGGCATGGCGGCCGAGCTGGCCGTGCTGGATGCCGACGATCTGGCACACGGTCCGGTCGAGTGTCTTTTCACCGTCGACGAGGAGACCGGCCTGACCGGCGCTTTCGGCCTCGGCGAGGGCATGCTGAGCGGGAAATATCTGATCAATCTCGACTCGGAGGACGAGGGCCAGCTTTTCATCGGTTGCGCCGGAGGAATCGACACGGTAGCGACGATGCGCTATCGTCAGGAGGAGGCGCCGAAGAACTTCGATTTTTTCCGCATCGACATCGGCGGCCTTTTGGGCGGTCACTCGGGCGACGACATCGACAAGGGACGGGCCAACTCGAACAAACTGCTCGCCCGTTTCCTGTGGCTGGCGGCGCGGCAGACGGAAATGAGGCTGGTATACCTCGACGGCGGAAATCTCCGCAACGCGATTCCCCGCGAGGCTTTCGCCGTATTCGGCGTACCGTCGCGCGACGCCAAGCGCCTTCGGGAGCTTTTCGAGGAATACGTCCGAGGCGTCGGACAGGAGTTCGCTCCGGTCGAGAAGTCGATGGAAATCACGCTGTCCGAGATGCCGGAGCCCGATACGGTGATCGATGCCGATGCCCAGCAGTATTTGCTGTATGCCCTGTGCGGGCTGCCGAACGGGGTACTGGCGATGAGCCCGACGATGCCGGGCATGGTCGAGACCTCGACCAATCTGGCGTCGGTCAAGTTCGTCGGCGACCGTCTGATCGAGATAACGACCTCGCAGCGCTCGTCGATCGAAAGCGCGCGCGACGCAGCGGCCGCGTCGGTCGAGTCGGTCCTCCTGCTCGGAGGCGGAGACGTGACGCATTCGGACGGTTATCCGGGCTGGGCGCCCGACCCCGAGTCGCATTTGCTTGCGGTGACGATCGAGGCCTATGAGAAGCTGTTCGGCAACAAGCCGCTCGTGCGGTCGATCCATGCCGGGCTCGAGTGCGGGCTTTTCCTGAGGAAATACCCTTGGCTCGAAATGGTATC
>OKSB01002134.1_pt1 | contig 18239 bp, 7 predicted proteins | sample 1601171 | NCBI WGS metagenome assembly OKSB01 (sample SAMEA3541496, study PRJEB24748) | human gut metagenome | biome: human gut; feature: human-associated habitat; material: faeces | place: China | collected 2012 | reverse complement strand
CTTCCATGTTGTCCTCCCGCTCCGTTTTTTACTCCAAGCCGATACTCCGCCCGCAGCCGGATAAAATGCCTTCTGAAAATGGGACACCATGGAAAAAACAATATGCAGCCTCCAGAGCAAAAAAACAAACCTCCATTGAAAGATTGTGTCAGCAGGATTTGTATCCAAGACAGTATTCATGAAGTTCCTTATTCCCGCGCTCGTTCTGTCCGCCTGCCTTCCCGCGGCATTTTCGCAAGAACAAATTATCCCGAAACCGGCAGAAATCACGGTGTTCCACGGGAAGCCTGCCCAGCTCACGCCGGCGTCCGCCATCATTACCGCGACGCAGGACAAGGCTTTCCTGAACCGCGCCAGGCAATTGCAACAGATGCTCGGCGAAGGAACCGGACTGCCCCTCCCCCTTAAAACGCCCGGAGAAGCACCGGAGAATGCCGCCTGCATCATCATTAAAAAGGACCCGGCCCTGGCCGCGAAGGGGGAGGAAGCCTACTCCATCCAATCCTCCCCCAGGGGAATCATTCTTTCAGCCGCCCATGCCAAAGGCATTTTTTACGCCGGGCAAAGCCTGATCCAGATGATGCCCGTCATTTTCCACGACCGGAAGGCGGACAAATCCGCCGTCCAGTGGAATATTTCCGGAGCTCCGTTCAACATGGTGGACTACCCGCGGTTCTCCTGGCGTGCGCTGATGATTGACGAGGTTCGCCACTTTTTCGGTGAAAAAGCCATCAAGCAGATCATCGACCAGATGGCCCTGTTGAAAATGAACATCCTGCACTGGCACCTGACGGACGACGTCGGATGGCGCATTGAAATCAAGAAGTATCCCCGTCTGACCACCATCGGTTCCAGGCGCAGGGAATCCGAAACCGGTACGTGGAACAGCGGCAAGTCCGACGGCACGCCGCATGAAGGCTTTTATACCCAGGAGCAGATCAGGGACATCGTTCAATACGCGGCCCGGCGCAATATCACCATCGTCCCTGAAATTGAAATGCCGGGCCACGCCAGCGCGGCTGCCACAGCGTACCCGTTCCTGAGCTTGAAATCACCCAGGGAAGTGCCCACCACGTTCATCGTCAACACGGCCTTTGACCCTACCTCGGAAAAGACCTATGCCTTCCTGTCCGACGTACTGGACGAAGTCGTGGCGCTGTTCCCCAGCAGGATCATCCATATCGGCGGCGATGAAGTGCGCTATGCCCAGCAATGGAAGGACGTTCCGGAAATTGAGGCGTTCATGAAAAAGAACAACATGAAGAGTTATGCGGACGTCCAGATGTACTTCACCAACCGCATGTCCGGCATCGTCGCCAAAAAAGGGCGCCGCATGATGGGCTGGAATGAGATTTACGGCCATGACGTCAACGGGGACGGCGGAGGCAAAGCCGGAACCAAACTGGACACGAACGCCGTCATCCACTTCTGGAAAGGGAATACGGACCTGGCTAAAAACGCCATCAAGGACGGGCATGAGGTCATCAATTCCCTCCACAGCTCCACTTACCTTGATTACAGCTACGGCAGAATTTCCCTGCAAAAGGCATACGGCTTCGAGCCCATTTTCCCGGGCCTGGAGGAACAGTACCATTCCAGGGTCAAGGGGCTGGGGACGCAGGTATGGACGGAATGGATTGCCAATACGGAGCGCCTCCACCACCAGGCATTCCCCCGGGCCTGCGCCTTTGCGGAAGTGGGCTGGACACCTGCCGGGAAAAAGGATTTCCCGGATTTTAAAAAGCGCTTGAAGGAATATAGCGGGCGCATGGACCTGATGGGCATCAAGTACGCCGGGGATGTGATCAACCGGATAGACAAGTCCGACTTTTTCAACACGCCGCAGATCGGCACATGGACGCCTGACGACCTGTCCGGACAGGAGCATTCGTTCGACGTCACCAAACTGGTCAAGGTTCCCGGCAAATACACCGTGACCCTGCTCTACGACAAGGGGGCACACGCCATTGAAATCGAATCCGTGGCCCTGTATGAAGGTGAGAAGGAAATTGCCCGGGACGCTCATTCGGGCAGGAGCGGTACCGATCAGAAAAATATCCAGTACATCCTGAACGTTCCGGAAGCCAGGCAAGGGGCATCCTACACGGTCAAGGCCAGATTCAAGGGGGCCGGAGGCAGCGACTCCTACGGAACGGTGTACTGTGAAGCGCCCTAAAAACTGCTGAATCAACCCGCAACAAAAACCGGAGGGGCTTCATGCCCTCCGGCTTTTGTTTCAGCAACCGGGATACTGCCGCTTGGACTATCCTTCCCAGGCATTGTTCTTTTTCAATCCCATCAGGTTTCCCAGGCACAGGGTGCCTTTCACGAACAGGAAGCCCGTACCTTCCATCAAGCAGAGCGGAATTGCTGCCGCCTTCACCCGGAGCTGCGCAACCCGGGTTCCGGTTGCATTAAAAAGGCGCCGGAGGCCCTCACTTGCAGACCTCCGGCGCCTGAATGACCGGAATCAGCGGACGATAATCTTCATCCGCGGAAACCGGGCGCAGCTCACATTTCAGCCATCATCTTTTCCACGTATTGGAAAAAGATGCTTCCGTCCTCCCCGCTGATGCCATAGTCTTTGGTATCCTCGATATTCGCATTTTTGATGCGGGTGATGATATAAACTTTGGAGAACATGATTCCCCATTGTCCATACTTGTCATTATCAAACCAAACGTGATGATTGTAGGTCGGCTCGAAGTAGATGGTCCCTCCGTCATCAGGCTCGGCGATCGGACCACAATATTTGATAATGATGTGGCTGATGCCCTTGTAGCACCACTCCTTTCCGCATTGCGGCTTCTTGGAGAGGCTGGTAGTCATCTCGATGGTGGCATTTGTAATGTTGAAGGATAATTTATCCTCATCATGGTACATGACCCCCTTTTGAGGGAGAGTCACCTCGTTCTGGATGGAGACCCCTTCATAAATGAGGCGCGCCCCTTTCCACTCCGTTTCCGGCGGAGCTATTTCCCCTTTCAGGAAGCAGGTCCCTGAGAGAGAAACCATAATTGCACAGGCAATTTTGTTCATTGTTGTTTTCTGGTTTGTTGTTGTTTTAATAATTCCTTTTTGAGGAATTCCTTCATTTCCTGAACAGTTTTTTCAGGAGGATTTTTCGCATCGTCCCGGTACTGCCGCCAGTCGATGCGCAGCTTGGCCATGAGGCGCAGTTCCCTGGGGGAGAAAGGAACGGTGCCCGGAGCATTAGGCATGAAATCCCGGGACCGGTTGCCGATGTAATAAATCTGGCTCTGGTCCCATGAGCGCTTCATGGTTTCATCAAAGGAAGCCCTTACCCGGTCGTCACTGACTCTGGCTTCCCACTGGAGGCAATCCGCCAGGCAGCCGCCCTCCGCCCGGTTCTCCCGGGCCTGCCGCCACAGGGAGAGAATATACCTGTTCTGAAGGCTGCACGCCGCAGGCGTCAGGTACTTGCGCGTGTATTGCAGCTCATACAGGGGCTTGCACACGGCCTTCTCCCTCTGCCCCAGGGTGGCTCCGTTCACTCTCTCTGGAGTGGGAACAATGCCCGCGAGCTGGCCGGCCACATAATAGGGCAGTTCCTCCGGCATGCGGATTTCCCACGGAATCTTTTCATTCACGAATACGCCGTTTAAAATGGTATTGAAGGAACCGTTGCGGCAAACACGGAACAGGTAGATTCCCCCCTTCCTGCACATGAACCTCTTATAAACCCCGGAACCCGCAAATCTGGAAACGCGCGTGCGCGCTTCCACCGGGAAGGAATACCACTGCTCCATGGCGGCGGTAAGAACTTTCCCCCACTTGTTCTGTTCCCCTATCGCGAGGTCTCCCACATTGTTGAACTGGAAGACGAGGGAGGAGGTGGAAGGATGCCTTCTGGCTTCCACCACGTAATCCCGCCTGGATTCATTGGAAAGATAACCGTTGGGATTATAGAAATACAGGGCTATTTCATGGACGCCCTCCGGCACTTCCACAACGGTCCAAATGTCGGGACCATCCACAAAGCCCGGATACACTTCCCCGTGGTCGTCCCATTCCGCCTCCGTCCGCACGGAATCCGTGGGATCGAAAAGAATGTTGCGGTTATCATTCTCCTTGATGCTATGCACCCACCAGCGCAGGGCATCCCCCTTGTTGCGGTTGAGCCCCATCAATCCCTGGATCCAGTAAGAAGACACGGCCCCCTGGTATCCGGGATAACCCGGAACGGAGGAAAGGGTTCGGAACGACACGGTCTTGGCCTTAAACTCGGAATTGCTCATGGGGGCATTCGTGGCGCACAGCGTGGCGCGCGTCAGGCCGTACCTCCCGCACCAGTCCCCCTTCGTGGACCAGTCCTCCCCGCGGAACACAATGCTCTTCCCCGCATGCGCATCCGCTCCCAGCTTTTCCAGCCTCCTCAGGACTGCGGCAGGGTCTTCCATCCGGGACGGGGACGGGAACGGAATCTCATCGTCCTGCTGCTTCCTGTCCAGTTGATAAGACAGGGAACCCTTTTTCAGACTGACAAGCCCTTTCCCATACGTCGCCGCCCAGACACTTCCGTCCTTCAGCGCCAGCAGGGAGGGGACATCCGTATTTTCCAGTCCCTTCCTGATTCTCCGGCGCACCGTCATCCTTTCAGCATCCAGCACGTCCACCCCCTGCGTCCGGTAGCCGATGAAAATATCCTTTCCCTGCCGGAGGATGGAAGACACGAAGTCTTCCGACAGCATTTTGGCATTTCCCTCACCCGGAACGGCCGTCTTCCGCGCAGCGGAACCATACAGATTACTATTCTTCCGGGCATAATCCCGGCCGCGCAAGAAACGCCAGGAGCTGATGCCGTTGCTGTACGCCAGGCCGGACCAGGTGCCTACCAGCACCTGGTCTTTTTCCGTACAGGCCAGAACATTGCAGATATTGGAAGGCAGCCCGTCCCCATACGGCTGGTACGGCTGCCGGGCAAACTGCTTGTTGTCCCAGTACCACGGCGCCTGCACGTTCTTCCACTGCATGTACCCCGACTTGCGCGGTGAATACGAGATACCGCCGCAGGCATAGGCCAGCCACAGATTCCCCCTGGCGTCAAAGCCGGCGGAAGCCGCCTGGTCTTCCACCAGTCCCGTAGACCGGTCCAGCGCCTTCCATGAATCATTTCCGGGATCATAAACGGACACGCCTCCGGACGTGGCAACGGCCACCTCCCCGGAAACGGGAGAGACGGCCAGCGCATAAACATGCTCTCCGTTCAGGGCATTGCCGCGGTCATACGTCTTCCACTCCCTCCCGTTGAAAACGGCCACGCCGCTGTCGTCCGTGCCCACCCAGATGCGGCCCTGCCTGTCCTCCGCAATGCAGGTGAAATTCTTCCCTTTGGGAAAGCCGGAATAATAATCCATGTTGAGCCACGACTTCTCGTACGCTCTGTCGCCGACTTGAAGGCGGTAAACGCTTTCCCTCTCCCCCACGGCCCATATAGCTCCATCCTGCGCCACCAGAGTACCGCGGATAAAGCGCACCGGGCATTCCGGCAGTTGTTCCGGGATCTGGACGGATTTGACTTCTCCTGCGGACCATCCCCCCAGCAGGGGGAAAACCAATGCGAGTGTTCCTATGAAATGTTTGAATTTAATTAACATAACCAATTATTTCCTGATTATTATGTGAGAATATTATCGTATTTTGCCGACGTCAACCCCATTTCCAAGTTATTCTCAATTTTATCCAATCAAAAAACCACACAATCGGTTTACAGTCAAATATATAAGTCATTCAATATATGTTAGTTATAAAAATTATTCAGGTTTAGAAAAACCCAAGACACACCGCCCTTCCTGTACCCGGACAGAAAAAATGCAGGAGACTAACTCAAAAGCGGCGACCAACCGCTTTTTCTTCTTTCAAAAATGCTCTTTCCGGACATTCATCAACATCGAATTCCGAATCCGAAGTCAACAGGAAAGTTTGGTTTAAAACATGTTAGAAGAATTTGGATTTGGAAAAATTGGAGAAATAGCAATTAATGAAAAAATGAATTAAATGATAACTATCTGACAGTCTTGATATTCATGTGTTCAAGGCATTGCAACGGATTCGGAATCCGATAAGAACCGGGTATCGCAGGGGTTTCTTTCTCTCCTGAATTTTGAATGGAATAATTTAAATTACTATAGTATTAATTTCATGCAACCTCATTTGCCTTATCAACTAACAGCGTGGCTTATGGCAGCCGCCTTCTTCGGAACTCTCGCCTCCCAATCCCAGGCTGCCGGAGAAAGCATCAGCATCAATTTTGGTACCAACGAACCAAACGGCACCATTTCCGATTCTTCCAGCGCCGGGCTTGAAGCCGTTCCCGGCTCCAACTGGAATCAATTCAGCGGAGCTTCCCAATCCACGGCCCAGAACCTGAAGGATAACAACGGAGACGCCACCGGAGCGACCGTCACCTGGTCCAGTAAAAATACCTGGCGCGGAGGCGACACCCCCTCCACCGGGGACGGCCAGATGCTGAAGGGCTACCTGGACGACGGCAGCGGCATCACCATCAATGTCAGCGGCGTTGATTTCCTGACCTACGGCGTCTACATTTATTGCAATACGGACACAGCCAACGGAAACTTCTCCGCCAAGACCGTCAACGGCGTTTCCTACACCTGGAACGGAACTTCCACCGTGGCAGGCTCTGCCGCGTGGGGAGCAACGGGAACCTTTGGACAGGCGGTGGAAGGGACCAATACGCTGTATGTGGAAGGCCAGACTTCACCCAACCTGAGCATCACCGCTCCGAGCAACACCAGCGGTTCAGGCACCCGCGGCTGCATTGCAGGCATCCAGATCGTCAATACCTATGAGGGCGTTAAAATTTCCGCTACGCTGGATGGCACCTCCTCCTCTGAGTGGACTTCCTCCCAACTGGGGGATGCCGCATGGACGGACTCCGCTGACGGAGCCGGCACCTATGCTTCCATCAACGTCACCAACGGCCCGGGAGCCCTGACTATTGCGGACGGGGAAACGCGCCATACGGACGCCATCCTACTCACCGGCGGAAACCTCACCATTTCCGGCGGCACCCTGAGCCTGTCGGGCCCCGGCATCCTCCGCGCGGCAGAAGGCACCACGCTCACCGTATCCTCCAGCCTGTCCGGAACGGCTACTCTGGACGGGGCCGGCACCGTCATCATGAACGGAACCAGCACCCTGACGGGCCTGGCCGGTTCCGGAGCCCTGACTCTGGGGGACAACGCCTCCATTTCCATCACGGGAGATACCGCCTCCCGCTATACGGGAGCCCTGACTCTGGGAGAAAACGCCTCCCTCACGGCAGCCAATCCCAACTGGACCTTCGCCGGAGCCCTGACCATAGCGGCGGCCAACTACAATGCCAACGACTCATGGGCGCACACCGCCTCCTCCCTCACCCTGACGGGAGCCGGAGACGTGGAATACACCTTTGAAGGGGGAACGCTTATTCCCATCACCCATGCAGACAGCACCCTGACGGTCCGCAAGGTGACGGACGGCACCGGCACCATCAATGCCAACCATGCCTCCGACATCGCACACCTGATCATTGACGCCGGCACAGTCAACCTGTCCGGCAGCGACACCGCCTACACGTTTGAATCCATCACCATCGGCCAGAACTCCAAGCTGAGCCTGAATGGCGTAGGCATCGTACTGGGCGGCACGCCGGATATCCTGATGAAGTCCGGCTCCACATTTGAAATGCTCAACTGCCGCGCGTATGGCGCGGATACCCCCATCAGCGCCAACATTACCGTTGACGCCGCCGGAGCCGGCGTGACCATCTCCGGCTCCCTTTACGGAAACGCCACCAACCTTGGCGGAACGATCACCGGCGAAGGAGAACTGCTGGTCACCAACGGTTCCAGCGGAAGCAACAACTTCACCATTTCCTCCGTCATTTCCGACAAGGACGCCTCCCACCAGATGAGCGTGAAGGTGAACAAGAACAGCTCCGTAGTCGTTTTCTCCGGCAACAACACGTACACCGGCGGCACCACCATCGTGCAGGGAACGCTCCAGACCAACTCCGCAACCGCACTTGGCCAGGGTTCCGTTCTGGTGCAGGGAGGAACGCTCAACGCCAACAGCCAGGCCCTGGCCAACGCCATTACGCTCCAGACGGGCACCATCCAGAACCTCGGCAGCGCTTCCGCTCCCAAGGACCTCACCGTCAGCCTGACGGGGAACGCCGCCATCAACAACTCAACGGTAATCCTGGGCAACGCTTCCGGCGCGCCCATGATTTCCACAGGCCAGGTGCTGACGCTTTCCGGCACTACCTCAGCCACGCTGAACAACGCCACGCTGAACCTCTCCAGCTTCAACACGGCTCTGATCGACATGCAGGGAACGTCCACCCTGAACCTGACCGGCGGCCTGACGCTGAATCTGGACAGTGCCCTGGCGCTTGACCTTACCTCCCTGACGATCGACCTGATCACTGTGGGCGAAGGCACATCCCTGGCGGACAACATCGACTGGGATTCCCTGCTGACGCTTACGCAGAACGGCCAGAACCTGATCTGGGACGGCGTTACCTACAACAACGGCAGCCTGACCTTCACCGGCCTGGCCGTACCGGAACCCGGCACGGCCACCCTGAGCCTGCTGGGCCTCACGGCCCTGCTGATGCGCCGCAGAAAGAAGGCCTGAGCTTCCTGAATTAACAGAAGACTCCATTCAGGGGCTGTTCCGCCAGCAAGGTGCGGAACAGCCCCTGTTTGCTATATATCCAACTCTAAAAAACAAGGGCCGCTGCCATACGGAAACCCTTGTTTGAAGTCTTATCCCTTTCCGGATAAGGAATAAAACCTCCGCATCATACTGCCGGAATGCCGGTCATATTTTCTTAACTAAAGTAAAAGTAGGGTCTTCATCCTTTCCGCTGGTCCCGAAATCACTTTTATTCTCCATTTTAGTCACCTTGTGCAGGGCCGTGATATAGACTTGTGAATAAAGGGTTCCCGATGTTCCAAATTTATTGGGATCATAGGCGAAGGGGACATCATTCTTCGTATCGGCGAATATCAGCGCTACATATATATTTCCAGTCATGGATATCCGTACTTCATGTATTTTTTTGTACAGCCATTCCTGTTTTTCCTGAGGATTTTTATTGAGGCTTGTGATCACCGTCACTTTACCCGGCATAATATTGTAGGCATTTTTTACACCCTTTTTTGCTTCCACTCCTTTTTGGGGAAGCGCCGGCTTATTAATAATGGAAACCCCATCATAATTCAGATGAGTTCCTGACCACATGGTATGCTCCCCGGTAATCTCTCCGTTGAGCACGTTCATGCTCAACAGACTGATTCCCGCAGCCAATATCATTTTATTATTCATGTTGTCGTTTTCTTTTGGGATTCATGTTCAAGGTGTTTCTTCATCTCTTGAACTGATTTCACAGGAGGTTGTTCGGCATCATCTCGATATTGCCTCCAATCAATATCCAGCTTATCCATCAAATAAACTTCATTTACGGAAAAAGGTATCGTGCCCGGGGCATTCGGAACACATTCCCTGGATCTGAGATCCGGATAATAAATCTGACACTGGTCCCACGCAGCCGCCATGGTCTGGTCAAAAGAAGAACGTACATCTGGAGAGTAAATTCTGGCTTCCCATTGAAACCAGTCTTCCAAGCACCTGCTCTTTTTCTTTCCTTCAACCGCCTCACGGAATGAGGAAAGAATGTACCTGTTCAAGCAGGAAGATCCTGCGGGCGTAACATACCGTGGCTGATACTGGAGAGTGAGCAGTTGATTGAGAAGAACCTTCTCCTCCGGCCCGGCAACAGAAGAATGAACTCTCTCGGGGGAAGGAATAATGCCTGCAAATAATCCATCAACATAATAAGGCAATTCATCAGGCGTTCTCATTTCCAGAGGAAGAAGCGCATTGATGAATACCCCATTTAAAATAGTATTGAAGGAACCGTTCCTGCAAACATGGAACAAGTATACGCCGCCTTTCCTGCACATGAAGCGCTTGTAAACTCCGGACCCCGCAAACCTGGAAACGCGCGTGCGCGCTTCCACCGGGAACGACTGCCACTGCTCCATAGAAGCGGCAAGCGTCTTCCCTTTTTTAGTGCGGTTCCCAATTTCAATATCCGCTTTGTTGTCGAACAGGCTTTGAATGGAAGAAGAAAAAGGATGCCTCCGGGCTTCTACCACATAATCCCGCCTGGATTCATGTTGAAGATATCCGTTGGGATTATAGAAATACAGGGCTATTTCATGAACCCCTTCCGGCACTTCCACAGCTACCCATATACCGGGACCGTCCACAAAGGACGGATATACTTCCCCGTGGTCGTCCCATTCCGCCTCTGTTCTTGTGGAATCACTGGGGTCAAAGAGAACATTGCGGTTTCCTGCCACATTGGCGCTTTGTACCCACCAGCGCAATCCATCTCCCTGATTGCGGTTGAGCCCCATCAGTCCCTGAATCCAATAACAGGGATACACTCGTTTCCATTTAGGGTCTTCAGCGCTCGTTTCCATGCGGACAGGTAATTGCTTGGCTTTAAACTCGGAATTGTTCATGGGGGCATTCATGGCGCACAGCGTGGCGCGCGTCAGGCCGTACCTCCCGCACCAGTCCCCCTTCGTGGACCAGTCCTCCCCGCGGAACACAATGCTCTTCCCCGCATGCGCATCCGCTCCCAGCTTTTCCAGCCTCCTCAGGACTGCGGCAGGGTCTTCCATCCGGGACGGGGACGGGAACGGAATCTCATCGTCCTGCTGCTTCCTGTCCAGTTGATAAGACAGGGAACCCTTTTTCAGACTGACAAGCCCTTTCCCATACGTCGCCGCCCAGACACTTCCGTCCTTCAGCGCCAGCAGGGAGGGGACATCCGTATTTTCCAGTCCCTTCCTGATTCTCCGGCGCACCGTCATCCTTTCAGCATCCAGCACGTCCACCCCCTGCGTCCGGTAGCCGATGAAAATATCCTTTCCCTGCCGGAGGATGGAAGACACGAAGTCTTCCGACAGCATTTTGGCATTTCCCTCACCCGGAACGGCCGTCTTCCGCGCAGCGGAACCATACAGATTACTATTCTTCCGGGCATAATCCCGGCCGCGCAAGAAACGCCAGGAGCTGATGCCGTTGCTGTACGCCAGGCCGGACCAGGTGCCTACCAGCACCTGGTCTTTTTCCGTACAGGCCAGAACATTGCAGATATTGGAAGGCAGCCCGTCCCCATACGGCTGGTACGGCTGCCGGGCAAACTGCTTGTTGTCCCAGTACCACGGCGCCTGCACGTTCTTCCACTGCATGTACCCCGACTTGCGCGGTGAATACGAGATACCGCCGCAGGCATAGGCCAGCCACAGATTCCCCCTGGCGTCAAAGCCGGCGGAAGCCGCCTGGTCTTCCACCAGTCCCGTAGACCGGTCCAGCGCCTTCCATGAATCATTTCCGGGATCATAAACGGACACGCCTCCGGACGTGGCAACGGCCACCTCCCCGGAAACGGGAGAGACGGCCAGCGCATAAACATGCTCTCCGTTCAGGGCATTGCCGCGGTCATACGTCTTCCACTCCCTCCCGTTGAAAACGGCCACGCCGCTGTCGTCCGTGCCCACCCAGATGCGGCCCTGCCTGTCCTCCGCAATGCAGGTGAAATTCTTCCCTTTGGGAAAGCCGGAATAATAATCCATGTTGAGCCACGACTTCTCGTACGCTCTGTCGCCGACTTGAAGGCGGTAAACGCTTTCCCTCTCCCCCACGGCCCATATAGCTCCATCCTGCGCCACCAGGGTACCGCGGATAAAGCGCACCGGGCATTCCGGCAGTTGTTCCGGCACTTGGACAAAGGCAATTCCCCCCTCAGTCCACATCCCCATAACAATCAGCAGCATAGCGGCAGCACTGCATAAATTTCCGAATATGACACTCATTATCCTTTTATGATATTTTCTGTATAATTGATGCATCATTCAAAGTCAACCAAATGGAAAGTTATTTTTTAATATCGGATTTCAGAAAATTACTTCATTCCTGCTTTCAGGGCCAATCTGCTACCTTGAAAAGGTCAGCGGACGCTCCGGCAATGAGACCAATAAGACTTCAAAGAACAAAAAAAGGGCCTCCGCACCCGCGGAGGCCCCCAGCTTACCCAAACAACAGAAAACTGCTGCATGCTTCTTTCAGGAATGCATGGCCAGGGCATGCCGGTATTCCACCGGGAAGACCTTGATGAATTTGCCGCGTTCCTCCGGCCAGTTGTTTAACAGGTCGCAGGCCCGGCGGCTTTTCGTAGCCATGTAGTGCTCGTAAATGAGCTGGAGCAGTTCCGCCTCGTCGGCGGAGTGCGGCATGACCGTTTCCAGGTCCACGCTGCCCAGGTTGCATTTCTGATCGAAGTCGTTGTCCGCATCGTACACGTAGGCCAGTCCGCCGGTCATTCCCGCGGCGAAGTTGACGCCCACCTTGCCGAGCACCGCCACACGGCCCCCGGTCATGTATTCGCAGCCGTGGTCGCCGATGCCTTCCACCACCATCTTGGCTCCGCTGTTGCGGATGGCGAAACGCTCCCCGGCCTGCCCGTGCAGGAAGATGCTGCCGGACGTGGCCCCGTAGCCGATGACGTTGCCGGCAATGACGTTGTCCGACGGAGCGTAGGAGATGTTTTCCGGAGGCCTCACGATGATTTTGCCCCCGGAAAGCCCCTTCCCTACGAAGTCGTTCGCCTCCCCGGCGAGTTCAAAGGTGATGCCCGGCGCCAGAAAGGCCCCGAAGCTCTGCCCCGCGCATCCGGTGAAGTGCACCGTGAGCGTATCCTCCGCCAGGCCGCGCGGGCCGAATTTCATCACCAGCTCTCCGGATAGCTCCGTGCCCACCGTCCGGTCCACATTGCGGACGTCGCGGAAGAGTTCGGTCTTTTCCCCTTTTTCCAGCAGGCCCTTCAAGTCCGGGAGCAGGCGGCGCCGGTCGTAGTTGTCCAGAGGTTCCTTTTCAAAGGAGGGGTCAAATCTGCGTCCGTCCCCCTCCGCCGCATGCAGGATGGAGGAGAAGTCCAGATGCTGAGCCTTGTAGAAGTCAATGGCGCGGTTCACGGAGAGCAGGTCCGCCCTGCCGACGGCTTCGTCCAGGGAGCGGAGGCCCAGGGAAGCCAGGATTTCCCGCGTTTCCTGCGCCACGAAGCGAAGGTAGTTGATGACGTATTCCGGCTTGCCGCTGAACTTGGCTCTCAGGGCCGGGTTCTGCGTGGCGACGCCCACCGGGCACGTGTTTTCATGGCACCTGCGGAGCATGGCGCAGCCGATGGCGACCAGAACGGCAGTGCCGAAGCCGAATTCCTCCGCTCCCAGCAGGGCCGCCATGACGACGTCCCTCCCGGTGCGCAGCTGGCCGTCCACCTGGAGCCGGACGCGGGAGCGGAGCTTGTTGAGCACAAGCGTCTGCTGCGTTTCCGCCAGACCCAGTTCCCACGGCAGTCCGGCGTGCTTGACGCTGGTGAGCGGGGAGGCGCCCGTACCCCCGTCGTGGCCGCTGACCACAACCACGTCCGCGTGGGCCTTCACCACTCCGGCGGCCACCGCGCCGATGCCCACCTCGGAGACGAGCTTGACGGAGACGCGGGCGTCCGGGTTGGAGTTCCGCAGGTCGTAGATCAATTGGGCCAGGTCTTCAATGGAGTAGATGTCATGGTGCGGCGGGGGAGAGATGAGGCTGACGTTCGGCATGGAATGGCGCAGCCGGGCGATGTACGGGTCCACCTTGTGCGCCGGGAGCTGGCCGCCCTCTCCGGGCTTGGCGCCCTGGGCCATCTTGATCTGGAGCTCGGAGGCGTGGCGCAGATAGTTGATGGTCACGCCGAAGCGTCCGCTCGCCACCTGCTTGATCGCGCTGTAGCGCACCTCGCCCCTGGCGTTGGGTTCGTAGCGGGCTTCATCCTCGCCCCCTTCACCGGAGTTGCTTTTGGCTCCTATTTTATTCATCGCGATGGCGATGGTTTCATGGGCCTCCGGGCTGAGGGAACCCAGGGACATGGCCCCGGAGACGAAGCGGCGCAGGATGGAATCCGCGCTTTCCACTTCCTCCAGCGGGACGGTGTCCGCGGGAGCGAATTCAAACAGGCCGCGCAGGGTGCAGAGGTGCTGCGCCTGGTGGTTGCTGTAGTCCGCAAATTCCCGGTATTTCCGTTCGTCATTGTCGCGAACGGCGGCACGGAAGGCCTGGAGCGTCTGCGGGTTCCAGAGGTGGTTTTCTCCGCCCTTCCTGTACTTGTACTGGCCGCCCGCATTCAGCCCGCCTTCCTTCCCGGCGTTTTGCGCGGCGCGCTGGTTGCATTCCGCAGCTATTTCCTCCAGCCCGATGCCGCCCACGCGGCTGACGGTGCCGGGGAAGAATTCGTCAATCAGTTCCCGGTTCAGCCCCACGGCCTCGAACAATTGGGAGGAGCGGTAGCTACGCAGGGTGGAAATGCCCATCTTGGACATGATTTTAAGCAGCCCCTTGTCAATGGCGTTGATGTAGTTGCCGGAGGCCTTCACCACGTCCAGCGGGCAGTCCTGCGGCGCGGCCAGGGAGGTGACCGTCGCCAGAGCCAGGTACGGATTGACCGCCGTGGCCCCGAAACCCAGCAACAGGGCGAAGTGCATCGTTTCCCGCGCTTCCCCCGTTTCCAGGATCAGGCCCACGTCGGAACGCAGTCCGGCGGCCGCCAGGGCGCGGTGCACCACGGAGCAGGCCAGCAGGCTGGGAACGGGAAGGTAGCCGCGGCCTATGTTGCGGTCCGTCAGCACCAGGATGCGCACGCCGGACCTGACCAGCCCCACGGCGGATTCCGCCAGGCTGTCCAGCGTCTCCCGCAGAGCGTTTCCGTCCCCGCCTTCCGGGAACTGGAGGGGGAGCCTGGCGGAAGGGAAGCCGGCTTCCCGGATGTTGCAGAGGCGGTTGAGCTCCTCGTCCGTAATGACGGGGCGCGCCATCTTGATGAGCCGGGCGTGCTCCGGCGTTTCCTCCAGAATGTTGGGATGGTTGCCGATGTACGTGGTCAGGCTCATGACGAGTTCCTCCCGGATGGGGTCGATGGGCGGGTTGGTCACCTGCGCGAACAATTGCTTGAAGTAGTTGAACAGGAGCGGCGCCTTTCCGGAGAGGACGGCCAGCGGCGCGTCGTTCCCCATGGAGCCGAGGGGTTCCGCGCCCTTCATCATCATCGGGCGGAGGATGAGTTCCACATCCTCCTGCGTGAAGCCGAACTGGCGCTGATGAACCGCCAGGTCCGGCATTTCCGCGGAGGCGGAGACAGAGTCGAACAGGGAGCGGACGGAAATCTTGTTTTGTTCCACCCAGCGGCGGTAGGGCATGCGCCGGGCCATTTCATTCTTGGTTTCCGCATCGGACACCAGGCGGTGGTTCACCAAGTCGCAGTAGATCATCTCTCCGGGGCGCAGGCGGCCCTTGCGGGCCACTTTTTCCGCGGGAATGTCCGCTACGCCCGTTTCCGAGGCCAGGATGAAAATATCGTCCGTGGTCAGCGTGTAGCGGGCGGGGCGCAAGCCGTTGCGGTCCAGCATGGCGCCCGCGTTGACGCCGTCGGAGAAGACGACGGCGGTCGGGCCGTCCCACGGCTCCATCAGGGCGGAATGGTATTCAAAGAAGCCACGCACGTCCGGCCCCAGATGGTAGTTGACGCCCCAGGCCTGCGGCATGAGCATGAGCATGGCGTGGCGCAGGTCGCGCCCGGCGGCGGCGAGCAGTTCCACCATGTTGTCCAGGCAGGCGGAATCGCTCTGGCCGGGAGGAATGAGGGGCAGGAGCTTCTGCAAGTCATCCCCCAGCAGGGCGGAGGACAGGTGCGGCTCCCGCACGCTCAGATGGTTCAGGTTTCCGCGCAGGGTGTTGATTTCCCCGTTGTGGGCCAGGTAGCGGAAGGGATGGGCCAGGCTCCACGTGGGGAAGGTGTTCGTGCTGTAGCGCTGGTGGACGAGGGCCAGCGGAGATTTGAAACGCTCATGGCGCAGGTCTTCGTAAAATCCGTCAATTTGCGTGCCGAGGAACAATCCCTTATACACGATGCTGCGGCTGGAACAACTGCACACGTAGCATCCTTCCACGCGCCGCTCCATTTCCCGGCGCATTACGAAGAGCTTGCGTTCCAGTGCCGCCTGGTCCGCAAAGCCGCTGCCGTCGATGAAGAGCTGGCGAATCAGGGGGCAGGTGCGCCGGGCGTTCTCGCCGATGCTGTCGCGGTCCACGGGAACCTCTCTCCAGGCAATCACCCTGCCGCCGTTTTCCGTGACGGCGGCCTCCAGTTCCTCTTCATGGCCGCAGCCGCCGAACATCATGGCGACTCCGTATTTTCCTCTGGCGGGGAGTTTGTTGGGAAGGAGCAGGCGGAAGAATTCATCCGGCAGGGCCAGCAGGATGCCCGCTCCGTCCCCGGTATCGGGATCGCTTCCCACGGCGCCGCGGTGCATCAGCCTCTTGAGAACGGTGACACCCATTTCAATGATTTTGTGGCTCGGTTCATTCTTCAGGTCCGCCACCAGCCCCACGCCGCAGGCGTCCCTCTCCTGTTCAAAGTCATACAATCCCTGCGGCGCAGGAATGCCTGTCTCGAATTGATCACTATTCATCAGTTTGCTGTTTTATTTGAGTTAAGCTGATTTTCTTATAGCAAAAACCGTGCCAACATTATGCACTCCTTCCACTCTCCCCGTTTTCCGAACGCCGCCGCCCCGGTTTTACATGATTTGACAGGCCTTCCGGCATGACAGAGGACCCACGGCGGCAAAGGACAATTCCCTCTCCCAAGCAGATATTTTTACATTTTCGTAATTACCCTTTTACCGTGATTTTACATTTTTGTAATTAATGCTTTCACCTTTTTCATCCCTCTTCTTTCCACGGCTTCCTTTTACAATTTCTGCAATATATTTATAGGCAACTTCTTAAAACACCATACCCACTCCGGCACAAGTTGATTCAAAAAGCTGGCACGGTTCTTGCTAAGAAAAAGATACAACAGTTAACCATGATGAGTGACTCGACAAGAACACAAGCCATCAGCGCCATCGCCTCCCTTCCCGTGAGCGGGGTGAGCGAGAGCGCTCCTGTCCGCATTGATTATTACGGCGCCGACGTTTTCAGTACGGAGGTGATGAAGAAGTACCTGCCCAAGGACACGGCGAAAACCCTCCTGTCCACCATCCAGGACGGCCTGCCGCTGAACGCGGACATTGCCGCGGACGTAGCCCACGCCATGAAGCAGTGGGCTCTGGAACGGGGAGCCACTCACTACACGCACTGGTTCCAGCCCATGACGGGTTCCACGGCGGAGAAGCATGATTCCTTCCTGGACCCCAAGGGCATGGAGCCGATCATGAGCTTTTCCGGCAAGAACCTGATCGTGAGCGAGCCGGATGCTTCCAGCTTCCCCTCCGGCGGCCTGCGCTGCACGTTTGAGGCCCGCGGATACACCGCGTGGGACCCCACCAGCCCCGCCTTCATCAAGAGGCACGGGAACGGAGCCACCCTCTGCATTCCCACCGCCTATTGTTCCTATACGGGAGACGCGCTGGACAAGAAAACCCCTCTGCTCCGCTCCCGGCAGGCATTGGGCAACGCCGTCAAGAGGCTGATGAAGTGCTTCGGGCTGCCGGATGAACGCGTGACCATCACGCTGGGGCCGGAACAGGAGTATTTCCTGATCGACAAGAATTTCTATCTGAACCGCCCGGACCTGGTCCAGACGGGCCGCACCCTTTTCGGCGCGCCGCCCGCCAAGCACCAGCAGCTGGAAGACCATTATTTCGGCTCCATCAAGCCGCGCATCCTCAATTTCATGAATGATGTGGAAAAGGAACTCTGGCGGCTGGGCATTCCGGCCAAGACGCGCCACAATGAGGTGGCCCCGGCCCAGTTTGAACTGGCCCCCCTGTTTGAGGACGTGAACCTGGCGATCGACCACAATATGCTGGTGATGGAAATCCTGCGCCAGCAGGCCAGCAGGCACGGGCTGGTGTGCCTGCTCCACGAGAAGCCCTTCGTGGGCGTCAACGGCTCCGGCAAGCACAACAACTGGTCCATTTCCTACGGGGACAAGAATCTGCTGGATCCCGGCACGGACCCGCAGCAGAACGCCATTTTCCTGACCGTGCTGGCCGCCATCATCGAGGCTGTGGACAAGCACAGCGACCTGCTGCGCAATTCCGTAGCCAGCGCCGGGAACGACCACCGCCTGGGCGCGAACGAGGCCCCTCCCG
>OKSB01002130.1_pt1 | contig 18265 bp, 19 predicted proteins | sample 1601171 | NCBI WGS metagenome assembly OKSB01 (sample SAMEA3541496, study PRJEB24748) | human gut metagenome | biome: human gut; feature: human-associated habitat; material: faeces | place: China | collected 2012 | reverse complement strand
ACTGCTGACTGGAGCGAGGTAGGCGGCGATGCCGGTTCGGTAGCTGCCATCGGCCGTGAAGCTGGTTCCGGCACAAGAGATGGTTTCGAATCGATCACCGGCACCGAGGATACTTGCGTACTGTCCCAGGAGCTGACCTCCACCGGCGCTGTTATCGAGGCTGTTAAGAGCAACCCGAGCGCAATCGGCTACGCTTCCCTGTCCGCAGTAGAAGGCCAGGAAGGCATCAAAGCCATCACGGTTGGCGGCGTGGCCTGCACCGAGGAAAACGTGCAGAACGGCAGCTACGAGATTCAGAGACCATTTGTCATGGTCACCAACAGCGCTACCGAGCTGAGCGAGCCTGCGCAGGCCTTCATGGACTTCGCTACCTCCTCTGACGCTGACGACCTCATCCGCGAGGCTGGTGCTGTACCGGTAGCTGAGTAATTCAGAAAGAACATTCAAAGCAGAGACCACCTGATGCAAGGAGCATGATTTATGCAAGACCAGAATGTAGCAAATGTCCCTTATGATGCGAGCGAAGCTCGGAACGAACAACGAGCTTCCCGCAACGGTGGTCAAAAGTACAAAAACATAAGAGAAGCGATGGAGATGGCGATGCACGCCATCTTCCTCTTATGTGGCGTAGTTGCTGTCGCCTTTGTACTTTTGATCAGTATCTACCTGATTATTTCCGGCATCCCGGCAATCAGGGAGATCGGCCTGGTGGACTTCCTGTTTGGCCAGACCTGGGCGCCAACCCACAGCACCAATCCATCCTACGGAATCCTTCCGTTTATCCTGACCTCGATCTACGGCACCGCAGGTGCGGTTCTGATCGGTGTGCCGGTAGGACTGCTGACTGCTGTTTATCTTTCCAAATGCGCTCCGCCGAAGGTTGCGGCGGTTGTCCACACAGCGGTTGAGCTGCTGGCCGGTATTCCATCGGTTGTTTATGGCCTGGTTGGCATGATTGTTCTGGTTCCGGCAATTCGAGATTTGTTTAATCTTCCGTCCGGCGCCACCCTGCTGGCGGCCATTGTGGTTCTGGCAATCATGATTTTGCCTACGGTAATCAATATCAGTGTTTCCTCCATCAGAGCAGTACGCGGACATTTAAAATCTGCTTCGCTTGCCCTCGGAGCAACACATATCCAGACGATATTTAAAGTTATGATTCCGGCAGCAAGATCCGGTATTATGACAGGTGTGGTTCTTGGTATCGGCCGCGCGCTCGGAGAAGCCATGGCAATCAATCTGGTTGCCGGAGGTTCGGTAAATCTGCCGCTTCCATTCAACTCGGTACGTTTCCTGACCACACAGATTGTCAGTGAGATGAGTTATGCGGAAGGGCTTCACCGGGAAGTACTCTTTACCGTAGGTCTGGTACTGTTTATCTTTATTATGATCATCAATCTGGTGCTTGCGCAGGTCGAGAAGAAAGGAGCCGTTGAAAAATGACAGGAAGTAATACAAGTATTCGTACGAAAACCAGACATCCGGCGGATTTCTTTACTTATGTTGCCATCTATGTGTGTGCAATTCTTTCCGTTGCGCTGCTTCTCGGAATCATTGTGTATGTATTTGTCAAAGGTATCCGGAGCGTTAACTGGGAATTTCTTACCAGTGTCACTTCGGTGTTAAAAGGAACAACCGGTATTGCGGGAAATATTGTAAATACGCTTTATATCATAATTGTAACCATGCTGATTGCTACCCCCATCGGTGTTGGTGCAGCGGTTTATCTGAATGAATACGCAAAACCGGGAAAACTGGTCAGCATGATTGAGTTCGCAACCGAGACGCTGGCAGGTATTCCGTCCATTATCTTTGGTCTGTTTGGTATGATGTTTTTCGGGCAGACACTTCATTTGAAGTATTCGATCCTGACGGGTTCCTTTACCCTGACGCTGATGGTGCTTCCACTGATTACACGTAATACACAGGAAGCATTAAAAACAGTTCCGGACAGTTACCGCAGCGGTGCCATCGGTCTGGGAGCCGGAAAGTGGCATATGATAAGGACTATTTTACTGCCGTCAGCGATGCCGGGAATCATCACCGGTGTTATTCTTGCCATCGGACGAATTGTCGGTGAGTCAGCAGCCCTGTTGTTTACGGCGGGAAGCTCGGGTCTCCTCCCGAAGAGCTTTGCCGATCTGTTTACAAAGGCGAAAATGCCGGCCGGAACTCTTACCATTCAGCTTTACCTGAGCGCGACCAAGGGTGAATTCGGAGTGGCATTCGGTATTGCAGTGGTTCTGCTGATGATTGTTCTTGGCATTAACCTGCTTACCAAAGCGCTGGCAAAGAAATTTGATGTCAACCGCAGATAAATATATATATAAAGAAATCCTTCGGAAAACCGCTTCCGAAGGATTTTTGCGTATTTTTGAAAAGCTATGCGCTGGTAGGCATGGGAACATGCGTCAGGTTCTGCCGCACCTCCTGAAACTGTTCCGGAATATCTTCTATAGGCATGTTTTGCAGTATATCGGTGGTGCCGGCTTTTAATGCGGTTTCGTAATACCAGCATTTATAATCCAGGGTATTAAGTGTCTGCTGCAGGGAAGCCATCTGCTCCAGCAGGACGGTGCGCTGGTGCTGGAATAACTCTAAACGTTCCTGAATTGTGGAATCTCCCTGTTGCAGAAGGACAATGTATTTTTTGATATCTTTGATTGACATTCCTGCTTTTTTCAGACATTCGATGATCTGCAGCCATTCGTAGTCTTTCTCCCGAAACATCCGGATACCGCCGGAAGAACGTTCCACAAAGGGAAGAAGGCCTTCTTTATCGTAATATCGCAGCGTGGAACCCGCAAGCCCAAGCATTTTTGCCATTTGTCCAACCGTATATGTCATATGCACATTCTCCTTTTTGTAATTGCTTTTTTCTTGGATTATAAATTTCTCTGTGAAATCAGTCAATGGCTGTTTTACGGGTTTCTTAGAAAACTGATTATCCCACAATAAAACGAAAGGCACTTGATTTCTCAAGCGCCTTCCGTTATAATCTAGTTAGAAGCTGATCGGAAGAGATTTCCGATTTGCCCTCAGTTAATTATATTTCATAAAGAAATAGCATCTACTTTGGACGGTGGGATGCTATTTCTTTTTATTGTTATGGTTGTCTATGTAAGACAGTGCCGCGAAGACTACAAGCAGCAAAGTTAATACTTCTGATGTACTCATAGGTAGTGTAAAAATAGTGAAAAATAGTGAAATAATAGTGGAATTTTAATGGAAAAAATTCTTCGATCTGGGTATAATACTATTTGAAAGGAAGGTTTTTTTTGTATGATGAAGGTGACATTAACAAATGAGATTTTAAGTTATATCACAGAGATCGAGCACAACAGATACAAGGTATCATCCGTGAAGTTGTCCAAACCAGTTATGAACAGGCTGCGTAAAAATTCAAAGAAAAAAAGTTCTTACGCTTCAAACAAAATTGAAGGCAATCCGTTGTCGGAAAAACAGGTGGATGAAGTAATCGAGCGCGATGAAAGAAAGCATTATCTGAAACCGGAGCAGGAAGTACGGAATTATTTCCTTGCTTTGAATTTTCTGGAGGAAAAGGTGAGCAAAAAGGAAAAGTTTTCCCAAAAGCTTATTTTGGATGTGCAGAAATTGGTGGAAAAGGGTGCTTCCAAGGAGAAAATCGGACTCAGGGGATCCATGCCTCCCGGGGTGCTGTTTGCCGTGTATGATTCCAAGACGGGAAATCCTGATTATATTCCACCGGAATATTGCGACATACCGGAGCTTCTGGATGAATTGGTGGAATATGTAAATACAACGGATGACCACCCTCTGATAGTAGCAGCTGTTGTACATTACCAATTAGTGACAATTCATCCGTTTGAAGATGGCAATGGAAGAACTGCAAGACTGTTATCCGGTTATATTATGGACTTGAACGGCTACGGGTTTAATGGAATTGGATCTCTGGAGGAGTATTTTGCATACGATATTGATGAATATTACGAATCTATCCAGATGGGGCTTCCTGCATTGTATTATTCTGGAAGAGAAAACCCGCCACATCCTGAGATCTGGATTAATTATTTCCTGCGGATGGTAAAACTCTATTCCGGAAAGGTCTGCGATTTACAGCTTGCTTCCGAAGAGGAAGACATTGCCGGAAGTTTATCGTTCTTGAAGGGGAAAGAAAAAGAACTGTTGCAATTTCTGATTAGAAACTATCGGGGAGAGTTTACTCCGATTGAGGTCAGCAGAGAATTGTCGGTAAGTAATAAGACAGTCATTAACAGGCTGGCTGTTCTGGTTAAAAACGGATTTGCAGTTCCCGTATTTGCAAATCAAAGAATCCGGTCTTACGAATTAAGCGAGTTTACCAAAGACCACCAAAAGGAGATCATGAAAGAGATCAGTTAAAACTGGCTGTAATGGCTGGAGATCGAAGATACTACGGTACCCAGAAGGGGCAAAGGGATGCCGCAAACAAAAACATGATCGGGTCCCAGGTACTCCGGAGTATTTACCAGAGCAATTTCCGTTTTAAAAAGATACTTGCCCCGGGTGCCACCAGAGAAATGGACGAGGTAAAAAAACGTGTCCTGAATGATGAGTACAACACGCATTACCTTGACCTGTTAGTAAGCGGTTATGCCCTCGCCCAGTCAAGTGGTGACAAAAAAGCAGCAAACGAATGGCTGAAAGCCGTAACAACATATAATGAGAAATTTATAGTAAGAAAAGGTGCCTGAAAATATTTAACAGAAAATCCGGGAATACTTATGAATGACAATCATTACGGAAACCGTAATAAACCAATTTCATAAAGGAGGAAGAAATGACGGAACCGGATACTATAAAATTATTGAGAGAATGTGACGCGGGAATCAAGATGGGAACGGCATCCATCGGGGAGGCCCTCGAAAAAACCACCAATGAAAAATTAAAAAAACTACTGGAAGCATGTAAAGAGGGGCATGAAAAACTGAAAGAAGAAATTCAGAATAAACTCGAACAATGTCACGATACGGGAAAAGATCCAAATCCGATGGCACAGGGAATGTCCTGGATGAAAACAAATGTAAAACTTGCCATGGATGAATCGGATGCAACGATCGCAGATCTGATAACGGACGGCTGTAACATGGGAGTAAAATCTTTAAGCCGTTATCTGAACCAGTATCAGGCTGCAGATGAGGAAACAAAGGATATTGCAAAGAAATTGATAAAACAGGAAGAAGAATTAAGCATTCATATGCGGTCATTCTTATAATTTAGGTTGAATTTTGTATAAAAGCACACTATAATATATAGAGTTTATATATTAAAAAGAAGGATGTGAAGTGATGAAACTAGGAAATCCTAAGACAAATGCGGACGTCCAAATGTCGGAAGCATTTGTCACAAGTGTGTTTTTGGCACTGTCCGGAGGCTTTCAGGATGCGTATACATATTTTACGCGTGAGGAAGTATTTTCCAACGCACAGACGGGAAATATTGTTTTGATGAGTACGCACCTGATGATGGGAGAATGGCTGGATGTGTTACGATACTTATTACCGCTTCTGGCATTTGCATCGGGCGTTTTCTTTGCAGAGAAGATTCATGTGATCTTTAAATATGCTAAGAAACTGCACTGGCGGCAGGGTGTGCTTTTGATGGAAATTGCGATTCTGGTTTTTGTTGGATTCATGCCAAAACACCTGGATCTGCTGGCTACCGTGCTGGTATCGTTTGCATGTGCAATGCAGGTACAGACGTTCCGGAAAGTAAGCGGATATTCTTATGCAAGCACAATGTGCATCGGAAATCTTCGTAGCGGAACAGAAGCATTTACCGGTTATCTGCAGACCCATGACACAGAAAAATTAAAAAAGGCACTGTATTATTTTGGCATTATTTTATTTTTCGGACTTGGGGCTGGTATTGGAGGAAATCTCTCTATCCGGTTTGGATATCATATGATCTGGGTATCGAGCGGACTGCTTCTGATCAGTTTTCTGCTCATGTTTGTGGAAAAGATGGACCGGTAAATTCATCGGAAAGATATCGGCGTGGTTTCTATGCCGATAAAATTCATGTAAAAGATACCGTTGTGGTACCTATATACCGAAAATTTAATATTTAGATACCGGAAAGTCTCTATAGATCAAAAATTGCTTCTTCAGGTACCACTTTTATGAAAAAAGCGGTATCCGGAGAAGCAATTTTTACCATATAGGTGACATGTCCAGATTTCTAGCATTAAAATTTCGAGAAAACGTCACCTTAGGCTTTAATTTTTCATCTATAGATACAGGGCCTTATCATCAATTAATTTATCGGGATGTCTTTCAATTATATTTTCTCCAACCAACAGGAAGAAATGTCCCCCTTCTTACGTCACTTAGAGAAATCTTATATTTAAAACATCAACCTGCAAATTTGGCGTATCAAGAAACTTTACATCCATTACATTGATTTTGCAAAAATTTTACATTCCCAGTCCAGTGCATTTTACAATCTCTCTTTATAATATTCATAAATCCTAAGAAATGGATAATTGCAGTGAGAGAAAACCATTGCAGATGAGGAGAGAAACATGGAAAAACGAACAAAAATTACTGTCCGTGATCTGAACCTGTATTACGGTGAAAACCATGCACTCAAGGATGTAAACATGAATATTCGTGAGAATTGCGTGACCGCTTTTATCGGACCGTCCGGATGTGGAAAATCAACATTCTTAAAAACATTAAACCGGATGAATGATCTGGTGGATGGCGTGAGAATCACAGGAGAAGTGAAACTGGATGATGAGGATATCTATGCGGAAGGCGTAGATACAACCGTTCTTCGGAAAAGAATTGGCATGGTGTTTCAGCAGCCGAACCCGTTTCCGATGAGTATTTATGACAACATTGCATATGGTCCGCGTGTACATGGAATGAAAGATAAGTCAAAACTGGATGCCATCGTTGAAGAAAGTCTGCGCGGAGCAGCTATTTTTGATGAGGTCAAGGATCGTTTAAAGAAATCCGCTCTGGGTCTTTCTGGTGGACAGCAGCAGCGTATCTGTATTGCCCGTGCACTTGCCGTACAGCCTGAGGTTCTGTTGATGGATGAGCCGACATCTGCACTGGACCCGATTTCCACATCAAAGATTGAAGAACTGATGGAGGATCTGAAAAAGAAATACACGGTAGTTGTTGTTACCCATAATATGCAGCAGGCAGTGCGTGTATCGGATGATACGGCATTTTTCCTTGTAGGGGAAATGGTTGAGTTTGGCGATACGAAAACAATTTTTTCTTATCCGAAGGATAAACGGACAGAAGATTATATTACAGGGAGGTTTGGTTAATGCGCTCAAAGTTCGACGAGCAGCTTAGACTGCTCAATCAGGAAATGATGTATATGGGAACCATGATCGAGGATTCCATCCAGAAAGCAATAGAAGCATTGATAGCTCAGAATGCGCAGCTTGCAGAAAAAATCATGAATTCAGATTCTGATGTGGATCATGAACAGAAGAAAATTGAAAACATCTGTTTTAATCTGCTGATGCAGCAACAACCGGTTGCAAGGGATCTGCGTGTGATTTCCGCAGCCATGAAGATGGTAACGGATATGGAACGAATCGGAGACCATGCAGCAGATATCTCGGAAATCACAATCATGCTTTCAAAAGAACCGTATGTGCTGAATCTGGATGACATCAAAAAGATGGCGAGTGAAACCGTAATTATGTTGATCCGCAGCATCGAAGCATATGTGGAAAAGGATATGAATAAGGCACAGGAAGTCATCAGGCATGATGATATTGTAGATGACCTGTTTGATAAAAATAAGGCAGATATCATTGAACTGATCCGGCATGATCCGGAAAAAGGCGAGCAGGCGGCGGATATGCTGATGGTTGCAAAATATTTTGAACGAATCGGAGACCACGCGACTAATATTGCAGAATGGGTTATCTTTGCATTGAATGATAAAAAAGAAATAAAAGAATCCTGACAGTGGATAGAACTTTACATAAATTTTACATAAACGATACTTTGGATTTTACATGTCGTATGCTATGATAAGAAACAGATAGAATACGTGTGAGAGGGCGGTCTTGTGCAGGCATGGCCGTCCTGCTTGATGTTGCAGAGGTATATATAAAGATAGACAGAGGGAAAAGTTATGGCATTGATTTATATCGTAGAAGATGATGAAAATATCAGGGAGATTGAGACAATTGCATTGAAAAACAGCAATTACATGGTCTGCGCATTTGAAAAGGCAACTACATTTTATAAAAAACTGGAGGATATTATGCCGGATCTGGTGCTTTTGGATGTTATGCTTCCGGATGAGAGTGGGTATGATATCGTGCGTAAACTGCGGAAAAATCCTGCGACAAAGAAATTGCCGGTCATTATGGTGACGGCAAAGACCGCAGAAATGGATATGATCAAAGGTCTGGACGAAGGGGCAGATGATTATATTAAGAAGCCTTTTTCCATTATGGAACTTATTACAAGAGTAAAGGCACTGTTACGGAGGACAGAAACCGAGGATATTAAAATCCTGCAGGTAGAAAACATTACACTGGATCATGAGCGCCACATGGTTTTTGTGGATGATAAGCCGGTGGAACTGACGTTTAAGGAATATGAACTGCTTCGTCTGCTGATGACCAATCCGAGTGTTGTATTGTCCAGAGAGGTGATTATGCGTCATGTGTGGGGAACGGAATTTGAAGGGGAGTCCCGTACCGTTGATATGCATATCAAGACACTGCGGCAGAAGCTTGGAGAAGCGGGAAGCAAAATCCGTACCGTTCGAAATGTGGGATATGTGATAGAGTAAGGAGCTGTTATGAAGAAACGAATCAATTTACGGCTGATTCTGATTGCAGGTATTGCAGTGATTGTAACCATGGTCTGTATGACCGGTATTTATTATAAACTGTTTCAGGGACAGGTGCGCAAGGATCTGCAGATCAATGCAAGACTGCTTTCCGGCACGGGATTGTTTGATGATCCGGACAATACAAATGTTTCACTTTCCGAATATTATGAAGTCGGGGAAGACCTGCGTGTTACCTGGATTGCAAAGGATGGTACGGTACTTTTTGATAATGATCTGGATATTTCACAGCTTCCAAACCACAAAAACCGCCCGGAAGTAAAGAAGGCGTTGTTTCAGGGTGAGGGAGAAAGTGTCCGGCGGTCGGATACCATGCAGATGGACAATTACTATTATGCGCTCCGGCTGGAAAACGGAACGGTTATCCGTGTGGCAACACAGGCACGTAGTGTCTACAGTGTGTTCCTTGCAGCATCCCCATTTGTGATACTGATACTGATACTGATTGTTTCCATTTGTATTGTTCTGGCACATTTTTTAACCAAACAATTGCTGCATCCGATTGAACGGCTTGCTGAAAACATGGAAGATACCATAGAAGAACCTGTATACAAAGAGCTTGTGCCATTTGTAAATACGATTCGTAAACAGCACGAAAACATCCTGATGGCCGCAAAAGTACGGCAGGATTTCACGGCAAATGTATCCCATGAGCTGAAGACACCGCTTACTGCAATTTCCGGGTATGCGGAGCTGATCGAAAACCATATGGTAGATCCGGAGCAGGAGACCCGTTTTGCACAGGAAATCCAGCAGAATGCGACGCGGCTTCTTTCTCTTATCAATGATATCATCCGGCTTTCCGAGCTGGACAGCGGGGAAGACAGCCTGCTGTGTTTTGAACAGGTGGATCTGGATGAGGTAGCCGGTACCTGTGTGAAAAATCTGCAGATGAATGCACAGAAACGGAATGTAACGCTGTATTATGAAGGCGTGTCCTGTATGTTGCGGGCAGACAGGGGCATGATTTCGGAACTTGTGGAAAATCTGTGTCAGAATGCGATCCGTTATAATAATGAAGGTGGTGAGGTGCACGTGCGTGTGTACTATGAAAAAGGACAGCCGATGCTTTCTGTGGCAGACAATGGTATCGGGATTCCAAAAGACCAGCAGGAACGTATTTTTGAGCGGTTTTACCGTGTTGATAAAAGCAGATCCAAACAGACCGGTGGTACGGGACTGGGACTTGCTATCGTCAAGCATATTGTGGAACTGCATGATGCGGTACTTCATTTGGAAAGTGAGCCGGGAAAAGGAACAACGATCACAGTAGCTTTTTAGCTGCATACAGGGGACTTTGGTTTACAAAGTCCCTTTTTTCGTGTAATATAGGTAAAATAAATAGGAAGAGAAAAGAAAGAGGCGAGATACAATGTATCAGGAAATATCACAGTTACTGATGTATGGAGATTTGGACGAGGATTCAATCCTTGCACAGATGGGAGAAGTATTCGGGAAATATGAGACCGGTGAATATAATAAAACCGGACTTGTCCGCGATATCAATACGCAGGTAAAACGGATTTTAAAAGTGGCAACAGATTATGGATTTGATGATAATCTGTGGCATAATTATCTGACATTTTTCCTTATGATGAGTGAAAATCCTTTCAGCATGACCTGTGAAAAGGTGGGAGCCAGTGATGGAAGTGTCAATGAACTGGTGGAAAATGATTTCCGTATTTTTAAAGATTTGTTTGACTATGATTTCGGACCAATCGAAAAAGATCTGGGAATCAACTGTTTCAGCCAGATTTCCAATTATAAGGCCATCCATAAAAAGGATCTGATGTACAACAAAAATGTCAGCGAAAAAGTCCGCTCTTTAAGCAAAAAACTGGAGGCGGCAAAGGATGAAAAAGAATTCTTTGATGCAGTGACTGGTTTTTATAAAGACTACGGTGTTGGAATGTTTGGTCTCAACAAAGCATTCCGGATTGATGATACACCGCAGGGAAGCTTTACATTCCGTGCAATCAACAATATGGATACCGTTATGCTGGACGATCTGGTCGGATATGAGATTCAGAAAAAGAAGCTGGTAGACAATACGGAAGCGTTTGTACAGGGAAAGAAAGCAAACAATGTATTGCTGTTTGGTGACAGTGGTACCGGTAAATCTACCAGTATCAAAGCCATTGTCAACCAGTATTACAAAGACGGCCTGCGTATGATTGAAATCTACAAGCATCAGTTTAAGTATCTGTCCGAAATCATTGCAGAGATCAAAAACCGAAACTATCGTTTTATCATCTATATGGATGATCTTTCTTTCGAGGAATTTGAGATTGAGTATAAGTTCTTAAAAGCTGTTATCGAGGGCGGTGTGGAAACCAAACCGGAAAATATTCTGATTTATGCAACTTCCAACCGGCGGCATCTGATCAAAGAGAGCTGGAATGACCGAAACGATCAGGATAATTCTAATGATCGTCACCATTCCGATACGGTTGAAGAGAAACTTTCCCTGGTGAACCGTTTTGGTGTGACCATTAACTACTCGAAGCCGACACAGAAAGAATACTTTGATATTGTTTTGCATCTGGCAAGACGTGCAGGGGTTACTTTATCGGATGAGGAACTCCGTGCAGAGGCCAACAAGTGGGAATTGAGCCATGGAGGCATTTCCGGACGTACGGCAGAGCAGTTTGTCAGCTATCTTGCTTCCCAGCCGGATGCATTTAAATAAAAGGAGAAAACATGTTATATCAGATCTGCCATGGAGCAGTCTCTTTTGCCGATGAAGAGATTCTGCATGACATCAATTTTGAAATAAGAAATACGGAAAAAATTGCAGTCGTCGGGCGGAACGGCTGCGGCAAAACCACGCTCTTAAAGCTGATCCACGGGGATGTGGAGCTGGACAAAAGAGACAGTGATGAGGATATTTTTATTGCAAAAGCAGGCAATCCGCAGATCGGTTACTTAAAACAGATTGCGTTTGAAGATCCTTCCGTTACGCTTGAGCAGGAAGTGCGTAAAGTCTTTGCTCCGATGGAGCGCCGGAAAAAAGAACTGGAAGCTGCGGCACAGGCACTTGAGACTGATTATTCCGAAGAGGCCGTGACACGTTATACCGCAATGGAAGAAAAATTCAAGGAAGACGGCGGATACTATTTTGAAAAAGAGTATGATGTAATCATCCGTAAGTTCGGCTTTTCCGAGGAAGAGCGAAAGAAACCGCTGTCCGAGTTTTCCGGTGGACAACAGACAAAGATTGCCTTTATCAAGCTGCTTTTGAGCAAGCCGGATATTCTGCTTCTGGATGAGCCGACGAACCACCTGGATATCACAACGATCGAGTGGCTGGAGACGTATCTGAAAAATTATCCGAAGGCTGTGGTCGTGGTATCACATGACCGTATGTTTCTGGACAATGTGGTGGACGTGGTGTACGAGATTGAGTACGGCACAGCGACCCGTTATCCGGGCAATTACTCCAATTTCATGGAGCGGAAAAAAGAAAACTACAATAAGATGATGAAAGATTACAATGCGCAGCAGAAAGAAATTGCACGATTGCAGCGCATTGTTGACCGGTTTAAAAATAAACCAACCAAGGTATCCATGGCGCATTCCAAGGAGAAAGCCATTGAACATATGGTAAAACTCGAAGCTCCGGATCGTTTTGATACCCGGACATTCCATGCAAATTTCCAGCCGGACAAAGAAACCGGAAAAGCCTTATGTGGAACAAATTGACGAGCTTTTGCTGGTACATAACAAGAACGACCCCAAGGAGGGTTTGGGAGTGGTCAGCAAGGCAGACGAGAAAGGTAATTATCAGACGGTTACACCGGAGGAGAAGAATGAGAACTCATTCCTGAAATTCGACAAGAATTCGAGTATCCTTGAAAACTTCATCAAGAATTTCTGGAGCCAGCTGAAGGAACCGACGCACTTCCGGCTTATCCGTATGACCTTCAATGATTACAAGCAGAACAAACAGGCTCTCAAGGATTTGGCCGAAGGTAAGAATACAGACGCGGTAAAGGAGTTTCTGAAACGCTATGAAATCGTACCGAAGGCAAACAATCAGAAAAACAGTCAAACAAAAGAGGAGGAAACAACAATGGCAAAGAAGCAGGAACAGACAACGCAGGCTCAGCCTGAACAGGTATCACAGGTGGAAGCTGCCGCACAGGGGCGCGAACAGCAGGAACCGCAACGCCAGCAGACACCCACGTACCGCTACAACGAGAATATGATTAACTGGGAGGAACTGGGTAAGTTCGGCATATCCAAGGAAATGCTGGAGCAGTCCGGACAGCTTGACGGCATGCTGAAAGGATACAAGACCAACAGGACAATGCCGCTGACACTCAACATTCCTGGGGTACTGACCGCAAAGCTGGACGCACGCCTTTCATTCATATCCAACGGCGGGCAGGTCATGCTGGGCATCCACGGTATCAGAAAGGAACCGGAACTGGACCGTCCTTATTTCGGACACATCTTTACGGAAGAGGACAAGAAGAACCTGCGTGAAAGTGGAAACATGGGACGCGTGGCTGACCTTAACCTGCGTGGTAACACAACTGAGCCGTGTTTGATTTCCATCGACAAGAATACCAACGAACTGGTAGCCGTCCGACAGGAGCATGTCTATATCCCGAATGAAATCAAAGGGGTAACCCTGACTCCGGACGAAATTCAGAAACTGAAAAACGGAGAACAGATATTCGTAGAGGGAATGAAATCCAATCAGGGTAAAGAGTTTAATGCCAATCTGCAATATAGTGCGGAAAGAAGAGGCATCGAATTTATCTTCCCGAAAGACCAGGCCTTCAACCAGCAGACACTCGGCGGTGTGCCGCTTTCCCCCATGCAGCTCAAAGCGTTGAACGAAGGACACACCATCCTTGTAGAGGATATGAAACGAAAGAACGGCGAACTGTTTTCTTCCTTTGTTACCATGGACAAGGTTACAGGCGGACTCCAATATACGCGCCACAATCCGGAAACGGGAGAAATCTACATACCAAAGGAAATCTGTTCGGTACAACTCACACCGGAGGACAAGGAAGCGTTACGCAAAGGGCAGCCCATCTATCTTGAGAACATGATCAACCGTAAAGGTGAGGAATTCTCGTCATTCGTCAAGCTGGACCTGGCAAGCGGAAGACCACAGTATTCCAGAACTCCGGACGGTTTCAATGAACGGCAGGCACCTACCATCCCGGCTGAGGTTTACGGACACCTGCTTTCGGCACAGGAAAGAGCAAATCTTCAGGACGGAAAGGCCATCCTTGTAACGGGTATGAAAGGTCCCAACGGCAAACCGTTCGATTCCTATCTGAAAGTAAACGCAAACACCGGACAGCTGCAATATTTCCAGGAAAATCCGGATGTGCGTCGTAATACCTCACAGCGTGCTTCACAGACTGACAATACCCAACAGCAGGAACAGAAGAAGGGAGCAAAACAGGCTGTCTGACCTGAACGGGATTTAAATCATTCAAATCATCAACTACTAAAAAAAGGAAAGAACATGAACAAGACCAATCATCATATCTACAAGGCTGAACAAATCGACTGGGAAAAACTGGAATCGGTAGGTATCAGCAGATCGCAAATTGAAAAGGACGGAAACATGGACCTGCTCCTTCAGGGAGAGGAAACCAATGTCATGTCCATTAAAATCAAGACTCCTGTATTTTCACTTACAATGGATGCCACACTCTGTCTGATTGAAGACGAGAATGGAAATCCGGTCATCAGCGTAAACGGTATCAACCCTTCAGGTGAATAAATAAGAAACCATAATGTATCATCTCTCTTTCCATACGGACTTACCGTATGGAAAGATATAAAAAAACAGAATTTATCATGATTGCCATATTAACAGACAAACCAAGTGTAGGAAAAGAAATCGGAAGAATCATCGGTGCAACCAGAGTAAGAAACGGATATGTGGAAGGAAACGGCTACATGGTTACGTGGACTTTCGGGAACATGCTGTCACTGGCCATGCCGAAGGACTACGGAACCCAAAAGCTGGAACGGAATGATTTTCCTTTCATCCCATCCGAATTTGCACTGATGGTACGTCATACACGCACCGAGAACGGATGGATACCGGAGATTGATGCCGTGCTCCAGTTTAAAGTAATCGAGAGGGTGTTTCAGGCATGTGACACCATCATTGCGGCTACCGATGCCAGCCGTGACGGGGAAATGACATTCCGCTATGTCTATCAATACCTGAACTGTACACAGCCTTGCTTCCGTCTGTGGATTTCCTCTCTTACTGACGAGTCTGTACGTCAAGGCATGGAAAATCTGAAACCGGACAGCTGTTACGACAGCCTGTTCCTTGCTGCCGACAGCCGCAACAAGGCGGACTGGATTCTCGGAATCAATGCCAGCTATGCCATGTGCAAGGCAACGGGCCTTGGCAACAATTCCCTCGGACGGGTACAGACACCGGTACTGGCTGCCATCAGCAGACGCTACCGTGAAAGGGAGAACCATATTTCATCGGACAGCTGGCCCATCTACATCAGCCTGCAAAAGGACGGCATCCTTTTCAAGATGCGTCGCACACAGGATCTTCCCGACAAAGAATCCGCAACAATGTTTTTTCAGGACTGCAAGCTGGCACGTCAGGCACAGATTACAGGTATCAGTCACAGCATAAAGGAAATACTTCCACCGGATCTGCTTGACCTGACACAACTTCAGAAGGAAGCGAACATCCGCTATGGTTATACCGCATCAGAGGTATATGACATCGCACAGTCCCTTTATGAAAAGAAACTGATTTCCTACCCAAGGACTTCCAGCCGTTATCTGACGGAGGATGTGTTTGACTCGCTTTCACCAATCATGGCGCGTCTGCTTTCATGGGAACTGTTCCCTGCCGCTAAAGGAACTGGAGGTATTGACATATCCAGTTTGTCCCGCCACGTAATAAGTGCAGAAAAAGCCAATGTACATCATGCCATCATCATTACTGGTATCCGTCCCGGAAATCTGTCCGAAAAGGAAATGCAGGTTTACAGACTTGTAGCCGGAAGGATGCTCGAAGTATTCATGGCTCCATGCCGCATAGAAACGACAAATGTTGAAGCGGTTTGTGCGGCGCAACATTTCAAGGCCGAACAAACAAGAATCATTGAAGCCGGCTGGCATGACGTGTTCATGCATTCCGACATGGTTCCAAAATCGGGATATTCCGTAAATGAACTCCCCGAAGTGAAGAAAGGTGATAACCTGAATGTATGCGGATGCAACATGGTACACAAAAAAGAGCTGCCGGTAGATCCGTTCACGGATGCAGAACTGGTGGAATACATGGAGCTGAACGGACTGGGCACGGTATCTTCACGTACCAATATCATCCGTACACTGGTTAACCGTAAATATATCCGTTATTCAGGGAAATATATTGTTCCGACCCCGAAAGGTATCTTCACCTACGAAACCATCCGTGGAAAGAAAATTGCGGATACTTCACTTACAGCAGACTGGGAAAAACAGCTGGCCGGACTTGAAAGCGGAATGATAACCGGACAGGACTTCCTGAACAGGATCAGGACTCTCGCCAAGGAAATGACTGATGACATTTTCAACACCTATTCCACAAAAGAAGAATAACATCTATACCTAATCAACCAGGAGAATGCAGGCCTGAAGGTCTGCATTTTTTTGTATCCGTACAGAAAAGAATCTGTTTTTCCGCTTTTAAGCGGCAAAGGTCTTGGATTGCCAGCCTTTTGCCGCAAGGCTGCCCTCAAGGGCTTGGCTGGACAGGAAAAAATCATCCTCGCTGCGCTCCGGTATTTTTTCCTGCCAGGCCTTGCGCAAAAAGGCAATCCAAGAGGCCGGAAGCCTATAAAATCGGGAAAACACATCCCGATGGGATTATTCATTCATAAAATTAAGGATTATGAAACTACAGATTATCGAAAGTATCAGCAAGCATGCGGTAACCCTGGTATTGGTTATCGGAATACTTATGCTGACAGACAAAGGTATCATGCCTACCGGTATTATTGCAATGCTCCTGCTCACCGGAGGAATCATAGGATTTCTTTTCAGAGCTCTTCTACTGATTGTCAGGATAGCATTTATCTTTTTCATTGTCGGACTCCTGTTTTTCTAACCAATAAAACCAACAGATATGAAAACAAGTACATGTATATCTTCTGCTCCTGTCATGCCGGCTGTATGGCCACAGAGCGAACATATCAGACCGGTCAAAAGACGTCTGCCCAATACTGTTGATGAACCTAAAAACATCGGCTATTATCTGGAATCGCTGCGTGATATTTCCAGCAATCCTGACAGAGAGAATGTCCTGAAAGAATTCTTCAAGGAAACTTATGTATAACCATAAAATTTTTCAATTATGTTTTTTCAATCAATTTATCAGATGATTACAGCAGGTACGGATCTGAATATCAATATCCGTAAAGTGGACAACAGCCTGAGCGTAGCAGTCATACCAAGGCGGAACAGCCTGAAAGAGGATACGCGACAGAACATGGTGCCGCTGGTCGTAAACGGAACACCGGCAGAACTGGATATGGGCTTCCTGCAGACGATACTACAACCGATACAGAAGGTACAGGGACTGCTTGTCAATGCGGAAAATTTTGAGAAACAGGCAGAAAAGGCAACGGCACAGGCCAAATCATCCAAAACTCCAACAGTACCGGCCGAATCAAAGGAAGCCAGGGAAAAACAGGAAAAGATGGAAAAACTCCTCAAACGTGCGGAGGAGGCGTTCACGGCAGGAAAATACTCGGAAGCGACAACCTGCCTCAGGCAGGCCAAGGTACTCGCAGATACGGACAGGCAGAAACAGATAGAGGCAAGGATACAGGAAGTGCAGAAGGAGTCGTCACAGGGCTGCCTGTTTCCTGAAACGGATACACAGCCGCTCCCACAACAGCCGCCCGCAAACGGTACGGCGAACGGAAACCGGCCTGACGGACAAATGCGGATGTTCACGTCACAACCTCCACAACAGCCTGTACAGCAGGCAATCCCGCAAACGGTACAACAACCGGTGCCTCGGCCGCAGATAGTACAGCCGCAGCCCGTACCACAATATTATCCGGGAACACCGCAACCCGTTCCCCTGCAGCCGCAAGCAACCGTCATACAGACAACCCGGGAAAATACGGGCAGGGAATACCAGTCACCGCCACAACCGGCCACAGAAGCGCTCACTTTTGACAAGGACGATGAAAATGACAGGGAACTGTTGCGTGAAGACCCGTATGCGGAATACATAGACTTCCCGCAGGAATGCCGTATGAAGGACGAGACACAGGCGGAGCTTATATGTTGTTAAACCATTAAAACTTTAAATAATATGGCACTTGATATCAAAGGACTCAAAAGAGTATTCATCCTGAAAAAAGGAAATGACACCCTGACACTGGAAGATCCGGAC
>OKSB01002114.1_pt1 | contig 18394 bp, 16 predicted proteins | sample 1601171 | NCBI WGS metagenome assembly OKSB01 (sample SAMEA3541496, study PRJEB24748) | human gut metagenome | biome: human gut; feature: human-associated habitat; material: faeces | place: China | collected 2012 | reverse complement strand
AAAAACGTGGTTTTTGCTGTGCTTACGCCGCCTGCGGCGGCGCGCAACCCCTTGCGGATTTGCGACATGTGTCGCGTCAAGCGACACCAGCCTGAAGGGAGCAAAGCGTGGCGGAACGATGGAGCGACATATATTTCGACAAACAGGACAGGGATATCCTGGCTCTGGTCAACCGGATTCTGGAATCCCATTGCGGAGCTTCCGAAGATTGCCTGTTTGATCCCAATCTGCATCCGCACGGCATCAAGGAAATGGTCGCCACGCCGGTGTCGCGCATGGCCTACGCGGTCATCAACCTGCTGCGCAACCTGGAGGCCGGGGGCACCCAGGCCAGGGATCGTCTGCTGGCCTTGCAGACCCTCTACGACGAGGTGCTCAACAGCGCGCATTCGGCCCTGCGCCGCAATACGGCCCGCGTGCTCATGCAGATCATGAAAAGCATGGTGCGCGCTCACGGCCAGCGGCTGGCCCAGCTCAAGCTGGCGCATGATTTCCGCCGCGTGGTCCAGGGCACGCCCCGGGTGGTGCGGCGCATGCTGGCCCGCTACCATTTGCCGGAAATGCCCGAAACCTGGAACCAGCTGGCTTTTGACGACCACGTTTACGACGCCAACACCAAGGGCCGCAAAACCCCTACCCACCTGATCATGGACGCCTGGATCAAGGGCCTGCGGACCCTCACCGTGGCCTATGAGTACTGGGTGGACCCGGAGGCGGCCAGGGAAATCCTGCGTGCGGCCGAAATCACCGGCATTGCCGTGCGTATCGGCCTGGAATTCCAGGTGCCGTTTTACGACCGCTTCGCCAGCCTGTTCTGGATTCCGCGCGGCTTCAGTTCCAATGAGGATTTTCTGGAATTCCTGCACAGTCCCAAGGTGGCCGCCATGATGGCGCAGGGGCGGGAAGTGCTGCGCTGGCGGCGGGAGCGTGTGCTGCGGGTGCTGGCCGCCTGGAACGAGCTCCAGCGTCCCCAACTGGCCGAGGCCTGGGGCGTGCCCGTGCCGGAACTCACGGTGGAGGATTTCCTGCGTTTTGTGGGCCGGGGCCAGCCGTCCGCCCTGCATCTGGCCGAATGCCTGCACCGGCATGTGCTGCCCTCGGCCAGAGAGCGCGCCGCCAAGCTGGCCGGGCAGGAGGGCGAAGCCGTCCGCGCCGAACTGGAGACTCTGGAAAACCTGGGCCCGGACGCGATTACCGACAACTGGCTCTCGCCCGCCAAGCATCCGGAGCTGCCGGACCTGAACCGGCCCGCGCCGCCGGAGGAGATGCCCGCGCTGCTGCGTCTTTCGCCCTATGAGCTGACGCGCGAACTTCAGGAGCTCAATCCCGGCTACCGCCTGGTGCTCGGCACCGCCGGTCTGAACGTCGAGGATGTGGCCGAACTGCTCTGGGATTGCCGGGGTGCCGTCACCCATCTGGAAATCTTCAATATGAAGGGCTGGATGGAAGGCAAGATGACCGACATCGGGGCCATCGGCGAATTGCAGCGGGCCCTTAATCTGGGTCTGGGGCCGCGCGTCAAGCAGATGGTGCGCCAGATGATCCGGCATACGGAGCAGCGGGGCGACGACGCCCGTGCCGTGAAACTCCGGGAGATTCTGCGCAATCTGCCCAAGCTGTGGGAGCACTACCGCCATAACCCGCTCAAGTCGCGCCTGGGCACCAGCTCGGCCAGCCGCCGCTCCTTCGGCATGGGCCTGGTGCTCAAGGAAACCCTGCCCCGGCGCTCGCTGGCCGAACTGAAACGCAAACAGCGGCACACGCGGCCCATCCCCATCTGTTCGCCGGTGGAGGAGCGCCTGACCTTCCGCGCGCCGGAGAACCCCACGTTCTGGCAGCGCCTGGGCGCGCGCCTGCGCCGCCTGCCGGGCTGCCGCCACCTGGGCATGGAACGGCGCCGTGAGTGGAAGACCGCCAGCGAGGACTGCCGGGTCTGCGCCAACGGCAATGTTGCCAATCTGGGCGGCCTGAACCTGGTCACGGGCAACAATCTGCTGGGTAAAAACGGGGCCTGCGATACGGCCCGGCCCGGATTCGCCTATCTGAACAGCGCGGTCAGCAATTGGCTCAAGGTGCTGCTGGGCTTCATTCCGGCGTTTTTTTCCTTTCTCTATACCCAGGACTGGTGGTTTCTGGCCTGGTTCGGCACCTTCATCTGGTTCGGCATCACCGGCGTGCGCAATGTGGTCCAGATGGTCCTGGCGGCCAAGGGGGCCACGCGCGGCACGCTCATCCACTGGAAGGAGCAGGTCAGCATCAGCCGCTTGTGTGATTCGCTGATGTATACCGGCATTTCCGTGCTGCTGCTGGAAGTGATGGTGCGCGTCTGGCTGCTGGAGGACGGTCTGGGCGTGACCGTGGACGGCAATCCCACCCTGGTCTTCACCGTGCTGAACATCGTCAACGGCTTTTATATCTTTGCCCATAATGTGTTCCGGGGCTTCCCCAAGGAAGCAGCCATCGGCAATCTGTTCCGCAGCGCTCTGGCCATTCCGGTTTCCTCGCTTTACGACTTTCTGATGTATGAAGGCATGCTGGGCATCGGGGTGGAAAATCCCGAACTCTATCTGGTGCCCAGCGCGGCCGTGATTTCCAAGATGGCTTCGGATACGGTGGCGGCTCTGATCGAAGGCTATGCCGACAGTCAGGTCAACCTGCGCATGCGTCGCTGGGACTACAAGAGCAAGGTGAGCAATGTCTTTGCCTGCTATACCCGGCTGGAGCTGCTCTTTCCCCAGGAAGAGGCCCTGATCAAGCTGGCCCGGCCCGGCGGCCTTGAAGGGCGCGGCGGGGCGAGAGGCCGGGAGTTGGAGAGGGCTTTCATCATCAATGCCCTGGATTTCATGTATTTCTGGTTTTACCAGCCGCGCGCGCAGGACGCCTTCCGCCTGATGGTGCGCAATATGCCCGAAGCCGACCGCAATGTGCTGGCCCGTGCCCAACTGGTGCTCACCCGTGAGCGCGAGATCAGCCAGATGCTGGTGGACGGCCTGTTGGGACGCAATTTTTCGCGGCCTTTGGCCTTTTTTCTGGACAAGCGCAAGCAGTATCTGCGCAGCCTGACCAGGCTCTGCCGTCCGGGCAGGATGCGCGAGCCCGGCTGCTTCCATTGATTACATCCGCCTGAATCGCGCGGCGCCGCAACGGCGCGCGGGCGTTACTCGGCCGGAGACCGGGACGCTTTGTCCCGGTCTCCGGCCTTTACGTGAAAAAAAATTCTTTCTCCCCGTTACGCCAACACGTCAGCTTTCTTGAAACAATTTATTGTTTGTTTGAACATTCCATGCTTGTACCAAAAAGAACACGACTTTTTCGCAAGAGACGCCTTGCCACGTTGTTTTGCATGAGGTATTCTTCTTACAAGATATCTTTCTTATTATTACAGGTTTTCCCAGTGTGGGAGAGCCGTGCAACATTAAGGAGTCGTAGATGAGCACCGATGTCAAAAGCATGCACATGGGGCAGATTACCTCCTTCTTCATCCCTAACGTCACCCTGGTGGGCGAGGGCTGTTCCAAGGAAATTCCCGCGCGCCTGAAAAGCATCGGCGGTACCAAACCGCTGATCGTCACTGACCAGGGCATCGTTAAAGCCGGTATTCTGAAGCAGATCACGGATATTCTTGACAATGCGAAGATGCCCTACGCCGTTTTCGACCAGACCGTGCCGAATCCGCAGGATAAAAACGTGGATGCGGCCTTTGAAGTGTATAAAAAGGAAAAGTGCGACAGCCTGATCACCCTGGGCGGCGGCAGCTCGCACGACTGCGGCAAGGGCGTGGGCTTCCTGGCCGGCAACGGCGGCAGAATCCATGACTATGAAGGCGTGGACAAATCCACCAAGCCCTTCCCCCCCTATGTGGCCGTGAACACCACCGCCGGAACGGCTTCGGAAATGACGCGCTTCTGCATCATTACCGATACCTCCCGCAAGGTGAAAATGTGCATCGTCGACTGGCGCTGCACCCCCAGCGTCGCCATTGACGACCCGCTGCTGATGATGGGTATGCCCCCGGCCCTGACCGCCTCCACCGGCATGGACGCGCTGACCCACGCCGTGGAAGCCTACGTCTCCACCGCCGCCACGCCCATGACCGACGCCTGCGCTGAAAAAGCCATTGAATACATCAACCGCTATCTGCGCCGCGCCGTGGCCAACGGCAGAGACAAGGAAGCCCGCGAAGGCATGTGTTATGCCCAGTATCTGGCCGGTATGGCCTTCAACAACGCCAGTCTCGGCCATGTGCATGCCATGGCCCACCAACTGGGCGGTTTCTACGACCTGCCGCACGGCGAATGCAACGCCATTCTGCTGCCCCATGTCTGCCAGTACAACCTGATCTCCAGCCGCCGCCGTTTCGCGCGTGTGGCGCGCCTGCTGGGCGAGCGCACCGACGGCCTCAGTTCCACGGACGCTTCGCAGAAAGCCATCACCGCCATCAACATCCTGTCCAAGGACGTGGGCATTCCCGAAGGCCTCGTGGCTTTGGGCAAGAAATACGGCAAGGACGTGCGTGAGGAAGATATCCCGATCATGACCGGCAACGCGCAGAAGGACGCCTGCACCCTGACCAACCCGCGCATCATGACTGACGAGGCTGTGGCCGCCATTTACAAGGCCGCCCTGTAGCGTTTCCGGCGGTAACGCCTGACCTTGAATAACAAAACGGCATAGCTCTGTGAGCTATGCCGTTTTTTCGCACCCGCGTCCCGCGCCGCAAAAGGAGCGCTCAGGGCCGGATGATCTTGTCCGCCAGGTCCAGGCTGGTGACGATATCCAGCATATTGGAGGTTTCGCCCACGGCCTTGGCCTCCAGCAGGCCGTAGTGGGCCAGGCAGGTACCGCAGACCAGCACCGAAACGCCGCTTTGGGCCAGGCTTTGCAGCGCCTCCAGGGCCGGGCCCGGCCGCGCCGCCAGCTTTACGCCGCCGTTGAGCAGGACCAGACGCCAGAGGCGCGATCCCAGTTCCGGCAGGGTGGCGAGGAAATTGGTCATCAATTTTTCCCCCAGGCCCTCGTCGCCCCGCCCCAGGCTTTCCGTGGTGATCAGTACCAGAGTTCCGGCCTCGCGCCCCAGGCCGGAAGCCGTTTCCGCCCTTACGGGATTCGCTCCCACAGCGGCTCCCTCTCCGGCGCGGGCCGTAAGCCGCCAGAGGCCGTCGCCTTCTTTCGCCCGGTCCACGGAATAACCCCGGCCGCGCAGAAAACGTTCCACGTTTTCCGCAGCCGGTTCGTTGTCCACCAGAACTTCCAGTTCCGCTGTCCCGGCATCCACAAGCTCCCGGCTGCGGATGACCGGCTGCGGGCAGGCCATGCCCCGGCAATTCAGCAATTTCATAGCGGTCTCCATATTGTTGAGAATTATTGCCATTTAAGAAAAATAAGGCTAAGCCTATTTTCAAAGCAGTCGATAAGCAAGGTAAACTTGGAGAGGATGGTGGGCGTATGGGGATTCTGCTGCAAGCCGTGATTCTTCTGCTGGCGGGGGGGCTGGCCGCTGCGCGGCCGGAAGGCGCGTTGTTCTGGATATTGCTGGCGATTCTGGCCGCATGCGCTGCGGCGGACCTGGGGCTCTGGCTGGCCGCCGGGCGAAAGCAGGCCGCTTTGTCCGCGTTTGTCGACAGCCTGCGCGACGAGGGAAGCCCGGCGCCGCAAGGGAACGGCCTGGAACGCGTGCACCGGGCCTTGGAGGCGATGAACGAGGCCCGCCACAAGGAGCGGGAAGCCGCGGCAAGCGAGGCCCGGACCTTGGGCGAGGCAGCGGAGGCCCTGCGGGCCGAGCTGGAAGCCGCGCGCGGGCATGAGCGCGAACTGGCCGACCAGCTGGCCCAGAGTGCTCCTGTGCTGGACAAGGCCCACAGCGTCTGCGCCAAATTGTCCACGGATGTGGGGCATCTTTCGCAACTGGTTTCCGATGTGGACAAGGGCGTGGAAGTGCAACGCGTGCGTTTGGGCGAAACCGGCGGCGCCATGGAGCGCGTGGCCGAAGCCGCGCGGGAATCCTCCAGCCGCGTGCGCGAAGTCTCCGACAATGCCGAGACCTCGCGCGGCCAGGCCGTCACCGGTGAAAAGGAAGTGCACGGCGCCGTGGATTCCATCGAAACGGTCAAGGGCACCATTCTGCATCTCAAGGAGGCCATGGCCGGACTGGGCGAAAAGGCCCGTGACATCGGCCAGGTCATGAACGTCATCAACGAAGTGGCGGACCAGACCAACCTTCTGGCGCTCAACGCGGCCATTGAGGCCGCCCGCGCGGGCGAGGCCGGGCGCGGCTTTGCCGTGGTGGCCGACGAGGTGCGCAAGCTGGCCGAAAAGACCATGGGCGCCACCAAGGAAGTGGAAGAGGCGGTCCACGCCATTCAGGAAGAAACCCGCCTCAATGTGGAAACCGTGGACGAGGCCGCCCGGCTGACCGTAGAGAGCGCGGAGCGGGCCTCCCGCGCCGGGGATTTCATGCGCGAGATCGTGGGCGGCATGGAAGAGACCGCCGGACATCTGAAAATCATCGCCCAGGGCGCGGCTGAACAGTCCGAAAGCAGCACCCAGACCAACGAGGCCCTGGAAGAGATCCGCCACGTGGCCGAACGCACGGCGGCCAACATGGAAACATTCACGGCGGCCCTGCTTTCTTTCAAGAGCGGCATGGAAGAGCTGGATATGATCGTCAATGCCCTGGTAACGGGCGATTACGCCCAGGCCGCCGCCTCGGACAAATTCGTGCAGTGGACGCCCAAGCTGGATCTGCGCGTACCGGCCATCGACCGCCAGCACCGCCGCCTCTGCGACTACATCAATGATTTGTACCGGGCCATGAAGAACAACCGCACCGGCGTGGAGCTTCAGGCCATTGTAAAGAAATTGCGGGACTACACGGCTTCGCATTTCAGCGACGAGGAAAAGATTTTCGTGCCTTCGCAGTACCCCGGCACCAAGGAACACAAGGCCATCCACCGGAAGTTCGTGGCAAAGCTGGACGAGTTCGAGGCCCAGCTCAAGAACGGCACTGCCACGGTGAGCATGGATCTGCTGAGTTTCCTCAAGGACTGGCTCATCAACCACATCGCGGGCACGGACCCCACCTATCTGCCCTATATTCAGGATATGGTCGAAAAGGATAGGTAGGCGGCCGCACCTCTCGGGATTTTTCAGTAACGCCCAAGCGCCCGGATATGGATTCGGGCGTTTGGGCGTTTTATCAGGAGCGGTTGAGAATGAGCCTGCTTCTTGTAAGAAAAGGGGCTGGTTGCCGGTAGCCGGGTCTGAAACATATCGGAAATTGTCACAGACAGGCAGAGCTGAATACTGCCGGTCAAATGGAAAAGTCAGGTTTAAAGCACGGTCACGTTATTTGGCGGAATAGTCATCAGCTGGGGATACGCAATGCATTTTGTTGCTGCCAAGGGGATTCTGTCGGCAAAAAACGGGATGAATCTGTATCGTGGTTGCTCTCATGGCTGCATATACTGCGACTCAAGGAGCAAATGCTACCATCTGGAACATGATTTTGCAGATATTGAAGTCAAGTCAAATGCCCTTGAATTATTAGAAAATTCTCTTAAACGGAAACGTTCAAAATGCATGCTGGCTACCGGCTCCATGACAGACCCCTATATTCCGCTTGAAAATGAACTCGGAAATGTCAGAGAAGCCTTGTCATTGGCCTATCAATATGGTTTCGGATTCACACTGATAACAAAATCAAATCGCGTTTTGAGAGACTTAGACCTGCTGACAGGTATAAATGAAAGAACAAAATGCGTTGTTCAGATGACCTTAACTACCTATGATGAGGGCTTGTGCAAAAAACTTGAACCAAACGTCAGTACGACGCGAGAACGCTTTGAAGTGCTAAAGCGGCTACGCAATGCTGGTATCCCGACGGTTGTATGGCTTTGTCCTGTTCTTCCCTTCATCAACGACACTGAAGAAAATATAACAGGTATTTTAGAGTATTGTATCGAGGCAAAGGTTTACGGCATTATTTGCTTTGGTATGGGGATGACGCTCCGTGAGGGAAGCCGGGAATATTTTTACAGTCAATTGGACCGGCTGTTTCCGTGTATGAAAGAAAAATATATACAGGAGTACGGCACGCGATATGTACTTGCCAGCCCCGATAATAAAATTCTGATGCAATTGTTTCATCAGGTTTGCGAAAAAAACGGCATTGTGCATGATAACAAGAAGATATTTGAATATCTGAATGCGTTTGAGGAAAAACAAGGCAATGCGCAACTAAGCCTGTACAGTATGCTGAACGCGGCTTCCCCGGGTACGGCCTTGCCCATCGGAGGGAAATAAAAACGTCCTGCACGGGCGGCTCTCCCAATCCGGCCGCAGGCAGGCTCGCATTTTCGGCAAGGCGTTTTTTTTGCGCGGCCCGGCAGGCCGCCGGGGCATACGGCGGTCTGCCGGAGAATCGCCGCTTATGCGTACCACATGCGGTCACGCAGGCGTTGCAGGCCTTCATCGCCCATGTAGCGGCGCAGCAGTTTGTCCGGAGCGTTGAGCAGATCCACCACCAACAGGGCGTCCAGAGTGCCGAAGCGCCGGTCTTCATGAAAGGCCGCGATGCGCCCGCCGAGTTGAAGATAGTGTTTGAAGAGAATGGGCAGGGCGCGTCCGCCCTCCATCTGGCGCACCAGGTTGTTCACCGCGGCGTAGTCCAGGCAGCGCGCGAAGGGCAGCTCTTCACGCAGGGCGCGGGGCCGCCGTCCCTCCACCAGATCCGCCAGTGGGGCGTGCCAGTGGCGCAGGCGCAGATGCCGCCAGAGCAGGTCCACGGATTGGGGCCGGTAGTTGAGTCCTATGCTGGACGGCCCGAAGAGCGTCCGCACGCCGTAGCGCAGGACCAGCTGTCCGATGCCTTTCCAGAGCAGAAGCAGGGGCGCGTAGTCGCGCTGATATTCATTGCTCACAAAGGCTCGGCCCAATTCCAGGGCAGTGCCGCACTGGCGGAAAAATTCCGCTTTGAAGCGGAAAAGCGAGGCCGTGTAGAGCGTGTCTTGCGTGCAGGTCCGCGCCTGCTCCGGCCGCACCAGGCGCGTGCGGTAAGCTCCGGCCAGAGCCTGCCTCTTCTCGTCCACCAGCAGAAGATGCTCGTATTGAGCATCGTAGCGGTCCTGATCCCGCTCCCGGCCGCGGCCTTCGCCCAGAGCGCGGAAGGCTTCCTCGCGCCGCCGGGTCAGAACGTCCAGGAGCGGCGGCGATTCGTGTCCCTGCAAAAGATATACGCCGTAGCGCCCGTCGTCCGCCAGTCGGCGGTTGGAGGGCAGGGCGGCCAATGCGGCCATGAACGTCGCCGGGCCCTGGGCCGGAGCCAGGGGCCTGCATCGGGCGGCCCGCGCCGGACGGCCCGTATCCGCCAGAGCTGCCTGGCAAAGACGCAGGCATTGACTGCGCCGGGCGTTGTCCAGACCGGCCAGACCGGAGGCGCTGATCGGCAGGCCCACACGCATACCGGCCCGGCTGCGGCGCTGACCGCAAAGCACGCGGGGCAGCAGCGCGCCGGCCAGCGCATCGTTGCAGTGGGCCGTCGCCAGGAACAGCGGGCTGACGCGGACCTTGAAGCTCAGCGGCAAAAGACGCAAGCCGTCCGGCGCGTGTGACCCGGCGCAACGGCTCAGGCGTCCCAGTAGCGGCAGCCAGGGCTCTTCAGTCAGCCCGCGTCCCGGCCGCCAGCGGGCCACCCGTCCCGCCGGAAACAGGCCCAGGGCTCCACCCCGGCGCAGATGCAGCACGGCTTGGCGCAGCACGGTCGCGTTCCGGTTTTTGTCTCGGCCGGTGAGGTCCAGGGGCAGAAGCATGGGCGCAAGTTGGGGCAAAGCCAACAGGGTGTCGTTGGCGAGAATTTTCAGGTCGGGCCGGACGTCGCCGCACAGGGCGGCCATTATCAGGCCTTCCAGTGCGCCCGAAGGGTGGTTGGCGTAAAGCAGCAGCGGCCCGTGCGGCGGGATGCGCGCCAAATGCTCCGGCGGGCAGTCCACGCGTGTTTCCAGGACTTCCAGGCAGGCTGCGGCGTAGGCCGTGGACGTTGGACGACAGGGGACGCGGCGAGCTATTTTTTTCAGGCGGGTCAGGCCCGAGGCCCGCCGCCCCAGGCCGTCGGCCAGGCGTTTCAGAATCTTGTCCAGAGGGTTGCGCCACCCCGGCAGGGGCAGCGCGGCGGCATTGCTTGTCATACTATTCTCCCGCGAATGAAAAGAAAAAGGCCCGGCGGGGATGTCAGTAATTCCCTGCGAGGCCGTGCATGGAGCTGGTTTCAGCCACAAGCCCCGTTGCCGGACCGCCTTCCCCGTCCTCCAGCATCTGCTGGCATTCGCGGCAGCGCGTGGCGCCGGGAGCGGCCAGCAGGCGAACCAGGGGGATTTCCTCCCCGCAGTCCTCGCAGAGCGGGCGACCGCCGTGGCGCAGAAAGTCCAGCAGGCTTTGCAGGCCGCGAATGCGCTCCGCGCTGTGGGCTGCCCGGCTTTGGGCCAGATGCGCCGTGGCCAGAAGCCCGGCTGCGTCCAGTTCGTCGGCGCAATACTGGACCTGAAAGGCTTCGCGCAGATGCGCCAGGCGCTGCTGTTCCTCGGCCAGTTTTGTTTGGACATCTTTGAGGGTGTGCTCCATGATCCGCCTCCGTCGCGCATGTGGTTTATGGATGATCCACATCTATCCGGGCTGTTTGGCGGAACGGTGACGGTCAGGTGAATTCGCGCGGACATGAAAAAGCCCCCGTGCCGATGGCGCGGGGGCTTTTCAGTTCAGGGAAGGGCGGTTCAGTTTCCGCACATTTCAAGGAAATAGCGGTGCAACCGCGTATCGGGAGTCAGCTCGGGATGGAAGGAGGTAGCCAGCACATTGTCCTGGCGCACGGCCACGGCCTGGCCGTTGACCTGGGCCAGCACACGCGCCCGCGGGCCCACGCCGGTCAGCACGGGGGCGCGGATGAACACCGCCGGAATGGGCGATTGCCCCAGCTCCGGAATGTCCAGCTCGGTTTCAAAGCTGTCCACCTGGCGGCCGAAGGCGTTGCGGCGCACAACGGCGTCAAGCACGCCCAGGCGGGGCTGGTCGGAGTTTTCGATCTCGCGGCAGAGCAGGATCAGACCCGCGCAGCTGCCGTAGACCGGCATGCCCTTTTCAATGCGCTGCCGCAAGGGGTCGAGCATGCCCCATTCCACCAGCAGCTTGCCCATGGTGGTGCTCTCGCCGCCGGGGATGATCATGGCGTCGATGCCGTCCATGTCCTTGAGCTGGCGCACTTCGCGCGTCTCGGCTCCCAGGCGGGCCACCGAGGCCGCATGCTCGCGGAAGGCCCCTTGCAGAGCCAGAACGCCCACGCAGGGTTTGCCCATCTTACCAGCCCCGTTCCTGCATGCGCTCTGCATCCGGAATGGAGGAAATCTCGATGCCCACCATGGGTTCGCCCAGGTCGCGGGAGATTTCGGCCAGCACGGCGTAATCCTTGTAGTTGGTCACGGCCTGCACGATGGCCTTGGCGCGCTTGGCCGGGTCGCCGGACTTGAAGATGCCCGAGCCCACGAACACGCCGTCGCAGCCCAGATGCATCATCAGGGCCGCGTCGGCCGGGGTGGCGATGCCGCCGGCCGCGAAGTTGACCACGGGCAGGCGGCCTTCCTTGCGCACGATCAGGCAGATTTCCAGGGGCGCGCCGCATTCCTTGGCGAAGTTGGGCACTTCGGCGTCGGGCAGGGCGCAGAGCATGCGGATTTCGTCCATGACCTGGCGGCAGTGGCGCACGGCTTCCACCACGTTGCCGGTGCCGGGCTCGCCCTTGGTGCGGATCATGGCCGCGCCTTCGGCGATGCGGCGCAGGGCTTCGCCCAGGTTGCGGCAGCCGCAGACAAAGGGCACGGTAAAGTCGCGCTTGTCGATATGGTAACGGTCGTCGGCGGGAGTCAGCACTTCACTTTCGTCAATGTAGTCCACGCCCAGGGCTTCCAGAATGCGGGCTTCCACAAAGTGGCCGATGCGCGCCTTGGCCATGACCGGAATGCTGGCCACTTCCATGATCTTTTTGACGATAGTGGGGTCGGCCATGCGGGCCACGCCGCCGGCGGCGCGGATGTCGGCCGGCACGCGCTCCAGGGCCATGACGGCGCAGGCGCCCGCTTCCTCGGCGATTTTCGCCTGTTCCGGGGTGGTGACGTCCATGATGACGCCGCCCTTGAGCATTTCGGCAAGGCCGGTCTTGAGGCGGATGGTGCCCTGTTCCATAGCTGTACTCCTTCTATGCCGGGCGTGGGACCCGGCTGGTGATTTGGCTGGCGCCGCGCGTGCCCGCGGCGGTGCTGGCGTGTATATATGCGATATTCCTCCAGCTGACAATAGATGCCGGAAGCGCCGCCGCGCCGGGCCGCCAAGCATTGGCGGGCTTTCGCGGGCCGTGCCGGAGAGCGCGTTCCCGCTTGCGCTCGGGCCCGGCAACGGCTATGCTGATAAACTTCGAAGGAAAAAAGTATGAATGTGACCTTGTGCCTCAGATTGCCGTTTCTGCGTGGGCCGCTGCCCCGTGGGCTGGACCGGAGCGCTTCCGGTCCGGACGGTATTGATACTGCCGATGCGCCGCTCTGGCCGGGGGCCCTGCGCCTCTGGCCCGGCCTGCCGGACGATCCCGGTTTCCCGGCCGCTGGCTGGTACCGCCCCGCGAACTATCCTTTCAATGAGCGCGAGGCCGTGGCCTGTCTGGCGGATCTGCGCCGGATGGATGTGGCGGCCCTTTCCGGCCTGCCTGTGGGCGCGGCTGCCGCGGACAACGCCCGCGCCGCGCGCTGGATGGCCGAAATGGCCGTGGTGGAGGGCCTGGGCGGGCTTGCCGGAACGGACAGCCCGGATGCCGCGAAGAGGGCGGCCCTTCAGGCGGCGGAAGCCGCCCGCCGGGAGCGGCTGGAGCGTGAACAGGCCCAGAAGACCCTGCTCTGGCTCTGGCTGCAGGAAGAACGGCTGGCCGAACTGGATGAGCTGGCCCGGCGCTACGCGACAAATGCGGGCAGCCTGACCGCCGCTCTGGGCGTGGAAGAGGACGAAGGCCCGCGCGGCCTGCCTTTTCTCGGCGCTCCCATCGCTCTGGACCCGGCCCTGGTGCCGCCCTGGCGGCTGGCGGCGGCCAATGCCGCATATTTTCTGCCCGAGGACGCGGCCCTGGCCGTGGAAGGCCCCATGCGCGAAGACCTGCTGGAGCGGCTTGAGTTCAGCCCCGCGCCCCGGCGGGCGGAGCTGCTGGGCTGTCCCGCGGAGCGGGCCGGGGAGATTGTGGAAGCCCGCGCGCCGCTCTGGCGCGCGCTGGGGCATTCGCGCCCGGCCAGAGCGGACGGTCCGCTGGTTGAGGAACGCCTCTGGCTGACCTGGGGGCGGGCATGAGCGGCGCGCTTTTCTCCCACGGTCTGGGCGGCGTGATTTTCGATTGCGACGGCGTGATGATCAACTCCCGCGCGGCCAATGACGAATTCTACAATCGTGTGCTGGCCTATTTCGGCCTGCCGCCCATGACGCCGGAGCAGGAAGCCTATTCCTTCATGGCGACGGCGGGCCAGGCCCTGCGGCACATCCTGCCGAAGCGCCTGCACGGCGAGATCGACCGCGTGACCAGGGACGAGATCAATTACCAGCGCGACATCCTGCCCCTGTTGCGCCTCATGCCCGGTTTCCGCGAGTTCGCGGACGAACTGCACGACAAGGGCGTGCGCATGGCCATCGCCACCAACCGCACGGACCAGGGCGTCCAAAGGGTTCTGGACTTTTTCTCCTTGCCCTCCTATTTTGATCCTGTGGTGACGGCGAGCAATGCCGCGCCCAAGCCGTCGCCCGAAGGCGCATTGCGCATTTGTTCGGCCTGGGGAATGGAGCCCCGGAATGCCCTTTTTGTGGGCGACAGCGTCCATGACAAGGAAGCCGCCGAGGCGGCCGGCGTGACATTCGCGGCTTTCAACGGCGGCGGCCTGCGGGGCCGGATCACCGCGCCTGACTTCGCCGTGTTGCGCGACGCGCTGGCTCCGGCCCTGGCAGCGCGTTGATACATTCACGTTTCTATTAAGGGTATCTCGGAGAACGCATGATTGTGCTTGCCAATACATTGAGCGCCATAGCCCTGGTGCTGGGTTCGCTCCTGAACATCTATTTCTGGATTGTGGTCATCGCCGCCGTGCTGACCTGGGTGCGGCCCGATCCTTACAATCCCATCGTGCGGACCCTGCGGCTCCTCACCGAGCCGGTTTTTTACCGGGTGCGCAAATGGCTGCCCTTCACCTATACGAGCGGCCTGGATTTCTCACCGGTGGTGGTGTTGCTGGCTATCGAGCTGATCAACCGCATTGTGATCGCCTCGTTGGCCCAGTACGCCCTTGCCCTGCATTAGGCTGTTTCTATTGGTCCTTTTGGCTTCCGGCCGTCTTGACGCGTTTTTTGCCGGAAAGCCGGAATTTTTCAATCCGGAAACAGCCCACGGGCCGAGCGGCGTTGAAACTCCCATGTTTCAAGGCCGGGACGCCCCGATACGGGCTTTTTGCGCGGATTGTCCGCGCTGAAACATCTAACACTGGAGATTTCTTATGGATCAGCATGAAATTGACCTGCTGGAAAAGTATGCGCCCACTGATCCGGAGCTGAAATCCCTTTGGGAAGACCACGTGCTCTACGAAAAACAGGTGGGAAAGCTGGAAGGCAAGGCCTTCCGTACGCCTACCGAAGAGCAGACCCTCAAGCAGCTCAAGAAGCAGAAGCTGGAGGGCAAGACCAAAATGATGGACATCCTGGATCGTCTGAAAAAAGAAAGCAAATAAGCGGTTGAGGTGCCGGTCATGGAATGCACAGGTGCGCAGATTCTCCTTGAATCCCTGAAGCGTGAAGGCGTGGACGTGCTGTTCGGCTATCCGGGCGGCGCGGTAATCGATATTTATGACGAACTGCCGCGACATCCCGAGATCCGCCATGTGCTGGTCCGCCATGAGCAGGGAGCTGTGCACGCGGCTGACGGCTATGCCCGCGCCTCCGGCAAGGTGGGCGCCTGCCTGGTGACTTCCGGACCGGGCGCCACCAACACGGTGACGGGCATAGCCACAGCCAACAGCGATTCCATTCCTCTGGTGGTGATCACGGGCCAGGTGCCCACCAAGCTGATCGGCAACGACGCCTTTCAGGAAGTGGATATTGTGGGCATTACCCGCTCGTGCACCAAGCACAACTTCCTGGTCAAGGATGTGAGCAAGCTGGCCCTGACCATCCGCCAGGCCTTTTATCTGGCCCGCTCGGGCCGCCCCGGCCCGGTGCTGGTGGACCTGCCCAAGGACGTGGTCCAGGCCAGGGCGGAATTCGTCTGGCCGGAAGACATCTACATGCGCAGCTACAACCCCACCTACAAGCCCAATCTCAACCAGTTGCGGCGCACGGTGGAGGAGCTGGCCCAGGCCAGGCGGCCGGTGCTCCTGGCGGGCGGCGGAGTGATCATGGCCGATGCCGCCGAAGAACTGACCGCGCTGGCGCACAAGCTGCAAATCCCCGTGGCCTGCACGCTCATGGGCCTGGGCGGCTTTCCGGCCACGGACCCGCTGTCGCTGGGCATGGTGGGCATGCACGGCACCTACGCCGCCAACCTGGCCATCAACAACGCGGATCTGCTGGTCTGCGTGGGCGCGCGCTTCGACGACCGCGTGACCGGCAAGCTGACGGCCTTCGCCTCCAAGGCGCGCATCGTGCATATCGACATCGACCCCACCTCCATCCGTAAAAACGTGGAAGTGGACGTGCCGGTGGTGGGCGATTGCCGACAGGCTCTGTCCGGCATCATGGAAATCTGTGAGGCCAAGCTGGCGGACAAGGACTGGGCCGGCGAGCATGCCGAGTGGATTCGCGCCGTGTCCGAGTGGAAGGAAAGCAAGCCCCTTTCCTACCAGCAAAACGGCAACATCAAGCCCCAGCAGGTGGTGGAAGCCCTGCGTCACCTCACCCGCGGGGACGCCATCATCGCCACGGAAGTGGGGCAGCACCAGATGTGGGCCGCCCAATTCTATTCTTTCACCAAGCCGCGCACCCTGCTGACCAGCGGCGGCCTGGGCACCATGGGCTTCGGTTTTCCGGCGGCCATCGGCGCGCAGTTCGCTTTTCCGGACAAGCTGGTCATCGCCGTGGCCGGCGACGGCTCGCTGCAGATGAATATTCAGGAGCTGGCCACGGCCGTGGCCTACAAGCTGCCGGTCAAGGTGGTCATTCTGAACAACCGCCATCTCGGCATGGTTCGCCAGTGGCAAGAGCTTTTTTACAACCATAACTACAGCTCCACCAACATGGAGGCCCAGCCCGACTTTGTGAAGCTGGCCGAAGCCTACGGCGCCGAGGGCTACCGCATTGAAAAGCCCGAGGACCTTCTGCCCGAGCTGGAAAAGGCCCTGGCCTCGCCTAACCCCGCTTTTATCGACGTGGTGGTGGAGCGCGAGGAAAACGTCTATCCCATTGTGCCCGCCGGCGCGGCGCTGGATGAAATGCTGCTGGTGTAGGGCATTTCATACGACATGAAATGCCCGCAAGGATTTGCGGACAAATCCTTGCCGCCCAAACAGGCGCGGGCGGGCGTTGCCCGCCGTACAGCGGCTGTTTGAAGCGTTAATTGCTCTATGGAGAGTTGGCTATGCAACGACACGTGCTTTCCGTGCTGGTGGAAAACGAACCCGGCGTGCTTTCCCGCGTGGTGGGCCTGTTCAGCGGGCGCGGCTTCAACATTGATTCGCTCAACGTGGCTCCTGCCCTTGAGGAAGGCGTCTCGCACATGACCATCACGACCTATGGCGACAGTATGATTTTGGAGCAGATCATGAAACAGCTGCACAAAATCGTGTCCGTCATCAAGGTGATGGATTTTGCGGACATCGCCGCCGTGGAGCGGGAAATGATGTTCGTCAAGGTTCAGGCCGAAGGCCCCATGCGCGGCGAAATCCTGCGCACCGTGGAGATCTTCCGCTGCAAGGTGGTGGATGTCAGCACCAATGAGATGACCATCGAGGCCACGGGCGACCACGGCAAGCTGGAGGCCATCATCAGCCTGCTGCAACGTTTCGGCATCAAGGAACTGGCGCGCACCGGCTCGGTGGCCATGCGCCGCTCCAAGAAGGTGGATTGACGCGCCGCCCGCAAAGGAGCATGGGTAGCCGGTAAGCGGTTCCGTTCCCCGGCGGAATGGGCCGAGGCGGTTTCGTCCGCGGGCCCGTTGCCTTTGTCCCTCATTTCCCCGCCGCGTGTGCGGCCAGGGATGTATTTTGTTTAACCGTGAGCGATTACAGAGGATGTTCAGATGAAAGTGTATTATGATCAGGATGCCGATCTCAATGTTTTGAAAAATAAGACCGTCGCCATCATCGGCTACGGCAGCCAGGGCCATGCCCATGCCCAGAACCTTCGGGATTCCGGGGTCAAGGTGGTCGTGGGCCAGCGCCCCGGCGGCGCCAACTACGAGCTGGCCAAGGAGCACGGCTTCACGCCCGTGTCCGCCGCCGAAGCGGCCGAGCAGGCCGATCTGATCATGATTCTGCTGCCCGACGAAGTGCAGGCGGCGGTCTATGAAAACGACATCAAGCCCCATTTGACCAAGGGCAAGGCCCTGCTGTTCGCCCACGGCTTCAACATCCACTTCAGCCAGATCCAGCCGCCCAAGGATGTGGACGTCTTCCTCATCGCGCCCAAGGGCCCCGGCCATCTGGTGCGCCGCACCTTCACCGAGGGCGGCGGCGTGCCCTGCCTGGTGGCTATCGAGCAGGACGCCACGGGCGAGGCCCTCAAGGTGGCCCTGGCCTATGCCAAGGGCATCGGCGGCACCCGCTCCGGCGTCATTGAAACCACCTTCCGCGAAGAGACGGAAACCGACCTCTTCGGCGAACAGGCCGTGCTTTGCGGCGGCGTTTCCGCGCTGATCAAGGCAGGTTTCGAAACCCTGGTGGAAGCCGGGTACCAGCCGGAAATGGCCTATTTCGAATGCATGCACGAGATGAAGCTGATCGTGGACCTGATGTACGAGGGCGGCCTTTCGCGCATGCGCTATTCCATCAGCAATACGGCGGAATACGGCGACTATGTCTCCGGCCCGCGCCTGATCAATGAGAACGTGAAGAAGGAAATGAAGGGCGTGCTCAAGGATATCCAGAGCGGCAAATTCGCCCGCGACTTCATCCTTGAGGCCCGTGCCAAGTACCCCATGTTCCTGACCACCCGCCGCAACGAGTCCGAACATCAGATCGAGCAGGTGGGCAAAAACCTGCGCGGCATGATGTCCTGGCTCAAGAAGGACAAAAAAGACTAAGCGGACGGCCTGTGGCTTTTTTCAGGGAGCGCCTCTGGCGCTCCCTTTTTTTGTATGGAGAAAACCCCCCGCTAGGCGGGGGGTTCTAAAAAGCTTACAGCTTTG
>OKSB01002110.1_pt1 | contig 18413 bp, 19 predicted proteins | sample 1601171 | NCBI WGS metagenome assembly OKSB01 (sample SAMEA3541496, study PRJEB24748) | human gut metagenome | biome: human gut; feature: human-associated habitat; material: faeces | place: China | collected 2012 | reverse complement strand
CCCCCCCTTGACATTTCGCATTATTGTTTATCTCACAACCCTTGATAACCCCACAAACATCGGTAGGGGCGAACATCGTTCGCCCGTGCTCAGAATTTGCATAAATTCTGAATCATAGAGGACACCACCCGATTTGTGCTGATTTAACAAATAATTCATACAACTTTCGTATAAAAATGCTATAATAAAAAGGTTAAAGTATATATTCTAAGAAAAAGTAACTCTAAGGTGGGAATCGTAAAATGGAAGAAGTAAGAGAAAATAAAATGGGAACGCAGCCCATAGGCGATCTGCTGTTCAAAATGTCCCTGCCGATCATGATATCCATGCTCGTGCAGGCGCTCTATAATATCGTTGACAGCATATTCGTTGCCAAAATAAGCGAGGACGCACTCACTGCCGTGTCACTGGCTTTCCCTGTGCAAAATCTTATGATAGCCCTCGGTGCAGGCACTGGTGTCGGTATCAACGCACTGCTGTCAAAATCACTTGGTGAAAAGAATTTCAAGCAGGCTAACAGCGCCGCCAATAACGGCATTTTCCTCTGCCTTGTGAACTTCGCTATTTTCGTGGTTTTCGGTGCATTTTTCACTGAGATCTTCTATCGCTCACAAACCTCAAGCAAAATAATTATCGAATACGGCGACCAGTACCTAACCATCATCAGCCTGCTAAGTATCGGTCTTTTCTGTCAGATGACTATGGAAAAGCTTTTGCAGGCAACAGGTAAAACTATCTATTCAATGTATACTCAGGGAATAGGCGCAGTGATAAATATTATCCTCGACCCTTGCTTTATCTTTGGCGTGGGCTTCTTCCCGAAGTGGGGCGTAACAGGTGCGGCTGTGGCTACCTGTATCGGTCAGTTCACCGCTGCAGCTTTCGGACTTTTCTTTAATATGAAGTTCAACAAAGAGATAACCATAAACCTTGTGAAGTATAGACCGCAGGCAAAAATAATCAAGAAGATCTACGCTGTCGGTCTGCCGTCCATCATAATGCAGTCTATCTCTTCTATCATGACATACGGCATGAATAAAATACTTATCGGCTTCTCAAACACCGCCGCCGCAGTTTTCGGTGTGTATTTCAAGCTTCAGAGCTTCGTTTTCATGCCTGTTTTCGGACTTAATAATGGTCTTATCCCTATCGTTGCCTATAACTATGGCGCAAGAAAGAAAAAGCGTATCACCGGTGCAATAAAATACGCCATGATATACTCTGTGTCTATCATGATAGTCGGCACTATCATAATGCAGATTTTCCCTGCACAGCTTCTGAAACTCTTTGACGCAAGCGATAATATGCTAAGCATAGGCGTAACAGCCCTGCGTATAATCAGCACACACTTCTTCTTCGCAGGCTTTGATATAATCATAATCTCATCATTGCAGGCTCTTGGCAGGGGACTTTCCTCTATGCTCGTTTCATTTACAAGACAGCTTGTTGTGCTTCTTCCTGTGGCATATCTTCTTTCCCTTACAGGCAAGCTTGACGCTATCTGGTGGGCTTTCCCTATCGCCGAAATATTCTCGATCATGGCGTCGCTGTTCTTCCTTAGAAGAGCCTACAACGCTGAAATAAAACCAATGGCAGACTAACTAGGAGGTATTTTTATGCGTCTTATTTTTATCAGACACGGCGACCCCGATTACGTTCATGATACCCTTACAGAAAAGGGCAAGCGTGAAGCAGAGCTTCTTGCACAGCGTGTAAAGAATTGGGACGTTTCAAAGTTCTACGTTTCTCCCCTTGGCAGAGCGCAGCTCACAGCGGAATACTCCCTGAAGCTTCGTGGGGATACAGCGGAAACTCTCCCATGGCTGAGAGAATTTAACGGCATAATACCCACCTCTGATGGAGGACATCGTATCCCATGGGATATGTACCCCACCGAATGGGCGGATAAAGAGATATACTATGACCGCAATAATTGGTTCAAGTCCGATTATATGCAAACAGGCAATGTTGAAGAACAGCTTAAATGGGTGCATGAGGGTATTGACAAGCTTCTTGCCAATCATGGTTATATCCACGAGAACGGTATGTTCCGCATTGAAAAGCACAGCGATGAAACCCTTGTGTTCTTCTGTCACTTCGCCGTATCAATGGTGATAATAGGACATATCCTTGGCATCTCCACCATGAATATGTGGCACGGCTTCAATATGCAGCCTACCTCCGTGACAGTCCTCGGCTGTGAGGAGCGTGAGGGCGACTATGGCTTTTTCAGATGCCACGTCATGGGCTGTACAAAGCACCTTGCAGGCGGAAATGAACCTATCTCCAACGCAGGCTACTTCACTGACGTTTTTCAGGATTAAATAAACCCGTAAGGGTGACTTTTTCGCTCGCATATTATTGCATACAAAAATATCCTCTAACCGCTCTGTTATTTCAGGGCGGTTATTTTATTGTGCGAAACCTTAGTTTAATATAATAAAACAGTCAAAGAAAACGTTTTATTCTAAATATGACTATCATTAGATAACAACATATTCATAATTTGTGAAAAAGCACAAAAAAAGCTTCGCGTTTTCGTTGATTTTTTAGCTTGCTTTATGTAAACTAAATGCTTTTACCCCCTTGACTTTACTTTGAAAAGGGCTTATAATATCCCATAGCTTAAAAGAGTATGGGTTTCATATTTTTATATATGTGCCTATGAGAGCATGAAGTTTAGAAGAATAAAAGGAGAGTGAAAGAATATGTTCCAGCTTCAATGGATATGGCACAATCTTAAAGGCTACCGAAAATTCTATGTAACAGCCCTTGTGCTGTCTATCGTATGCAACGCCTTGTATCTTACCACACCTTATTTCAGCAAAGAGCTTGTGGATAAGTTTCTTTCAAGCAAGGACGCACTTTTTAATCTTGAGCATGAAAGAAAGCTGTTCTGGCTGCTGCTTGCAGGCATGGTGGGCTTTACCCTGCTTAGAACTATCTGTCAGTACACCTGCAACATGACCTATGAATTATCATCTCAGGGCATGATATACAGAATAAGGACGCACCTTTTCAGACGTATCGAAAATCAGGATATGGAGTTTTATGACCGCAACCGCACAGGCGACCTTATGACAAGACTCACAGGCGACCTTGATATGGTGCGTCATGCAGTGGCATTCGTTTTTAAAGGTATGCTTGAATCATGTTCGCTGTTTATAGCCTCATCAGTTTATTTCTTTATGGTAAGCTGGAAAATGGCACTTCTTCTGCTGGCTGTTACACCGTTTATATTCGGTGTGGTGGTGCTTCTTGATAAAAAGGCAAAGCCGGTTTACGTTGACCTTCGTGAGAAGCTGTCTAAAATGAATACAGACGCTCAGGAGAACATCTCAGGCAACAGAGTTGTAAAAGCCTTCGCCCGTGAGGACTATGAGATAGAAAAGTTTCAAAAAGCAAATAAAGAATATTCTGATGCCAACAAAAAAGCGTCACTGCTGTGGCTCAAATTCTTCCCTTATATGGAAGCTTTCGCAAACGCCTTGTCAGTTATAATGCTCCTTGGCGGTGGATTTTTCCTTATAAAAGGGGAAATAACAATGGGCGAGTATGTTGCTATCTCAGGACTTATCTGGGGCATCGCAAACCCTGTCAGAAACCTTGGTATCTATGTGAACGATATGCAAAGGTTCATGGCTTCCGCAATGAAGGTCATCGAGATATACTATGCAAGACCTATCATCACCGACCGTGAAGACGCTGTTGACCAGACAGAAAGGCTTCACGGAGATGTCGAGTTCAAGGACGTTACCTTTAAGTTTGGCAAGCATATAGTTCTTGACGACGTGAACTTTAAGATAAAAGCAGGTCAGACAGTTGCCATAATGGGCGAAACAGGTTCAGGCAAGACCTCGCTTATAAATCTCATACCAAGATTTTATGATACCAACTCAGGAGAAGTCCTCGTTGACGGTGTGAATGTAAGAAAGCGTAAGCTCTCACAGCTCCGCTCACAAATAGGTATGGCAACGCAGGACGTCCTGCTTTTCTCTGATACCATAGACGGCAATATCGCATACGGCGACTCTGATATGTCCGAAGAGGACGTTAAGCACTATGCAAAGCTTGCGGCGGCAAACGAATTCGTTGAGAAAATGCCTGACGGCTATGAAACTATCGTGGGCGAGCGTGGCGTAGGTCTTTCAGGCGGACAAAAGCAAAGACTTTCCCTTGCAAGAGCCTTAGCCATAAAGCCTTCCATTCTTATCCTTGACGATACCACCTCCGCCGTGGATATGGAAACAGAAAAGTATATTCAGGACAGCCTTAGAAACCTCGACTTTCCATGCACAAAGATAATAATAGCTCAGCGTATCTCCTCCACGAAGGACGCCGACGTGATAATAATCCTCGATGACGGCAAGATAACCGAAATGGGTACTCATGATGAGCTTATCGCCAAAAAGGGATACTATTACGAGGTGTTCAAGCTGCAGAACGATGGCTTCGGAAAGGAGGCGGTCTAAATGGCAAGAAACCGTTATGACGTTGACGAAGTCCTTGAGACCCCATTCGACTTCGCCCACCTGAAACGCTCCTTTGTGTATATCAAAAAATATAAGGGCAAAATGATAACCGCCCTTATGCTGAGCGTGTTCGCCGCAATATCAGGACTTCTCGGACCGCTCATCACACAGTACGCTCTTGATAATACCATACCGCAGAAAAATATGGGACAGCTCGTCCTGCTCACCCTCGCATTTGTCGGCACTATAGCCGTGTCAATAACATTCTCCACTATCCGTTCAAGGATAATGACAGTTGTTGGTCAGGATATAATCTTCGATATCCGTACCGACCTTTTCAAGCATTTGCAGGAACTTCCATTTGAGTATTACGATAACCGCCCACACGGCAAAATTCTTATAAGAGTTGTAAACTATGTAAACTCCGTGTCGGATATGCTCTCAAACGGTATCATAAATGTTATACTCGAATGTCTTAATATGCTTTTCATCATGATATTCATGTTCTTTGTGAATGTGAAGCTGTCATTGGTGGTGCTTTCGGGTCTGCCGATATTTGCAGTCATAATGATGATGATAAAGAAAAGACAGCGTAAAGCATGGCAGGACGTTTCAAACAAATCCTCAAACCTTAACGCCTATTTGCAGGAAAACATCACAGGCGCAAGAGTGACCCAGATATTTACCCGTGAGGAAGAAAACGCTGAGATATTCGATAGACTTTCCGAGAAATATCGTAAAAGCTGGATAAACGCCGTGAAATATTCTCACCTTGTTTGGCCTGCTACCGACAACGTTTCTACCCTTGTGAGAGCCGCAATATTCGTGGTGGGTCTGCTGGTTCTGACCCCTGCGGCAGTGAGCCTTGGAACTATCGTTGCCATGACAAGCTATGCTTCAAGCTTCTGGCAGCCTATCATGAACCTGTCAAACATCTTCAATAACTTCATCAACAATATCGCCTACCTTGAGCGTATCTTTGAGACCCTTGACGAGCCTGCCACTATCGCAGACAAGCCGAACGCTCAGGATATCGGTGATATCACAGGCGAGGTAAAATTTGATGACGTTACATTCAGCTATGAGCAGGGCAAAACAGTTTTGGAGCATATTTCCTTTGACGTTAAGCCGGGCGAAAGCGTTGCCCTCGTTGGACCAACAGGCGCAGGAAAATCTACAGTAGTTTCTCTCCTGTCAAGATTTTATGACCTGGACAGCGGTAAAATAACCATAGACGGCAAGGATATAAGTCAGGCGACCTTGCATTCCCTCCGTTCACAAATGGGCATAATGCTTCAGGACAGCTTTATTTTCAGCGGCACTATTTACGATAATATCCGCTACGGCAGACTTGACGCAACGGAAGAAGAAATAAGAGAAGCCGCAAAGATAGTCTGCGCAGACGAGTTCATAAGCGAAATGAAAGACGGCTATATGACCGAGGTCAACGAGCGTGGCTCAAAGCTTTCAGGCGGACAGAAACAGCTTATCTCCTTTGCAAGAACGCTCCTCTCCGACCCGAAAATACTTGTCCTTGACGAAGCAACTTCATCAATAGACGCACGAACAGAAAAGCTCCTTCAGCAGGGACTTCAAAGACTTCTTGTTGGCAGAACTTCATTTATTATCGCACATAGACTTTCCACTATCAAAAACTGCGATAAGATAATGTATATCGACAACAAAGGCATTGCCGAGTGCGGCACTCATGACCAGCTTATCGCAAAGAAAGGCGAGTATTACAAGCTTTATACCGCACAGCATATGGACTAATAAAATAGCATAAAAACACGGGCGGACACTGCCCCCTGCAAATGTGGCTATCCACATCTGTAGGGGCGAACAGTGTTCGCCCGTTTATTATCTCACCTTGTAATTGCGTTGTTTAACATTACTTTATCACTATCTTATCCAACGTTTCCCCCACCTTGTCATGGATAACAAGGTCGCAGGAGCCGTCCATGGAAGTCTTGTCCCGATTTATCAGCACAAGATTATCCCCCTGAAAATATCTCACCATTCCTGCCGCAGGATAAACTGTCAGAGAAGTGCCTGCAATAATAAGCGTGTCGCACTGAGATATCTCTCTCACCGCCTCCGTCACAGTTTTATCATCAAGCCCCTCCTCATAAAGCACAACATCAGGCTTGATAGTTCCGCCGCAGGTGCATTTCGGAATGCCTGTGCTGTTTAAAATATCCTCCGCAGTGTAGAATTTTCCGCAGTCCATGCAGTAGTTGCGGTGTACGCTTCCGTGAAGCTCCAGCACCTTTTTGCTTCCTGCCTCCGTGTGAAGCCCGTCAATATTCTGCGTGATAACTGAAGAAAGTATGCCTGCCCTCTCCATTTCCGCCAGCTTGTAATGCGCCTTGTTAGGCTTTGCCGTCAGACAAAGCATTTTGTCACGGTAAAAATCATAAAATGCCCTTGTGTGCCGCATGAAAAACGTGTGGCTGAGTATCTGCTCAGGGGGATAGTCATATTTCTGATTGTAAAGTCCGTCCACCGACCGAAAATCAGGTATGCCGCTCTCTGTTGATACCCCTGCTCCTCCGAAAAATACTATCCTGTGTGACTTGTCTATTATCTGCTGCAGCTCCATTTCTATCACTCCTATGAAAAATGCGGCCTATACCGAAGCACAGACCGCATTGATTATTTACGATATTAGTCGATCTTAACGATCCAGCCGAACTCGTCAGGTATCTTGCCCCACTGAATGCCTGTCATTGTATCATAAAGCATCTGTGAAACAGGGCCGATCTTGTTGTTGTTTATCTCCATTACCTTGTCGCCCCACTTAAGATGACCAACAGGTGAGATAACAGCAGCAGTACCTGTGCCGAATACCTCGTCAAGCTTGCCGTTGTCGTAAGCCTCAGCGATCTCCTCGATAGAGATCTTTCTCTCGCTTACCTTGTAGCCCTTCTTCTTGCATATCTCGATAGCAGACTTTCTTGTGATGCCAGGGAGAACAGAGCCAAGAAGCTGTGGTGTAACAACTTCGCCGTCAATAACGAAGAAGATGTTCATTGAGCCAACTTCCTCAACATACTTTCTTTCAACACCATCAAGCCAAAGTACCTGCTCGTAATCCTGCTCGTGAGCTTCTTCCTGACCTGCAAGCGAGATAGCGTAGTTAGCGGCTGTCTTAGCAAAGCCTGTACCGCCTCTTACGGCTCTTACATACTTGTTCTCAACATAGATCTTAACAGGGTTAAGACCGGTTGAATAGTAAGCGCCTGAAGGTGAAAGAATAATGATGAACAGATAGTGGTCAGCAGGCTTAACACCTACATATGGGTCAACTGCGATGATAAATGGTCTGATGTAAAGGGAAGCACCCTCAGTGTGAGGAACCCAGTCCTGCTCCATTTTTACAAGAGTTTTCAGAGCGTAGAGCATATCTTCTTCGTTTATCTTAGGAATTACCATTCTCTCAGCAGAGTTGTTCATTCTCTTGAAGTTCTCCTGCGGTCTGAAAAGCTGAACAGAGCCGTCAGCAATACGATAAGCCTTAAGACCCTCGAATATCTCCTGACCGTAGTGCAGGCACATAGCAGCAGGGGAGAGTGAAAGGTCGCCGTAAGGCACGATCCTAGCGTCATGCCAACCCTGACCTGCGTCATAATTCATAACAAACATATGGTCAGTAAAAATGTGACCGAAACCGAGCTTTGTTTCGTCAGCCGGTTTTTCCTTTGGAGTAGTGGTACGTTCGATCTTGATATCTAACATACAGATCCTTCTTTCTTAAATTAATGATCGGCTCGGCAAGCGAACCTTTACTACATATATTATAATACTTATTGTGATCTTTTTCAAGAGGTTTTGCAAAAAAAATTCCTTGCTACAGGAAAAATATGCAGGATAACATTTTGAAAACTGCATTTTTATACAACTGTATGAAAACTGTTGAGAAATCGTCATAAAATTGTCTTTATATTGTAGGAAATACTCCTTGAAAAAAAGGTGATAGTGTTGTATAATAGGGTAAAATAAATGTGAAACGAGTATATTATAATAAGGACATATAAGGAAAGGTAATATTATGAACGATAGAGAAAGAAAGGATAATGAGCTTGGTATAGATCTTGATATGAAAGGTCTTACCCTCGACAGCGATGAAGCCGCAAAGCCGCAGGCGCAGAACCGCCCTATGAGCCATGAGGATATGGCAAGAATGATCGCTAAAAATATGGCAATGCAGGACGGCGGCTTTGACGAGCCTATCACTCCCGTAAGAGGAGTTTCAGACTTTGGCGAGGAAACTATCAAGCCTAAAAAGCCAAAAACAACTGAAACACGCAGTAAAAATGCAAAGCCTGCATCAAAGCAGACTTCAAAGAGCGGCTCAAAGAATGGAAAAAAGAAGAAAAAGAAGTCCTCGTCAGGAAAGACTGTCGCAATAGCAATATGCTCAGTTGTTGGTGTTATGATAGTCGCCGCAGGTGGCTTCTATCTGTGGGGCATGAATTCGTATAAGGATAGATTTCTTGGAAATACATATATAAACGGCATCGAGGTCAGCGGAAAGACCAAGGCGGAAGCCTATAAGCTCGTAAGCGAGCAGGCTGTTATCCCAAAAGCCATCACCGTTACAAAGAAAGACGGCACAACATTTTCCATAAAGCTGTCTGAAATAGGCTATAACGATAATACTCAAAACCTTATCACACAGTATTATACTCAGCAAAACCACTATTCATGGTTCTCTTCTGCCATGAAGCGTACGGATTTCACTTTTGAATCTAAGTTCAAGTACGATAAGGCTAAGCTTGAAAAGGTGCTGAAAAGAAAGGTGCTTGACTCCCAAAGCACAAAAGATCCTGAAGACGCATATATCAAAAAAGGCGACGATAACAGCTATGTTGTGGTAAAAGAAACCACGGGCGACGCTGTGGAGGAGGATAAGATAGACGAGCTTTATTCCTATGTGGAAAAGCGGATCTTTGCCCGGCTGACCAATAAAGACCTACCTTTTAAGGGGTCCAGACAGAAAAAGAAAACCAAACACATACGCCGCATGAAATCCGCCGCAAAGGGGGACAGCATAGAGAAAAGGCCGGAGGAGGTAAACACACGCCAAGAGCCTGGCCACTGGGAAATGGATCTGGTGGTGTCCTGCCGAGGCGGCCACAAGTGCCTTATGGCACTAACCGAGCGGGTGACCCGCCAGGAGATCATGCGCCTGATCCCGGACAAGAGCGCCGCCAGCGTGGTACGGGCCATGAATACGCTGGAGCGAAAATACGGGAAAATGTTCCCGGAGGTATTCAAGACCATTACCGTGGACAATGGCACGGAGTTTTCCAACTGCGAGGGCATGGAAACCTCCATATTTAAGGCAGGCGGCCAGCGCACCAAAGTGTATTACTGTCACCCCTATTGCAGCAGCGAAAGGGGGAGCAACGAAAAGCAAAACCAGATGATCCGGCGGAAGTTCCCAAAAGGAACCAACTTCGACAAAGTTTCCCCCAAAGAGGTCCGCATGGTGGAGGAGTGGCTGAACAGATACCCCCGCAAGATCCTAGGGTGGTATAGCAGCGCAGACCTGTTCAACCAGATTTTTGGGGGCGTTTGAATTTTTTTTACTTTTTGTTACGCTTACCTATTGACATTTGCCCCAGATTCTTTTCTAATATTGTATAAAAAAATCCGCCGGATATACGGCACAGCCGCAGATCCGGCGGTTTTCAGCGCCTGCGCAGCCAGCCGGCAGCACAGGAGAGCAGAAACAGCGCGAGATTTGCCGCCACCACAGAGGCTCCCACCGGCGTGGACAGCGTCCAGGAGGCCATGAGTCCCGCGCAGAAGCAGCACACCGACGTAACGGCGGCACATACCACCACGCCCCGGAAGCTCTTGAACAGCCGCATGGCCGTCAGCGCCGGGAAGATCACCAGGGAGGAGATCAGCATGGCACCCATCATCCGCATCCCCAGCACGATGGTCAGGGCGGTGAGAATGGCCAGCAGGGTGTTGTACCAGTCCACCCGCAGCCCCGTGGCCCGGGAGAAGCTCTCATCGAACGTCACGGCGAAGAGCTTGTGGTAGAACAGCACGAACAGGGCCAGCACCGCAAGGGACAGTACCGCAGACAGGGCCACATCCGCCCACGTCATGGCCAGGACGCTGCCGAACATGTAGTTGTCCACATCCGTGGTCATGCCGCTGGTGCGGGAGATGACGATGATGCCGACGGCCAGGGCCGACGCACTCATGACGGCGATGGCCGCGTCGCTGTTCCAGCGGGGATTGGTGGCCAGCCGCAGCAGGAAGAACGCCGCGAGGATCACCACGGGGATGGAGAAGTAGAGGGGAGTGAACCCCAGGGCCACGGCGATGGCCAGGGCGCCGAAGGAGACGTGGCTGAGGCCATCGCCGATCATGGAGTACCGCTTCAGTACCAGGGGGACCCCCAGCAGCGCGGCGCAGAGGCTTACCAGCGTCCCGGCGATCAGGGCCCGCTGCATAAAGGGATAGGTCAGCATCAAGGTCAGGCTCATTCCTCCACCTCCCGAAACCGCCGCCCCTGGGGGGAGGCCAGATAGTCTTTGACTGTGCCTAAAAAGTAGCTGCTGCGGCCGATGTGCAGCACCGTCCGGGCGCTGCGCAGGGCGGCCCTCAGATCGTGGGTCACCATCACCACCGCCATGCCCTCCTTCCGGTTCAGGTAGGAGAGGGTCTTGTACAGATCCTGGGCCGCGGCGGGGTCCAGGCCGGTAATGGGCTCGTCCAGGATCAGCAGGCTGCGGGCGGCACACAGGGCCCGGGCCAGCAGCACCCGCTGCTGCTGGCCGCCGGAGAGATCCCGGTAGCTCTGGTCCTTCAGCTCCAGAATCCCCAGCTTGCCCATGTTCATCAATGCCGCGGACTTCTGGGCGGCGGTGTAGAAGAACCGCAGCCCCTTCTGGTTCAGGCAGCCCGAGAGGACCACTTCATACACCGTGGCCGGGAAGTCCCGCTGGGCCCGGGTCTGCTGGGGCAGATAGCCCACGGCTCCCTGCCGCAGTTCCGGCGCCCGGAGAATCTCCCCGGACTGGGGGGAGAGGAGCCCCAGCAGGCCCCGCAGCAACGTGGACTTGCCGGAGCCGTTGTCCCCCACGATGCACAGGTAGTCCCCCGCCCGGATGGTGAGATCCAGGTGGGCCAGGACGCTCTGACCCTCATACCCCAGGGACGCGTCCCGGCAGACGATCAGCTCATTGGGCTCCATGGTGGTCCTCCTCTCCGGCGCAGACGTCGCACACCCCGGAAAACAGCGTCCCCCGGGGATCGATGCGGAAGTGGTGCTCCCGCTCCAGGTGGTCGTACAGGTTCTGCAGGCGGGTACAGTCCACATGGCGGATGCGGCCGCAGCGCTCACACTTCAGAAGAAAGCAATCCCGGTGGCCTTGGGACTGGCGGCCGCAGTACTGGTACAGGGCGCCCTCCTCGGTGTTGACCTTGTGGACCGCCCCGGCGGCCTCCAGCTTTTCCAGCTGGCGGTAGATGGTGGCCAGGCCCACCGGGCAGCCCTCCCGACGCAGGTCCTCCGCCAGTTCGGCGGCGGTGCAGGCGGTCTCGCCCCGGGCCTCCAGGCAGCGGAGCACCGCCTGGTGCTGTTTGGTGCTGTATGGCATCCAATGCCTCCTTTAATCTGAAAATGATTATCGTTTTCATATTATAGACCGCAGAGGAAAAAAGTCAAGAGCAGTTGCAAAAATCCGGCAAATAGGGTATGGTAAAAGAACAGCGTATGGTTGCGCAACAAGGCGCAAATTCACAAAAACTTTAGGAGAGAAGCAAATGAAAGTCTCACTGGTCATCATGGCGGCGGGCCTTGGGTCCCGCTACGGCGGCAGCAAGCAGGTGGACGGCATCGGGCCCCACAACGAGATCCTGATGGAGTACTCCATCTACGACGCCCTCCGGGCGGGGTTCAGCAAGGTGGTGTTCATCATCAAGCCGGAGATGGAGGAGATGATGCGCCGCCTGTGCGGGGATTATCTGGCGAGGAAGACCGCACTGGACGGCACGCCGGTGGAGGTGGCCTATGTCTTTCAGGACTTTACCTCCGTGCCGGACTTCTACCGGATTCCGCCGGAGCGGACCAAGCCCTTCGGGACGGTCCATGCCCTGCTGTGCGCGGCGGATGTGGTGCATGAGCCCTTCTGCGTCATCAATGCCGACGACTATTACGGCATCGACGCCTACCGCACCATCTATGACGAGCTGGTGAAGCTGCCTGAGACGGGAAAGGCCACCATGGTGGGGTATCTGCTGAAGAATACCGCCAGCCTCCACGGCACGGTGTCCCGCGGCGTGTGCGCGGTGGAGGACGGAAAGCTCCGCTCCGTCCGGGAGGCACTGAAGATCCAGCTGTATCCCGACGGCACGCTGCGGGATCTGGCGGAGGGCACGGACCTGTCCCCGGAGACGGTGGTGTCCATGAACTTCTGGGGGTTTGCCCCCAGCATCTTCCCCGCCCTGCGGGAGTACTTTGAAAACTTCCTCCGCACGGAGGCCGGGGAAAATATCAAGGCCGAGTGCCTGCTGCCGGTGATGGTGGGGGATCAGCTGCAAAAGGGCGCGCTGGAGGTGTCCGTCCTTCACTCCGCGGACAAGTGGTTCGGCATGACCTACCATGAGGACCGGGAGATCGTGGCGGAGGAGCTCCGCAAGCTCCATGCCAGGGGAGATTATCCGGAGAGCCTGCGGGTGTGAGCATGCGGAGGTGCGGGAGATGAATCCGAACACGCCGGTGGGTTGCCCCCAGTGCGGGGGGCAGATGGACCTCTGGCAGGCGGGCAGGCGCCTGGCTCTGACGGGCCTTTTTGCCTCCGTCACCGACTGGATTGAGGTGGATATATACAGCTGCCCCGCCTGTGGAAGACTGGCCTTTTTCCGCACCAACTTTCTCCCTCAGCCGAAAAAACATGTGCCGGTGGAGCCGGAACCAACAGACGTGGACACCGCCGCCTTCTACGTTCCCGGTACGGGGGAGCTGGTCAAATGCCCGGTCTGCGGCAAGGAGCATCCCCGTGACGATGCCTTTTGCCCCCTGTGCGGGACCCGGCGGGATCAGCCCTGCCCCTGGTGCGGAAAATGGTTTCCGGCAGCACAGCCGGTCTGTCCCTGGTGCGGCCACGGCCGAGATGAGGAATAAGCGAAACCGCCAAGCGGCGGCCATGGAAACCCATGGCCGCCGCTGTTTTTCTGCTCAAAAAAAGCACTCCACCACATACAGCCGGATACCTGCGCTGTTTACCAGCAGGTACAGCCGGTTGCGTTCATCCGTTGGGTGCGCCGCCGTGAAGCCGCGGCAGTCCGAAAAATCGGGCCGCTGGTCCGCCGGAACGGCCAGCAGATCCAGGATTTCGGTCACTGGCACTTCTGCGGACCTGACCGGCGTAGCTTCCTCTGTCAGGGTTTCCTCCAGCCCGCTGTCGTCCGCGTATGCCAGGACGTGATACCGCTCCCCGTCCCCGCTAAAGCTGGCGCCGCTGTCGGTCTCATACAGACAGCCCTCGCTGGCGGGGAGCTCCAGCTCCCAGTTGAGCTGAACGGTTCTGACATAATCGCCGCTGCCCCAGAAGATCATCAGGACCGACAGAACCAGCAGGACCGGCAGTGCCAGCAGCCCGCCCATCAGCTTCCACATGGACTCACCTCCTGCCATGCAATTGAGACCTCCACCGTGGACGGCACGGTGTTTTCCATCCGGTCATAGGCGGCCTTGTAGCCGATCAGATAGAACACCCCGGCGATCAACATGCCGCAGAGCAGCAGGCACACGATCCAACCGGCCGACGGCCTGTTCACTGTGGATTCCTCCCCTCCGGCGCGGCGTCAGCCGCCAGAACTGTCCAGAGTGCCTCGTCCCCCTGGTAGATGCCCGTATAGGGCTGCTCCAAACAGCAGATGCCGTCCGCCTCGTAGACGTACAGAACGCTCCAGTCCGGCGTCTCGCCGGTGCCCAGCTCCACCTTTACCGCACCGGTTTGGTCCGGCGCGTCCTGCACGCTCTCCATGCCGGTGGAGACAGCCTCTGCCGCCTGTTGGAGAAATTCTCCGATCCAGTCCCGGTCCGTGTGGAGCGTCACCGCATCTCCTGCCGTTACCCGGATGGCAGTGACCTCCGCCGCCTCCGGGAGGACGATCCGGCCCGCCCTGCCGCAGGCTGTTACGGCCAGCGCAAGCCCCAGGCACCAGGCGGCCAGCCGCAGATAGCGCTTCATGCCCGGCCCCCTTACGCGCCGCCCCGGCTGGCCAGCCAGGCCGAGAGGCTCCAGGTCCGCCAGTCGGCGCAGTCTGTCCGGGCCTCCTGCCGCCGCTGTTCCAATAGGATGGACAGGCGGGCCGTACCGATGGCGTCCCAGTCCCCATACGCTGTGCAGACCATGTCTCCGTCCAGCCGCTCCAGCTGGGACAGGGTGTCATAGGAGAGGTCATAGAGCAGGTACTCCGCGTCCAGCACCCCGCTCTCCCCGGAGAGGTAGCGGTCCACCTGATCCTTTGCCACCAGGTAGTCCACCGGCACGCAGTTGATGACCAGCCACCCCGCCAGGGCCAGGGGAAACACCACCCGACAGAACCGGAAGTCTGGCCGCCGCACCTTCCAGGCCGCAGCCAGCAGAAAGGCCGCCATCATCCCCATGCCCCAGTAGGTCATGCAGCGCTTGAAGGACAGGCCGTACACATCCACATACAGCGTCATCCGCCAGGCGGCAGAGAGGAGCAGGAGCAGGCTCTCCGCTGTCAGCAGGGCGGAGAGGAGCCGGACTGCCCGCCAAGCGCCGCCCTCCCGGCGGGACCACTGGACCGCAGCCAGCAGGAGCGTCAGGTTCACCACTGTCACCCCCACCATCTGGAAGAAACCGCTCCGGGCCCACTCGGCATAGGAAAGGCCCTTTTGGGCCAGGTACTCGGCTCCGCCGAAGAGTCCGGCGGATTGGACGCCCAGGAACAGCAGGTACAGCGCCGCCACCGCCGCCAGCACGATGGCGAAGCCCAGGCCGTCTACCCCGCCGCGGGCTGCGGCTCCGGTCCGTTTCAGGGGTGTGGGGCGGCGGAGACTGTACAGCAGACCGAAGAGGAAGGGGGTCATGACGCTGGCCAGCAGGGCCTTCCAGACCGCGTCCGTGAAGTGGAGGGAGACAAAGGCCCGCAGGTCCGCCGTGGCGGCGGCGAACAGCGCGTCGGCGGAGGCCAGAACGGGCACCAGTACCGCCAGCAGCGCCAGGGCGCCGGCCGCCCCCAGCAGCAGGGGCAGGACCCGCCGGGCGGCGCCGTCCTTTTTCTGAGGCCAGGCGGTGGCCAATGCTGCCCCCAGATGGCCGAAGAGGCCCCACAGCAGCAAACAGAGCCGCTCCCACAGCATGGAGGGACGCCACCAGGGCAGAAATTGTCCGCCGGAGAGGCCGATGGCGTGGACGGGCAGCAGGGCCAGCAGGGCCAGCAGATTCCACGCCCGGAAATACCAGTTGGACCCCAGGGCCAGCGTGGCGGCCAGGGCCAGATTCACCGCCAGCAGAACGCGGCTCTCCCAGGTGTTCAGCAGGGTGCGGCCCAGATAGAGCCCCAGCAGGCCGTACCAGACGCAGACGGAGGCGGTCAGTCCCGCGGTGGGGCCGCTCCAAAGCAGCGTGTTCACCAGCAGAAGACAGAAGCAGAAGGCCAGCGGCAGAAGCAGTCGCTCTCGGGAGGAGATCACATAAATTTTCACCGCATTTTGCGTAAGCTTCGCCGGCCCTCCCGCCGGCAGGGCTTTTTCATGTTCATTCATAATGGGTTCTCCTTTTTTGGGGCTGTCTCCACAGCAGGGACAGTCAATGCACGTTACGTTCGGTCTCTGGCGGCAAAGTGGTGGCTCACCACGGCCATGGTTTCAAAGATCAGCGTTATCACAAACAGGATCCGGCCGGCGATAGCTGCGCCGGAGGCCTGGACCAGGGCCGTTTCCAAATCACCCGCCACGGTCTCCAGCTGCACGGCGAAGAGCTGGGCCAGCAGGGCCAGGGCGCAGGCCATCCCGCCGCCGGCCAGCTTCCAGCCGGAGCGGTCCCTCTCAGGACGGAGAAAGGACCACACCGCCAGCACCCAGCCGGTAAAGCCCGTCAGCAGGCTGACCGCATTGCAGAATGGGGCATCGATCATGCGTCCACCTCCTTGCGGAAACTGGAGTTGTCCGGGGAACTGTCTTGCCTGGGCGGGACGCACGCCAGAGGCAGCAGAAGCAGATAGAGGAAGAATGGATACAGCCAGGTACGGCTGCCCAGCGCCCCCAGCAGGCCCGGCGCCGGGCCGGTCGCCACAGTGTCAAAGGTGAGATTGGTGAACTGGAACGAGAGCCGCAGCGCCGCAATATGCAGCAGCAGGACCAGCGAGGCGCTGCCCAGGCAGAAGAGCTTCACCCGCTGCCGCTCCCGCAGATTGAAGAGCAGGAAGAGCAGGTGAAAGGCCATCAGCAGGAACGTAAACCCCAAAACATAGTCAAAGGGGTTGCACAGCCTGCCGAACTCGGTAAACAGCGAAAGCTGAAACATCGCGAGAAACCTCCAACAGTAAAGATTCCAAAAGCGCAGCCTTTATCGCGTCAGCATCAGAAGGAGTATCCGAAACGGCGTTATGAGATACCGCAACGGCCCCGGCGGCCTTCCGGGGCAGATCGGCAGACTGACCGCCGCCGGATACAATCCGCAGAAGATGTCCCGCAGTACACTGGGTCCCATCTTCCGCGATCTGCCCGGCTCCAGAGGCGGATCCCCAGAGATACCAGGGGCAGAAGGACACAGGGATCCACCCCAGCAGGAGGACCAATACCACTCCCGGCCAGGCGGCGCTGAAGAACGTGGGCGGGAAGAGCTGCGCCGCCAGCAGGGAAAATGCGGGGACGGCAGATGCAGGCCCGCTCCTGGCGGGGCGGAGCCGTGCGCCTGGCGGTCATGGTTCCGCCTCTTCGTCCGGCACGAACTCCAGAATGTCTCCCGGCTGGCAGTCCAGGGCGGCGCAGATGGCCTCCAGCGTGGAGAAACGGACGGCCTTGGCCTTGTTGTTTTTCAGAATGGACAGGTTGGCCAGGGTGATATCCACCCGGGCGGAGAGCTCGTTGAGACTCATCTTCCGCTTGGCCATCATCACGTCCAGATTTACGACAATTCCCATGTTCTCCCCGCCCCCTCAGATGGTCAAGTCCTGGTCCTCCTGGAGCTCCGCCGCCTGACGGAACAGGGCGGACATGACCAGGAACAGCAGGCCGCCCATAAAGAAAATGGGAGCGGCCGCCGCATTATAAGTAATCAGCGGCGCCGGATTCTTCAGCGTGATGATCTCCAAAATCATGCGGAGGAGCGCTGCCCCTGAGATCACCCAACAGCAGACTGCCGCGCTTTTCAGCGCCTGAGCGTTTTTTCCCACAAAGGGGGAGCCCGCCAAAATGGTATCCAAAACGCGCCGAGCCTGGTACAGGATTTGCGCCGAGGAGATGCCGCATAGGAGCAGAAACCCTACGTAAGGCAGAGACGTGGGCTCTCGCCACATCTCCTGCCAGGCAAACAGAGCGACGAATACCATAGGAGAATAGATATCATCCTCCCCCAGCGGCTGAATCTGCAAAAGGATCAACAGGCGATCCCAAAATCCCTGAAACAATTCAATCGGCGAGAGCAAAACAATCGCAGGCACAAAATAGAGCGCAATTATATTGCATACAAAGGCCAGGGCCACCAACCACCGCAGCACTTTCGCCAGCTTCTGCACATTCGTCTGTTCCATGGAAAATTCCCCCTTTAGCTTGACCGCAGGATAACACGGCAAAAACTGTTTGTCAATATATTTTTATTGTTTTTCGATAAATTTAAGAAATGCAAAACCCCGCTCTCCACTGAGATGGGAGCGGGGTCCCTGTCAGGTCAATTTTCTTTACAGCACAAGGGCCTGAGCGTATCGCTTCAATTC
>OKSB01002104.1_pt1 | contig 18471 bp, 14 predicted proteins | sample 1601171 | NCBI WGS metagenome assembly OKSB01 (sample SAMEA3541496, study PRJEB24748) | human gut metagenome | biome: human gut; feature: human-associated habitat; material: faeces | place: China | collected 2012 | reverse complement strand
AATGGAGAGCCGCTTTTTTTATCATTTTTCCGATTTTTCTCTTGCAGTTTCAACAAAAAAGTGGTATGCTAGGAGGACAAAATGACCAAATACATTGACGGCCTGAATCGAATCGTCTGGGGGGCGCCTGCGTTGGTGCTGATCGTTGGCGTGGGGCTTTACCTGAGCCTGCGGCTTCGCTTCGCCCAGCTGACGCTGTTCCCCAGAGCATGGAGGCGCTTTCTTTCCATGCTTCGCCCGGGACGGAAAAGCGGGAACGGGGTGACGCCCTTTCAGGCGCTGTGTACGGCGCTGGCGGCGACCGTAGGGACGGGAAATATCGTCGGCGTTGCCGGTGCCATCTGTCTCGGCGGGCCGGGGGCCATTTTCTGGATGTGGATTTGCGGCGTTCTCGGGATGGTCACGAAATACGCGGAGGTCACGCTGGCGCTTCGCTACCGGGTGAAAACCCCGGCAGGGTGGATCGGCGGCCCCATGTATGTGATCACTCAGGGCTTGGGGACGAAATTTACACCTATGGCCGTCGCTTACTGCGTGTTCGGCGTGGTTGCGGCCTTTGGCGTGGGAAACGCCACTCAGATCAACGCTGTGATCTCTGGCGTAAACGATGTGGTGACCCGCTTCGGCGGCGAACAGACCAGACTTGGAAACCTTGTGATGGGACTGATTCTGGCCACACTGGTGGGCGCGATGCTCCTCGGGGGCGCGAGACGCATCGGTATTGTGGCCGAGCGGCTGGTGCCGTTCATCTCCGCTGCATATATTCTGCTCTGCGCGGTGATGTTGGTGCTGCGCTGGCGGGAGGTTCCGGCGGCGTTCGCGTCGATCGCGGCGGGGGCATTTTCCCCGCGGGCGGTGACAGGCGGGGCTTTGGGTTCTGCCTATCAGGCGCTTCGCATCGGATGCAGCCGCGGGGTGTTTACCAATGAGGCTGGCATGGGTACCGCGTCCATCGCCCACGCTTCGGCGGAGGTTTCCCACCCGGCGGAACAGGGCCTGATGGGCATTATGGAGGTTTTTCTCGATACCATCCTCATGTGCACCCTGACGGCGCTGGTCATTCTCGTCAGCGGCGTGCCGGTTCCCTACGGCAGAGACGTGGGCGTGGAGCTGACGACGAAGGCGTTTGCTGCTGTCTATGGCGATTTTGCGCCGGTTTTCATTGCTGTGTCCCTTGTCTGCTTTGCCTTTGCCACGGTGCTTGGCTGGGGGCTGTACGGTGCGCGGTGCGCCCAGTTCCTCTTTGGCACCCGGGCGTGGAAGTTTTTTGTTGCGGCGCAGATGGCCGCGGTGGTTGCCGGGGCATGCCTGCAAACCGGCGTCGTCTGGTCGGCGGCGGAGGCCGTCAACGGCCTGATGGTGATTCCCAATTTGACAGCTTTGGCGATACTCACCCCGGAGGTGGTTCGCCTTACGAAAGAATATCAGAAATCCGGCGGAAGTACCGCCGGTGGAGGTAGTTATGCAGATATCCATCAACGCAAACCGGTGTGAACCCTCTCCCATGCGGAAGTTCCATCCCTACGCCGTGGAGGCCGAGAAGAAGGGCAAGAAGATCTATCACCTGAACATCGGACAGCCCGACCTGCCCACGCCCACGGCTTACTATGACGCCGTGCGGAACTTTGACCGCAAGACTCTTGCCTATGCCGAGTCTCCCGGTATGCCTGTGCTCATTGACGCCGTGCGGGGCTATTATCACAAACTGGGGGTTGACTTGGCGCCCAACGACGTCCTCATCACCACCGGCGGCAGTGAGGCGCTGCTGATGACCTGCCTGAGCATTCTTGACCCCTACACCGAGGTTATTATCCCCGAGCCGTATTACCCCAACTACACCACCTTCGTCCATGCGGCCGGCGGCGTTATCCGTGCCCTGCCCACCAACCCGTGGGAGGGCTACCACTACGCCAAGCGAGAGCGCATCGAGAGCCTGATCACCAAGAACACCCGCGCCATCCTGATCACCAACCCCGGCAACCCCACGGGCGTTGTCCTCGACCAGAAGGAAATGCGGATGATCGCCGACATTGCCAAGGAGCACGATCTGTTCCTGATTTGTGACGAGGTTTACCGGGAATTCTGTTACGACGACAAATTCGGCGTGCCGACCATGGCGCACTTCCGGGATATCGACGAGAACCTTGTCATCATCGACTCCGCCTCCAAGCGGTTCTCCGCCTGCGGCGCGCGTGTTGGTTGCGTCGTGACCAGGAATAAGGAATTGCAGGCGGCGCTGCTGAAATTCTGCCAGTCCCGTCTGTCCGTTGCTACCATCGATCAGATCGGCGCGGCGGCGCTGTATACGGTGGATCCTGCGTTCTTCCGTCAGAGCAAGGAGGAATACCGCCGCCGCCGGGATACGGTGATCTCCAAGCTGCGCCAGATTCCCGGCGTGGTGGTGGAGGAACCCATGGGCGCGTTCTACGTCATGGCGAGCCTGCCGGTGGACGACGCGGACAAGTTCCAGTACTGGCTGCTGGAAAACTTCGACCATCAGGGGGACACCGTCATGTTCGCCCCCGGCGCACCCTTCTACGAGACCCCCGGCAAGGGCATCAACGAAGTGCGTATCGCTTACGTCCTCAAGCAGGAAGATCTGGAGCGGGCAATGGATGTGCTGGCGATCGGCATTTCCGAATACCAGCGCAAGGTCATGAAAATCACCCCCGCCCCTGTGGGTTAATTGGATATTCCGATGCCGGACAAGCACAAAGTGCCTGCCCGGCATTTTTTCGTCCCAAAACCCTACGGCATCACATCCGCGCTTCGACTGCTTGTTCTCCCGGGAAACGGTATACTGTAGCCAAACCGGGAAAGGGGAGAAGCGAAATGCTAAAACGGCTTGTATTTGCATTATTGGCGGTCGGACTGCTGCTGGGAGGTGCTGTCCCGGCCTACGCCGCCCAGACAGGCTCCATCCGGGTCGTCCCGGAGACAAAGCCGCCCGCCGACAGCGCCGTGACGCTGTACCATGCGGGCGTCGAGGTGGACGGCGGCTACTGGCTGGATGATGTTTACGGCGGGGGACTGGTAAGGTGGGGCGATCTGCCGTCTCTGACGCTGGCATCGTGGCTGGCGGAGCATCAGGCGGCGGAGGGGACAACGGTTCCCTTTGACGCGGAGGGCAGTGCCACGTTTTCCAACCTGTCGCCGGGGCTGTATCTCATCAAACAGACCGGGATTTCGGCCGGGAATGACGCGATACCGCCCTTCGTGATCGAACTGCCCTACGAGGATATCTGGGAGATCACCGTCCGACCACAGTCGATGACTGGTGCTCAGGAGCCGCCCCCCACGGGACAGGAGCCGACGCCAATCATTGCCGCGCTGGTGCTGGTGGTTTCAGGAATGGGCCTGCTGGGAGTGGCTGCCCACACGAAGCGGAAGCGCGTTGCGGGCTGACAAGTGCTTCCACCCTCTCGCAGCTGCGCATCTTTTGGGAATTTTTTCTTGTATGGAGGGCACAAATGTGGTACACTTATGCCATCCGATAGAGAGGTGGAATGCGTGTGAAAAAGGTTTTTCTCGGTCTCACGGCGGCCACGATTTTGTACGCCATCTACAACGTCATTATTGACATAAGAGATGGCGTGTTTGACGGCCTCACCATTGTGGGGCTGCTGTTCCTGCTGCTGGTTGCAGGGGTGTTTGGCTTCCTCGCTTGGCTGTTTGACGGCAAATCCCCGGTGAAACGGACGGCAGAACAGGCAAAAAACGTCGTGAAGCAGGAGCAGGAAAAGTTTGACGCTTATGTGGGCTATTCGCCTGCCATCAAGCGGCGGATATGGAAGTTCCGGATTATTGGTCTGGGTCTGGTCGCGCTGGCGGTGTGGCTCTGTATTGCCGGGAACTGGGATACCATCCCGGTGTCCATTGCAACCGTGATTCTGATTATCGGCATTGCGGTGTTCAACATGGGTTCTCCGGCGGACTACAACGCCATGACGGACGGCGGAGCCATGATCGCCATGGATGTCCCCCGGAAGATCGAGGAGTTTTACCGCGCGTTCCAGAACGAAAAAACGCCCCTCGGCTCTGCGTATCTGGGAAAATTCTCCACAAGTCCCTATACCAGCCTGATTTTCGGGCCGAATGTCCGGGGAGAGTTTCTGTATTTTTACCTGAATCGCGACGGGATGATCGGCTACGTTGGCTATTCCATGCTGGACTCTACCATTTCGGAGCGCCTGACGGAACCTCGTTTTCCGGCGGAAGCGGACGCGGGGGAAGACCTTGCGGGGCATCTGGTCTATCATTCGGACGTCTTTCTGATGCGGGAATGGCTTCAGAAGAGCCTTGAACATTTCGTGAAAACCGGCACGATTCTGCCCTTCCGGGAGATCTCTCCCTCTCAGATTTACACCTTCAGCGAGGATTTCAAGCTGACGGGGCAGCATTTCACCGTTCAGGATACGGACGGAAACACCCTCTACACCGTGGACGGCACAGCGCCGCTGGTGAAGCTGCGGGTGCTGGATAACTATGACCGTGAGGTTTTCACCATGACCAAGCAGTTGGGGCACGCGCTGGCTACATACAAGTTCTATCAGGATGGTGAACTTTACGGCACGCTGGAAAAGCAGTTTGATCTGGTGCGGGACCGCTTCACAATGGAGGTGACGGAGGGGACGCTGGAGCTGCGGGAGTACAGCGGCACCGTCGGTCACAACTACAAGGTCACGCTCAACGGCGAGATTCTGGGTGCCATCATGGACGACATGGACTTGACCGTCGAAAACGCGGTGTTCGACAACGCCTATCTGATCGTCTACCGGCCTGACAAGCTGCCGCTGCTGGTGTGTATGGCCGTGATGGCCGCCCGGGAGCTGGCGAGAGACAAAGAGGGCGCTGTCAGACTGAACTCCAATTAAAATCTTTAAAAAAGATTTTAATTGCCTGAAGGGCATGGAGTTCATATGAGACTTGTTTTGTGATTTCTTTCCTTATAAATCACAAAACAGGCAGCGCCGTCAGGCGATGCCTTCCTGATTAAAATTAAGATTTTAATCAGGAAATAGTATTACAAATCAGATGTAGGAGGAAAAGAGAGATGAAAAAGGGAATTGCACTGATCGCAGCGCTTGTCCTCAGCGTTTTGCTGCTGGGCTGTGAGGAAGCGGCGACCTATGCCACCGCCGACGACGCCAAGGCGGCGCTGAATGGACAGGGCGTTATCACCATCGACGGTGATTTTTCGGAACCCAATCAGGCCAGCGACATCCGCGTAAACAACGGTTTTGCCGGATTTATGCGGGAGACGGGGCTTATCAACGGCAAATGGACGATTTCTGCGAACTACGAGGAGTGGTTTTACGCCAAGTACGTCACGGACGAGCCGGTGAACCACCAGGAGGGCGTCAATTCCGGCTCCACCCTGGGCTTTTATGACATGGACGACAACTGTCTCGGCTATGCGCAGGAGCGGGTGGACGCGAACTGGGACAACGCCTATATCGTCTATTTCCTCGACCCGGATTTTACCCCCATCGGACTGTACGCTTCGGAGGACTGCAAGACGCTGTGGGACGACAGCGAAACCGTGCTGGCCGAGGGCAATATCGATTGGAGCTATTCCAGCGATATGTGCACCGTCACCATCACCCCCACCGGTGGCAAGGATGTTCCCATCTTTGCGAAAATTGCCATGTATGTCAAATTGTACTATGAAGCGAACATGCTGAAAATGTGATTCCATGACAAATGCCCCCAATATGCACAGTAAGCGTGCATATTGGGGGCATTGTGATATTTTCCTAGACGCGGGTGAACTCGTAATTTTCGAATTTCAGCTGATCGCCTACATCCACGCCAAAGGGCAGCAGTGCGATGGCGACCTCGGAGACAACGCCGGTATCATCGTACCTGACGTAAGCGTAATCGCCGCGAATGTCCGTGACGGTGCAGAGCATAGTGACCGACCTCCTTAGCGGATGAAGTGGGTGGGGGAGACGGGGTCAAGCTCCGGAAGACCGAATTTCTCCTTGCCAAGGGCGATGGACTTCATCAGAAAAGTCATGTTCTTAGCCAGATTCCGGACGGTGGCGATGCCCTCCAAGTCCTGCGCCGCTTCGCCGGGGGCGCGGCCGTGGACGCTGTTCCAGTAATGGCTGGACGCGACGGGCATTCCGCTGATGGTAAAATACTTGTTCAGCTCGTCAAAGGTGGCAGAGCAGCCGCCCCGGCGGGCGACCACCACGGACGCGCCGACCTTCATCCGCTTGTCAAAGCCGGTGCTGTAGAACAGCCGATCCAGAAACGCCACCAGCGTAGCATTTGCGGAAGCATAATAGACCGGGCTGGCGGCCACCAGACCATCGGCCTGACGAAACGCCTCCGCCGCCTGATTGACTGCGTCGTCAAAAACGCACTTGCCGGTCTTCCGGCAGCTTCCGCAGGCGATGCAGCCACGGATGGCCTGATTGCCCACGTGGAGAATTTCGGTTTCGACTCCCTCGGCGGTGAAGACTTCCGCCATCTGGGAAAGGGCATAGGCCGTATTTCCGTTTGCTTTGGGGCTTCCGTTGAGCAGCAGTACCTTCATTTGATTCCTCCTGTGGTAAGTTTGAAAAACCCGTCCCCGTTACCGGGGACGGGCAGTTTTCATTAGAGCAGAACCGGAGATATTGGACGATTAGTCCTTGTACATCTCGACCAGCTTGTTCAGGTGCTCCCAGCGCTCCTTGGCAGCAGCCTCGTTCTTGGCGAACAGATCGGTTGCACGCTCGGGGAACTCGCGGGTCAGACGGCTGTAACGAGCCTCGTTCATCAGGAACTCCTGATAGCCGTCCTTCGGAGCCTTGCTGTCCAGCTGGAACTTGCCGGTCTCCTTGGAAGGATCGAAGCGGAACAGGTTCCAGTAGCCGCACTCAACGGCCTTCTTCATCTCGGCCTGGCAGTTGGTCATGCCGCCCTTGATGGAGTGCATCTCACAGGGAGCATAGCCGATGATGAGGGACGGGCCATGGTAAGCCTCGGCTTCGGTGATGGCCTTGATGGTCTGAGCGGGGTTGGCGCCCATAGCGACCTGAGCGACGTAAACGTAGCCGTAGCTCATCGCGATCTCAGACAGGGACTTCTTCTTGGTCTCCTTACCGGCAGCCGCGAACTGAGCGACCTGACCGATGTTGGAAGCCTTGGAGGCCTGTCCGCCGGTGTTGGAGTAAACCTCGGTGTCGAAGACGAAGACGTTGACGTCCTTGTTCTGTGCCAGCACATGGTCAACACCGCCGAAGCCGATGTCGTATGCCCAGCCGTCGCCGCCGAAGATCCACACGGACTTCTTGGACAGATATTCCTTCTTGGACAGAATGTCCTTCACGGTGTCGCAGCAGACCTTGGCTTCCAGATTCTCGATCAGAGCCTTGGTAGCAGCCTTGTTGGCCTCGCCGTCGTTGTAGGTGTCCAGCCAAGCCTGGCAGGCGGCCTTGCGCTCGTCGCAGGTGGTCTTCTCCATGACTTCCTTGACCTTGTTAGCCAGAGACTCACGGATGACGGCCTGTGCGGTGTACATACCCAGACCATGCTCGGCGTTGTCCTCGAACAGGGAGTTCGCCCATGCGGGACCACGGCCTTCAGCGGTCACGGTGTAGGGAGAGGTAGCGGCGGGACCGCCCCAGATGGAGGAGCAGCCAGTGGCGTTGGAAATGTACATCCGATCGCCGAACAGCTGGGTCACCAGACGGGCGTAGCTGGTCTCGGCGCAGCCGGCGCAGGAGCCGGAGAACTCCAGCAGAGGCTTGCGGAACTGAGAACCCTTGACGGTGTTGTCCTGCATGTCCTTCTTCTCGCTGACCTTGGAGACCATGTAGTTGAAGACTTCCTGCTCAGGCAGCTCGTTCTCCTGAGGAACCATGGTGATGGCCTTGGTGGGGCAGACGCCGACGCAGACGCCGCAGCCCATGCAGTCCAGAGGAGACACGGCCATGATGTACTTGTAGACGCCCTTGCCCTTGCCGGCCTTGACATCCACCAGACGGGCGTTCGCGGGAACGGCAGCGGCCTCTTCAGCGGTCAGCGCGTAGGGACGGATGGTAGCATGGGGGCAGACGTAAGCACAGTTGTTGCACTGGATGCACTTGGTCTCGTCCCAGTGAGGAACGGTAACGGCAACGCCGCGCTTCTCATAAGCGGAAGCACCCAGGGGGAACTGGCCGTCGGGCAGATCGGCGAAGGCGGAAACGGGCAGGCTGTAGCCGTCCATTCTGCCGATGGGGTTCAGGATGGTCTTGACGACCTTGACGGTGTCGGGACGGCCTTCCAGAACGGTTTCGGGCTTGTTATCCTCAGCGGTAGCCCAGGAAGCGGGAACATCGACCTTGTGGTAAGCGGTAGCACCCACATCGATGGCGTTCCAGTTCTTCTCGACGACGTCGCGGCCCTTCTTCAGGTAGGAGTGCTCGGCAGCGTCCTTCATGTACTTGATGGCATCCTCAGCGGGCATGACCTTCGCCAAAGAGAAGAAGGCAGACTGCAGGATGGTGTTGGTACGCTTGCCCATGCCGACCTTGATGGCCAGATCGATAGCGTCGATGGTGTACAGCTGAATGTTGTTGTTGGCGATGTAGCGCTTGGAAGCGGCATCCAGATGATGCTCCAGCTCCTCCAGATTCCACTGGCAGTTGATCAGGAACACGCCGCCGGGCTTGACGTCCTGAACGATCTTGAAGCCCTTGGTGATGTAGGAGGGGTTGTGGCAGGCAACGAAGTCAGCCTTGTTGATGTAGTAGGGGGACTTGATGGCCTTGTCGCCGAAACGCAGGTGGGAAACGGTGACGCCGCCGGTCTTCTTGGAGTCGTACTGGAAGTAAGCCTGTACGTACTTGTCGGTGTGGTCGCCGATGATCTTGATGGAGTTCTTGTTGGCGCCGACGGTGCCGTCGCCGCCCAGACCCCAGAACTTGCACTCGATGGTGCCTTCCGCGGCGGTGTTGGGGGAGACCTTCTCGTCCAGAGACAGGTGGGTCACATCGTCCACGATGCCAATGGTGAACTCGTTCTTGGGGGCGTTTTTCACCAGCTCTTCGTAGACGGCAAAGACGGAAGCGGGGTGAGTATCCTTGGAACCCAGACCGTAACGGCCGCCGATGACGGTGACGTCGTTCCGGCCGGCCTTGGCCAGAGCCATGACCACGTCCTGATACAGAGGCTCGCCCTGAGAGCCGGGCTCCTTGGTACGATCCAGAACAGCAATCTTCTTGGCGGTGGCGGGGATGGCCTCCAGCAGCTTCTCAGCGCAGAAGGGACGGAACAGGCGGACCTTGACAACGCCGACCTTCTCACCGTGGGCGTTCAGGTAGTCGATGACTTCCTCGGCCACGTCGTTGATGGAGCCCATGGCGACGATGATGCGGTCAGCATCGGGAGCGCCGTAGTAGTTGAACAGCTTGTAGTCGGTGCCCAGCTTCTCGTTGACCTTGTTCATGTACTTCTCGACGACTGCGGGCAGTGCCTGATAGTACTTGTTGCAGGCCTCACGATGCTGGAAGAAGATATCGTCGTTCTCGTGGGAGCCGCGCATTGCGGGACGCTCGGGGTTCAGGGAGTGCTTGCGGAACGCCTCAACGGCATCCATGTTGCACATTTCCTTCAGATCCTCGTAATCCCAGATAGCGACCTTCTGGATCTCGTGGGAGGTACGGAAGCCGTCGAAGAAGTTGATGAAGGGAACGCGGCCTTCGATGGCGGACAGGTGAGCGACAGCGCCCAGATCCATGACTTCCTGCACGTTGGTCTCGCACAGCATGGCAAAACCGGTCTGACGGCAGGCGTAGACGTCGGAATGGTCACCGAAGATGTTCAGAGACTGAGTAGCGACGGTACGGGCGGAAACGTGGAAAACTGCGGGCAGCAGCTCACCGGCGATCTTGTACATATTGGGAATCATCAGCAGCAGACCCTGAGAAGCGGTGTAAGTGGTGGTCAGAGCACCGGCAGCCAGAGAGCCGTGGACAGTACCGGCGGCACCGGCCTCGGACTGCATCTCGACGACCTTAACGGTGTTGCCGAAGATGTTCTTCCGACCGGCGGCAGACCACTGATCCACGTTGTCAGCCATGGGGCTGGACGGGGTGATGGGGTAGATGCCAGCGACCTCGGTAAAGGCATAGCTGACGTGGGCGGCAGCGGTATTGCCGTCCATGGTTTTGAATTTTCTAGCCAAAATGAATACCTCCTAAAGTATTTCTAATTTTGTCGACCCCATTGTACCACTTTTCATGCAATTTGTAAAGCCATCAAACGACACTCATACAAAAAATTCACGCTTTTCCACGGGAAAGATATGGAAAAGCTGTAAAGTCCGCGGCCGGGGAAACCAAAAAGGGATTGCCTTTTCCCGAAGAATGGAGTATGATGAAAAACAAGAGAGAAAAGGGGGACGGAAACATGATCTGCAGCGTCCGAACGCTGGGTATCTCCGGGATACAGGGCAGCGCCGTCACGGCGGAATGCTACATTTCCCAGGGACTTCCCGGCTTTGATATCGTGGGACTGCCCGACGCGGCGGTGAAGGAAGCGCGGGACCGGGTGCGGGCAGCGGCGAAGAGCAGCGGACTGTCCTTTCCCGTGAGCCGCATTACGGTGAACCTGGCGCCCGCAAGCCAGAAAAAGGCGGGAACGCACTACGATCTTCCTATTTTATTAAGTATTCTCGCGGCCAGCGGAAGCGTCCGGCGGCCGAAATCCACCAGCGCTTTCCTTGGGGAGCTGAGTTTGGACGGCACCATCCGTCCCATTTCCGGCGTGCTGCCCATGGCGCTTGCCGCCAAACGGGAGGGGATTCAGGCGCTGTTCGTCCCGGCGGAGAACGCCCCGGAGGCGACGCTTGCCCGGGGGCCTGCGGTGTATCCCATCCATACGGTGGCGCAGCTGGCGGCAGGACTGAACGGGGAGACGACGCTGGAAGAAGAACCGCTGTGGGTACCCTCCCGGGAGGATACCGTCATGCCGGATTTCAAGGACGTGCTGGGGCAGGAAAACGTAAAGCGGGCGCTGGAGGTCGCGGCGGCGGGCAGCCACAATGTGCTGCTCATAGGCCCGCCGGGTTCCGGCAAAAGTATGCTCAGCAAGCGTCTGCCCTCCATTCTCCCGGATATGACGTGGGAGGAATCGCTGGAGGTCAGTCAGGTGTATTCCGTCATGGGAATGCTGACGCCCCGGAATCCCCTTGTGACCCAGCGGCCGTTCCGTTCGCCCCATCACACGGTGTCCAATGCCGGACTCGCTGGCGGCGGCTCCAACCCAAGGCCGGGTGAAATCTCCCTCGCCCATAAGGGCGTGCTGTTTCTGGACGAAATGCCGGAGTTCCGGAAGGATACGCTTGACTTGATGCGCCAGCCGCTGGAAGATGGAAAGGTCACCATCTCCCGGGTTTCCGGGGCGGTGACGTACCCGGCGGAATTTATGCTGGTGTGCGCCATGAATCCCTGCAAATGCGGCTGGTACGGCGACCCCTCCGGGCGCTGCCGCTGCTCCCAGCGGGATGTGGACAACTACCGCAGCCGCATTTCCGGGCCGCTTCTGGACAGAATTGACATTGTGGTGGAGGTTCCCTCCGTCCATTTTGAGGACTTGCGGGAACGGGCGGAAGCAGAGCCGTCGGCGTCGGTGAAGCAGCGGGTCAACGCTGCACGAGACGTCCAGAACCGGCGCTTCGGTTCCGGCGGAATGTGCAACGCCCGAATGGGGCCGGAAGAAATGCGCCGCTACTGCCATCTCAGCGAGGAATGCGCCGAGCTGATGAAGGGCGCGTTTGAAACCATGGGATTGACCGCGAGAAGCTATGACCGTATCCTCAAGGTAGCCCGAACCGTGGCCGATCTGGACGGAAGTGAAGATATTCAGCCCCAGCACATCGCCGAAGCGATTCAGTACCGGGCGGTGAATCTGGGAAATCGATAAACAGGAGAACGAAAATGAAGGAAATTTTTCTATTGAAGCTGGGCGAGATCGTCCTGAAGGGCGCGAACAAGCGCCAGTTTGAGAACAAGCTGCGGCAGAACGTCCGCCGCCGCATGAAGAAGTACGGGAATTTTGACGTGTATATCCTCCAGTCCACGGTGTACGTAGAGCCGATGGACGGGGAAGCGGACGTGGACGGGGCATGGGAAGCCTGCCGTTCCATTTTCGGCGTGGTGAGCCTGTGCCGCTGCCGCCCCTGCGAGAAGGACTTGGACGCGATCTTTGCCGCCATCGAAAACTATCTGGGAGACGATCTGGACTGCGCCCAATCTTTCAAGGTCGAGTCCAAGCGCTCGGACAAGCGCTTCCCCCTGACCTCCATCCAGCTGTCTCAGGAGATCGGCGGACGGTTGGCGGAAGCCCATCCGGGGGTGGAGGTGGACGTGCATCACCCGGACTACACCGTGTACGTGGAGGTGCGGGACCTGTCCGCCTACGTCCATGGCCCCGCCGAACCGGGTGCGGGCGGCCTGCCCACCGGCGTTGGCGGACGGGCGATGGTGCTGCTCTCCGGCGGCATCGATTCCCCTGTGGCGGCTTATATGATGGCGAAGCGGGGCGTGGAGGTGGAAGCCGTCCACTTTTTCTCCTACCCCTACACCTCCCAGCTGGCCAAGGACAAGGTCATCGAGCTTGCCCGGCTGGTGACCAAATACTCCGGGCGGATGACCGTGAACGTGGTGTCCTTCACGGAGATTCAGGAAGCCATCCGGGACAACTGCCCGGAGGAGTTCTTTACCCTGATTATGCGCCGGTTCATGATGGAGATTGCCCAGCGCATTGCCAAGGGCGACGGCTGCGGCGCGCTGATCACCGGCGAAAACCTTGGTCAGGTGGCGTCCCAGACTATGGAGGCCATGACCGTCACCGGCGCGGTGGTGGACATTCCCATTTTCATGCCGCTGGTGGGCATGGACAAAAAGGACATTATTTCCATTGCCCGGGAAATCGGGACACTGGACACGTCGATCCTGCCTTATGAGGACTGCTGCACCGTCTTCACGCCGAAGCATCCCAAGACCAAGCCCACGCTGGGACAGGTGGTGAACGCGGAAAAGAAGCTGGACAGAGAAGCGCTGATCGCCCGCGCACTGGAAAATGTGGAAAAGATCAAGGTGACGTACCATGATGAGCCTTTGCTGTGATGTGCTGAAAGCGCTTCAGGGGAAAACGCTGGTCACCGCCGAAAGCCTCACCGGCGGCGGCATCGGCGCGGCGCTGACGCAGGTTCCCGGCAGCAGCGAGGTCTACAAGGGCGGCGTCATTTGCTATACCAACTGGGTCAAGGAAAACATTCTGGGCGTGCCGGGAGAGATTCTGGCGCAGGACGGCGCGGTGTCTCTGCGCACGGCAGAGCATCTGGCTTCCGGTGTCCGGGCGCTGCTGAAAGCAGACGCGGCCGTGGCGGTCACGGGTCTGGCCGGCCCCGGCGGCGACGAATTCGGACACAGTGTGGGAACGGTTTTCATCGGCTATCAGGACGCGGCGCATTCCGACGCGAGGGAATATCACTTCTCCGGCGACCGGGAAGCGGTGCGGAGTCAGACCATCGAAGCCGCACTGAGACTTGTTCTGGAACACCAAAAGTAAAAAAAGCCCTCTGTTTTAGTGGGAGGTCGTAAAACAGATAATGGAGCGTATCGGTACAGATACGCTCCACTTCTCGTGCCGAAGCTCGGCCGCCTCTCCCAGAGGGAGAGGCAAGAGAGGTGCGATGCAAAGATAAAAATTATGCCCGCTGCTTTCAAAGCAGCGGGCATTTGCTGTGCTCAGGTCGGGTCGTAGTTGACGATGATGTCGTGTTCTCTCAGGGACGCGACGTCGGAAATGGGATTGCCGAACACGTTCACCTGCACCAGACAATAGCTGTCGGCGAGGGAATCAATGTTGCTGATCTGGTTGTAATCCATATAGATATAGGTCAGGGCTTCCATCTTGCTCAGATTGTCCAGACTGGTCAGCGCGTTGTAAGAGCCGTCAATGGTCTGAAGCTTGCAGCCCTCCGGCCATTCGGGGAGCGCTGTCACCTGATTGGAGGCAAAGCTGAACCGCTCCAGATTGACCAGCGTGGAGAGGGCGGAGATGTCCGTCAGGGTGTTGTTGGAGATATCCAGTTCAACCAGCGTCGTGCAGACGGAAATGGGAGAGACATCCGTCAGCGCATTGTGGTTCACGGACAGACGGGTCAGCACCTGTAAGCTGCTCACGCCGTCCAGACTTGTGATCTGGTTGTTGTCAGCTACCAGCGTCGTCAGTCGGGCGCAGCTGGAAACGGGGGCGAGGGTAGTCAGGGCGTTGTAGGAAACGTCCAGCGTTTGCAGATTGCTCAGACCGTCCAATGCGTCGAGACTGGTCACGGCGTTGTGCTGGAGATTCAGCTCGGTCAGCGTGGTCATGGAGGACAGCACGTCCAGATTCCGGATGGTGTTCTCGCCCAGATTCAGATAGGTAAGGCTCTTTGCGCCGGACAGCTTTTCGATGGTGCTCAGGCCGCATTCTACCATGCTCAGCTCGGTCAGGGCGGGAAGTTCCGCAATGACGGTCAGATCGTCCGGGCTGAACCGGCTGCCGCTGAGGTCAAGAGACGTAAGCTTGGTCAGAGAAGACAGGCTCTCAAGACTGTCGATGTTCTGATTGGCGATGGTCAGCTTTTCCAGATAGGGCATGAACGTCAGGTCGGTGTAGACCTTCGTGTCCTCGGGGACGGTGAATTCCGTGATCTGCCATAGCTGGCTGGTGTAGACGCTGTCGCCGTCTCTTGTGCCGGTCAGCTCCCGCAGAGCCGCTTCCACGGCCGGGTCGGCGAATTTGACTTCCTCAATGACGCCGGTCACAGTGTAGCCCAGAACCGTCAGGGGACTGACAAGGCCGTTATCGCCCACGGCGATGGCGTAAATGGTCGTCTCACCGGCGGGGAGGGTAATGGGGCTTTCGTAAACGGGGTCCTTCACGGAGGGGTATTCACCGTTGGTGGTGTAGTAGAGCTTCCCGGCGGCGTACAGGGTGACGTCGATATACTGGCTGTAGTAGCCCGGCTCGTAGTTGCTGATGGGGGCGTCAGGCCGCTGCGCCTCGATCTTGGCCTTGATATCCGGGTTCGTGATCTTGTCCAGCAGAGAGACGGCGTCCAGCAGTTTGTCCTGCTCCACGTAGGTCTTGCACAGGGCGGTGAACAGCTCGGCGCTGGGTTCGGAGTTGATGGCATTGGTCAGGGTGTACTCGGCTTTCGTGTAGTTGTCGTCGGCCTTATACAGGTTCGCCAGCTCGATGGCCACGTTCTCGTCGTGGTTGGAGAAGTTGTAGGCAAGGTCATAGAACCATGAGGACAGGCGGGAATTGCCGTGGAGGTCATTGTATCGAGCCTGGGTCAGCAGGAAATCCCGGGTGAACCCCCGGTCATAGGTAAACAGGTACCAGCCGATGCTGGCGATGATCAGCACCGCAAGCAGGAGCGGCACCAGAACGCGGATAAACTTCTTCATAAAACTGCTCCATTCCAATGGAATTTCAAGAAATTATACAACAAAACGGCGATAAAGTCAAGCATAGGGGGAAAAGTTGCGGTTTTACGGAACTTCCGGGAATAATGAAGCTGAAAACGGACGGCTTTGGACGCTTGACAGGGATGACAAAATATGCTATAGTAGCATAAAGTAATACTTTGTGGAGGAACTATGGAACAGCATACGATCATCCGTCTGACCGACAGACCGGAATATAAGGAATCCATGGCGCAATGGTTCCACGAAAAATGGGGCATTCCCAAGCAGGCGTACCTCGACAGCATGGATGCCTGCCTGAAAGGGGAGAGCGCCGTCCCCCAGTGGTACGCCGTGGTGGAGGACGGCAGGATCATCGGCGGTCTGGGCGTCATCGAGAACGACTTCCACGACCGTAAGGACTTGTCGCCCAACGTCTGCGCGGTGTACGTGGAGGAAGACCGCCGCTGCCGGGGCATCGCCGGGGAAATGCTGCACTTCGTCTGCGAGGACATGAAGGGCAGGGGCGTGCCGGTACTGTATCTGGTGACCGACCATACGTCTTTCTATGAGCGCTACGGCTGGCGCTTCCTGTGCATGGCGCAGGGCGACGGGGAGCCTGATTTGACCAGACTGTACATCCACGAAGCATAAAATTTCGGCTGCTGCGGGAAACCCCCGGCAGCCGATTTGTGTCATTTTGCCTGTTTCATGGAAAGGCTGATACGGTGGCGCTTTTCGTCCACGTTCAGCACGACCACTTTCACAACGTCGCCGACCTTGACCACCTCGCTGGGATGGCGCAGACGCCGGTCGCAGACCTCGGAAATATGCACCAGACCGTCCTGATGGACGCCGATGTCCACGAAAACGCCGAAGTCAATGACGTTGCGCACCGTGCCGGTCAGCTCCATGCCGGGCTTTAAGTCCTTCATTTCCAGCACGTCCTTGCGCAGAATGGGGGCGGGCAGCTCGTCACGGGGGTCGCGGCCGGGCTTGCTCAGCTCCTTTGCGATGTCAAGCAGTGTCGGCTCGCCCACGGCGCATTCCGCGGCGGCCTTGCTCAGGCCGTAGGCGTTCAGCTTTTCCGTCAGGGCAGAGAAATCGTCGCCCTTTTTGCAGCCCAGAAGGTTCAGCAGCGCCTTTGCGGCGGCGTAGGACTCCGGATGGACGCCGGTGTTGTCCAGAATCTCCTTGCTTTCGGGGATACGGAGGAAACCGGCGCACTGCTCAAAGGCTTTCGGGCCGAGCTTGGGAACCTTTTTCAGCTGGGCGCGGCTGGTGAAGGGGCCGTTTTCCTCCCGATAGGCGACGATGTTCTTCGCCGTGGTGGCGGTCAGACCGGAAACCTGCTGCAAAAGGCTCCGGGAAGCGGTGTTGGCATCCACGCCCACGGCGTTGACGCAGTCTTCCACCACAGCGCCAAGGGCGGCGTCCAGCTCCTTCTGGGGGCAGTCGTGCTGGTACTGTCCCACGCCGATGGCCTTGGGGTCGATCTTCACCAGCTCGGCAAGGGGGTCCTGCAGCCGTCGGGCGATGGACACGGCGGAGCGGAGATTGACGTCGTAATCGGGGAATTCCTCCGCCGCAAGGGGAGAGGCGGAGTAGACGGAAGCGCCCGCTTCGCTGACGATCATGTAGCTGGCCTCCGGGAAGGATTTCAGCAGCTCTACGGTCATGGCCTCGGTTTCCCGGGAAGCGGTGCCGTTGCCGATGGCGATGTGCTTGACGCCGTATTTGCGCATGAGGACGGACAGGGAGGAAATGGCTTCCTGCTTTTTCCGCTCGCTGAAAGTGGGATAGACCACGGTGGTGGCCAGAACCTTGCCGGTGGCGTCCACCACGGCGACCTTGCAGCCGTTGCGGTATCCGGGGTCAAGACCCATGGTGACGAAGCCCTTGACAGGGGGCTGCATCAGCAGCGGCTTCAGATTCAGGGCAAAATTGCGGATAGCGCCCGCGTACGCCCGGTCGGACAGGTCGCTGCGCACCTCCCGCTGGATGGAGGGGAAGATCAGCCGCTCATAGGCGTCCTCAGCGGCGGCGCGGACGAAGGCGGAGACCTGCATGGTGGGCTTCAAAGCGGCGCGGCACACCAGCGCTGCGCCCTCATTGCCCGCGAGAATGACGTTGGGCTTGAGAACGCCCTCTTTTTCGCCCCGGTTCATGGCGAGGATCTGATGATCCAGCACCCGGGAGATGGGCTGGGAGAAATCGTAATAGAGCTTGTAAACGCCGTCGGCCTCCGCGTCCTCGGCGGCGGTGCAGGTCAGCATTCCCCGGCGCATCACCAGCTCCCGCAGAGACTTGCGGATGTCGGCGTCGTCGGAAAGATCTTCGGCAATGATGTCATTGGCACCCTGTAAGGCTTCTTCCACGGAATTGACGCCCTTTTCCGGGTCGATATAGCCCTCGGCCAGCACGGCGGGGTCTTGTCCGTCCTGAGCGAAAATGGCCTCGGCCAGAGGCGCAAGCCCTTTTTCCCGGGCGATGGAGCCGCGGGTGCGGCGTTTCTGCTTGTAGGGGCGGTACAGGTCTTCCACCTCCGCCATGGTGGCGGCGCTGTCGATGGCGTCGGACAGCTCCTGCGTCAGCTTGCCCTGATTTTCGATGGACTTTTTCACTTCGTCCCGGCGCTCCTGAAGGTTGCGCAGGTAGGTCAGGCGGGTCTCCAGATTCCGCAGCGTCGTGTCGTCCATGGCGCCGTGCATTTCCTTGCGGTAGCGGGCGATAAAGGGAATGGTGTTGCCCTCGTCCATGAGGTTCACCACATTCTGAACATATTCCAGCTTCTGACCCAATTCCTCGGCCAGAATTTCGGGGATCGATTTCATGTTTACTGCTCCTTTGCGATCGTTGGGTGGTGTGAAAGAGATGATCGGAAATTCTATCCCGGGAAGTATACCATGGATTTGAAAATCCCGCAAGTTTTTTCTTGACAATCTTTTCCCACCGCGCTATAATGTGCAGGTAACCTATGGGCCTGTAGCTCAGCTGGGAGAGCGTTCGGTTCGCATCCGAGAGGTCGAGA
>OKSB01002098.1_pt1 | contig 18510 bp, 16 predicted proteins | sample 1601171 | NCBI WGS metagenome assembly OKSB01 (sample SAMEA3541496, study PRJEB24748) | human gut metagenome | biome: human gut; feature: human-associated habitat; material: faeces | place: China | collected 2012 | reverse complement strand
CGAAGCCACGAGCTCCTCAGAGCGCGTGCGGATATTCTCCACAGAGGTGTCAAAGTCCTGTCCGTTGGTGAAGTAGACCTCGGCCTCTTCGTTCATAATCGACTGATAGTCCACACCGTTCGGATAATCCTCATATGGGTTCGACTTGACGAACTGCACATTCGTATCGAAGAATTTGGCGCCGTCTTCCACGGATACGGGAGTACCTTCAACGAATGCTTCGATTAGCTCGTCGCTCGCTTCGGCGACCGGGGGAACAGACAGGTTAACCATGTATTCCGCGCCGTGTTCCATGTAATAGACCATTGCTTGGAAGGCTTCTTCTTTATGCTCGGAACCTGGATTGATGGCAAGGAACTGAACGCCGCCACAAGTATAGCAAGTGTCACCCGGCTCGTTGACTGGCGGAGTTACAACGCCGACTTCGAAGTCGAAGGGGAACTGGTCGGGCAAGCGCATATCGCGCAGGATGTAGGGGAAGCCTTCGGCCATTGCACAATTACCGGACAGGAATTCCGTGCTGATATAGGAGTTGCGGGAACGCATACTCACAAAGGACGGCTTCACGCCTTCGTCATCCATGCGCTTGTACTGATACATCGCGTCAAGCAGGTACGGGTCGTCGTACATGATGAAATTGCCGTCCTCATCGAAAGTCTGGCCACCCTGCATCAGGCCGTTGTAGCTCCACATGCCGGTGTGAGCATTGGTCGATGTGCCGTAGTAATCGCTCATTTCTGTAATCTGGTCCGCCAGCGCGAAGTATTCGTCCCAAGTCCATCCGTCTTGGGGATATTCCAACCCCAGCTCATCAAAGATATCCTTGTTGTAGAACCAGTATTTGACGTTGGCGCGGCAGGGAATGCCGTAGTACGAACCGTCGTACTGGACGAATTCGGCGTACTTTCCGAACAGACCTTCCATGTCCACATCAAACCTGTCAATCAGTTCATCAAGATTGTATGCAAATCCGTTTTCAATACGCTGAGCAGGCGACGTTTCGGTGATGATCCGGAAGTCCATTTCACTGCCGCTCATGGCGACGATGTCTAGCGCGCTCTCTTTGTCTGTACCGCCGGTATCGGGCAGGATACAGACCTCAACGCGAATATTGAGTTTGTCCTCGATTTCCTGCCAGACGGGATTATTTTCCTCTGCCGTTTCCCACGTATAGTATGTGATCGTCACAGGTTCTTCTGAATCGGATTTGTTCGATGCAGAGCCGCTGCTTGTCTGGATCCCGCTCGAAGCGGAGCCACCGCATGCTGCCAGCGACAGGAGCATAACAGTGACCAATAAGAGTGCGCATACTCGCTTTTTCATAATTTTCTCCTTTCCAGTGCCAAGATTGTCAAGATTGTTACGAACCCGTTTAGAGCGCCACCTGCTAAACTGTGACTTTAGCGTAGCATACCACCGAGGAAAGCAACAGCAGCAACTTTTTTTGAAATGTACAAAATATTTCAATTTTTAAGCGAAAATATATCTAAATTCTATTATTACCTCCAGCGAAATTAGTCAGTTCGCGCAATTCTTCCTGCGTGCGGACAGCCGGAAAGATAATGTCTACCTGTGTTCCTTGCCCTGGTGTACTGTCAATCGAAAATGTATGGTGTCCGCCATATACCAGTTCAAGCCGGCGCATGATGTTCGGAAGCCCGATACTGCGGGCACCGCCCGTCGTGCGCAATTGATTCAGCGTTTCGTCATCCATCCCTGCGCCGTTGTCCTCGACGTGAAGATGAAGCTGTCCATGTTCGCGCGCAATCCAGATACGCACCGTGCCGCCGGATGTACTGCTCATCACGCCGTGTACGATTGCGTTTTCAATCAGAGGCTGCAGCAGAAGACGCAGGGTTAGATTGTTTTCTGTGTCGGGATTTACATCAAAGTGAACCTGAAGCGCCATTCCGAAGCGGCACTGCTGCAGGTACACATAGTTTTTTGCAAATGCCACTTCCTGTCCGACTGTCGTGAAAATAGAGTGCTCGCTCACTGTAAAATGGAAAAAGTCACTGAGCGCTACGATCATACGTGAAACTTCCTCCGTGGCGCCAAACGAGGCCATCCAGTTGATGCTGTCGAGCGTATTATACAGAAAATGCGGGTTGATCTGCTGCTGGAGCATTTCAATCTCCGACTGTTGTGCACTCAACGCAAGTTCTTTTTCACGAAGACGTGAACGGTAGACTTCTTCAATCGTCTGGTCCAGCCGTTCGGCCATTTGGCCGAAGCGGTGTAAAAGCTGATCAATCTCCAGAATTCCCACACCACAGATTTTGGGAATTGCAAAATCGCCTTTTTCAATCTGCTCCATAGCCTGACCCATTTTTTGAAAGGGAGCTGTGAGAGAGCGGGAAATGTACAGTATCACCAGCATGAACAATGCCATTGCGAGACAAAAGAGCAGGATACTCCATCCAAGCAGCTGGAATACGCCTGCAAACACCAAGTTCTGTGGAGTTAGTTCTATAAGAATCCAGCTGTTGTCCAGTACTCTGCTGTGGGCGGCAAGAACGGAATTTCCGTCGATAGTTATAAATTTAGCATCGGTCTCATCCAGAAGTCCTTCCGGCGGAACGTCATCGGTGCCGCTTGGACCATAGAGAAGCGAACCGTCACTGTCGAGCAGGTACAGGCGAGAGCTGTCGTGAAAAGCATATTGTCGTGCAATAGCGTACAGCTGTTGGAGGTCCATTGTAATCAGTAAGTATCCGAGAGTGTGCATGGTTGCATTGAGCGAGTAGATTGACCTCACCAGAACGACCTTACCGTCCGGTAGAATGTACCAGAATGCGCGGCCGTTTTTTTGCTCGGCGGGAAGACTCAGGACAAAATCTGTCAACTGGCGGCACTCCTGCGACGGAACAACGAACATGCTGTTGTAATAGGAGCAGTGGTTGTCCAGAAGAATAAAATTGTCGATTACGCGGATGTATTGTCCGGCGCTCGCAAACAGTGTGTGCATGTTCTCCACGTCAGCGGTTCCTCCGCTGTGCCAGTAATTTTCCAGAGCATGCTGCGCCACGTTTCCGTAGGCAATCATGCTGGAGATATTGTTAATGCTTGCAACCCAGAGATTCATGTTTTCTGCGGCGTTTTCTACGGCGGTTCTGGCCGATTGACGGCTGCTGTGGTAGGTTAGCATGAACACCACCGAACCGAGCATGCTGCCCAGCAAAAGGAGAGCGGCACATCCGAGGGCCAGCATTTTCCGAAGGGTTGCATGGTACAATGTACGAGAGCGCACAGTTTCATTTGTTCGCATGCGAGATACCTCCTCAGTCAGACTACTGTATCCTTAGTTCAATATCATTGTGACATACCTGGCCGTCAGGAAAAAGTGCAAAAATTTTCCAATAGAAGCAATCTGTAATTTTTATCGCTTTTTTGAACGGAGTTATAAAATTATAATAAAAACCAGGATAGAGCGCCATCTCTTCTTGTGTAAACTGTACGAATCAATTCAGACAGAGAGAAGGGATCTATATGAAAAACGGAAAGCTTCAAATCGGCATCATCGGATGCGGAAACATTGCCAACACTAAACATATGCCGAATCTGGCCAAGTTCCCCGACCGCGTTGAGATCGTGGCCTTCTGTGATCTCGTTGCGGAAAAGGCGGAGCGTGCGCGTGCCAAATTCGGTACGCCGAACGCGCAGGTGTTCACGGATTACCACCAGTTGCTCAACCTTGATTTAGATGCCGTACATGTATGCACGCCGAACCGGTCACACGCAGATATTACCGTTGACGCGCTGGAAGCGGGACGTAATGTAATGTGCGAAAAGCCAATGGCCATTGATTCTGCTGGTGCTCGACGCATGGTGGAGGCTCAGAAACGCTCGGGCAAGCTACTGACCATCGGCTACCAGAACCGCTACCGCAAAGACACTATGGCTCTGAAAAAACTGGCGGAGACCGGTGAACTCGGTGAGATATACATGGCAAAAGCCCATGCGCTGCGCCGCCGCGGAATTCCCAACTGGGGCGTATTCACCAACAAATATGAACAGGGCGGCGGACCACTGATTGACATCGGCACACATTCCCTCGACATCACGCTATGGATCATGGACAACTATAAACCAGTTTCAGTGGTCGGTTCCACGTATTATAAGCTGGGACGTTCTCTTGCGGGTGATGAGCAGGGGACGGATGAACACTGGAATCCGGAAACGTTTGAAGTGGAAGATTCCGCTTTCGGATTTGTAAAGTTCGAAAACGGCGCCACCGTATTTCTGGAGTCCGCATGGGCCCTAAACACTACCAATCAGAAGCAGGCAATGACAACGGTCTACGGCACGAAGGCGGGTGCGGAGATGGACTATCCTTTCTCTGGCACAGGAACGGACCGGCGGCTGCTCGTCAACAAAATCGTGGCGGGCCGACAGACAATCGAAGAGCTGGACGTGACTGAGACGGATACCGTTTCGTCTTCCGACCTGATTTTTTCCTATCCAGGCGCAGAGCAGGAATGCATCACTTGGCTGAACGCGCTGGAGGGCAAAGGGGACCTCGTCGTTTATCCCCAGCAGGCATACGTTGTGACGCAGATTCTGGAGGCAATCTATGAATCCGCGCGAACCGGAAATATGGTGAAGCTCTGATCACAGCCGGTTGTCGGCCGGGCAGTGCGGCCGTTCGGCCCGCGCTGTCTGGCCTTTTTGATTTTGATGCGAAGACAGAAACTTCAATCGAAGGGAAAGCTTAAAAATGAATCAATACAGCAAAACGCCGGGTCTGGCTATCGTTGGCTTCGGCGGAATGGGCAGCCAGCACGCGAAGATGCTGGGGAGTGTTTCGGACGTGTTTCGGCTGGCCGGTATATATGATATCCGGGAGGAGCGTCAGCAGTATGCCGCGAAACTCGGATTGTCTCCGTTTGCTTCATACGAGGAACTCCTCGCGTCTCCGGATGTTGACGTGGTTCTGATCGCAACGCCGAACCATCTTCACCGGCCGCTTTCCATACAGGCACTGCAGGCGGGAAAACATGTCATCTGTGAAAAACCGGCCATGTTGAACGCCGAGGAACTGGAAGACGTACTGGCTGTTGCACGGAAGAGCGGACGTGTTTTTGTTGTTCATCAGAACCGGCGCTGGGATGACGATTTCCGGGCGGTGAAGCAAGTGCTAAAGGGAAATTCACTCGGGAAGGTCTTCACGATCGAATCGCGCATTATGGGTTCGCAGGGAATTCCCGGTGACTGGCGCACAAAACGTGAATTCGGCGGAGGCATGCTGCTCGACTGGGGAATCCATCTTACCGACCAGCTACTCTGGATGGTGCCCGGACGCCTGAACCGCATTTACTGCAAGCTCGGGCATATACTGGGCGGGGAATGCGACGACAGCGTCAAACTGTTCCTGTCATTTGAAAACGGGATCGAAGCGCTCGTGGAAGTTGCCACATGGAACATGGAGGCTCTGCCGCGCTGGTATGTGGCGGGTATGGGTGGTACGCTGACCATCCGGGATCTGTGGTGCAGCGAAAGCCGTCTCACGCGCCTGAAGCAGACCGGCGGTGCGACCGTCCGTCCCGTGGATGCGGGAAAAGGAATCACCAAGACCCTGGCTCCGCGCGATCCGGCCACACTGGAAATCGGAGAAGTGTCTCTGACCGCCTATGACGTGTGCGATTTTTACCGCAATGTTGCAACAGCAATCCGTGGGGAGGCGAATCTGATTGTCGCGCCGGAGGAGTCGTTGCGTGTGATGCGTGTGATGGATGCGGCCCGCCGATCCGCAGAGCTCGATGTCGTAATCCACTTTGAAGAATGAACCAATCAGGAAAGAGTGTGAATTGTGATGAAACTCGGATTTGTGAGCGCCATTCTGGACGGATGGAGCTTTGAAGAAATGATTGACACCGCAGCGCGGCTGGGATATGCGTGTGTAGAGGTAGCCTGTTGGCCGGCGGGGAAAGCGGAGCGTCGGTACGCGGGCGTGAGCCATATTGACGTCGGCCGTGTTTTGGAAGATGAGGAGTACGCCCATCATGTGCTTGATTACAGCCGCAGCAAAGGCGTGGAAATTTCCGCGCTTGCATTTTATCCCAATACGATGGACGGTAATCCGGATAAGCGTGCCGCAAATATCGGACATTTGAAGACGGTGATCCGTGCCAGCGCAAAACTCGGAATCAATCTGGTTACGACATTCATCGGGCGAGACCAGGCCAAGACTGTGGAGGAAAACCTGGAAACCGTGAAAGAGGTCTGGCAGCCGCTGCTACAGCTGGCGGAGGAGTTGGATGTGAAGATCGCCATTGAAAATTGTCCGATGTTGTTCGGCCCAGACCAATGGCCCGGAGGGCAGAATTTGATGACAACGCCTGCCATCTGGCGGAAGGTATTCAAGATTCTGCCGAGCGACCATCTCGGAATCAATTATGATCCCAGCCATTTTGTCTGGCAAATGGTGGATTATATTCGCCCGCTGTACGAGTTCCGCAGTAGAATCTTCCATGTGCACTACAAGGATATCAAATTGTATCCAGAAAAGCTACGGGACGTCGGAGTGATGGCCTATCCGCTCGATTTTATGAGCCCTAAGCTGCCGGGCTTGGGCGATGTGGACTGGGGACGCTATGTTTCAGCGCTGACCGACATAGGCTATGACGGCTTTACCTGCATCGAGGTGGAGGATAAGGCGTTTGAGGGGTCGCGCGAAAAAGTGCTGGAAAGCCTGCGCCTTTCCAAGCATTATATAGAACAGTTCGTTATTTGAAAAAAGACGCGCCCATTCTCATGGAATGGGCGCGGACAATTTTGCCGGAAGGGCAGACGTGTGGGTTACAAAGAGTAGCCTCCATCCACGGCGAGCAGAACTCCCGTACAATAGGAAGCCGCGTCAGAGACGAGAAACAGCGCCGGCCCGGCGACTTCCTCTGCGCACATGAAACGCGAGATTGGCCGGTATTCCATAACATTTCGGATGTAGGCGGCATTTTCCGACTGCTTGAACATATCCGGATCGAATGTCCCAGGACACAGGCTGTTGACCCGGATGTTGTCTTTTCCGTACCGCGCCGCCAGCCATTTTGTCAGCCCGTTGATCCCCCACTTTTCCATTGTGTAGTTAGCCGGGCTTTTCCGGTGTTCCGTCATGAGTGAAAACTTGGGAGCTGTTAGAGCGTTGACCGAAGACAGGAACAGTATGCTTCCGCCGCCCCGGCGCTTCATATAGGGCAGAACCGCTTGAACCATGGAAATCTGCCCTGCAATGTTAACTTCCATGGAAGCCATTACAGAGGTCCGGTCAAGTTCCTCAAGTTCATCGGCAAATTCCCGGCTCACGGCGTTATTGACCAGAATGTCAATTCCCCCGAACTTTTCGGCACAGGCCTGCGCCAGCTGGCGAATGGAATCGTCGTCGGCCAAGTCTACCTGCAGCGCATGAGCGGACAGCCCCTCTTCTCTCAATTCCAGAGCCAGTTCCTCGCAAGGCTGCAGTCTGCGCGAGGCAATCATGACATTGGCTCCCGCCTGTGCCAGCGCCCGAGAAATGGGGCTGCCGAACCGGCTGGCGCCGCCGGTCACAATGGCTGTGCGTCCGTCTAGACGAAAAAGCGCTGCGATTTGCATGATGAGTCCTCCTCACGTTCCGCTGGATACGGGAAACGCCCCGTTGTGCAACGGAGCGCTTCCTCCTAATCACTTTCTATTATCACTCACCCAAAAGACGCTTCATCATCACCTGATGACGGCGAACGGCTTCTACTTCGTTGTACGGAGCTTCATCGCTGCCCTCATCGTGATAGTTACGCTGTCCCTCATATTCCGAGGAAATGAAGTTGGAGTATCCGTGCTCCAGAAGCATCGGCAACACTTGATCATATGCCATGCTCGGTTCGCGGCAGTCTTCGGTCATCTCATAAACCTTGCCGTGAATGTGGATGATCTTATCGATGTTCTGCACGAGCTTCTGAGGATCCTCATTGCAGCTGGCATAGGCTGCTTTGAGAGCGGCGTTGTCCCACTGGTTGGCACTCATTGCCTGGATGCGGACATCTGCCTGATCGATCGAGAGACCCTCTTCATAGCAGCGGCAGATTTCATCCACAACAGCCGGCTGCGCGCCGCTGCGCAACATTTTGCTCATCTGCACGCGAGGCACATGAATGGTGAAAATCGACATATCGGGTACGATACCGAGCATTTTGCTTCCCGATTTCTCCACATATTCCAGATATTTCTGGAAATACGGAGTGCTGAAGTTGTACGGGGCATGCATCTCAATCCCGAATTTGACGCCATACTTCTCTGTGAGAGCCTGAATCTCCGGCATGTAGCGCACTGGAGTTCCAATCATAGCGCGCACGGCAGGGAACCCGAGCTTTTTAGCAAAGCGGAAATTGCTTTCGAAAAAATCAAGCTGTTCTTTTTTCGTCAGGTCACGGTTGTAGAACATTTTGAAATCGCCGAAGATATCGAGACAGGACGGGGTAACACCGTACTTGTCCATCCACTCGTTCCATTCGTTGATAAAGAGGTCGGAGGGATCAGCATACTCGTCCGGTGCGTACTGCTCCGCTAGGAATTCGATGCCACGTGCGCCCGTTTTTGCCGCTTCGGCAATCATTCCTTCTAGAGTGAGCCGCCCAAAAAAGAATTCTTCCTGATAGCTGTAAAGCGAAACGCTGCGGATGTTAGCCATGGTTTACGGTCCTCCTTACCATTTTTGAAGTGTTCACGTTGAAATCTGCATACGCGATGCGTAAATCGATACCCACTTCCACCTTGTTGCAATCTGAGCTGATCATGCGTTCGAAGTCCTTGGTACAGTGCACGGTGACCGTACCGATTTGGCCGAACTTCCAGTAGTAGTTCCACATGGTGAGCATCTGATCCAGCGTGAAAGTGTCGACGCCGAGCGTCACAGTGATGCTGCTGCGCGGATATGTTTTGCCGTCCACTGTGATTCGCAGATCGTCAATCAATGACAACCGGACGCCGCGGTAATAGGGCAGGCGTACTTTCAGCTGGAAGCCGGTGCACTCCCCCTTCTCATCGTAGAGATTGCCGAAGCCATCTTCGCAAATAATGTATTTCTCAAATAACACCTTGTTTGCGCTCCTTCCTGTTAATTTACTTTCTGCAAGCGGCCGCTGTACAGTTTCCATGTCTTTATTATGCGCCCTGTGCCGTTTGTTTTCATCCGCGCCCTGCGCAATCTAAGAAGAAATTTCGCAAGTGGTTTCTGCACACGAAATTTGTTGCGTCCTGCCGCAACAAAAGGAGTTGGATTATGGACATCCTGACAAAGCTGATCTGTGTATACAATAACAAAAGCGAGAGTGCCAACAGCAATCTCGCCAAACAGTTTCTCGCACATTTGAATGAGATCCCTCACATATCGATTTATGAACTTGCGTACATATGCTATACCTCCACTACGGCCATCAGTCGGTTTGTGCGTAGGTTGGAATATGAAAATTTTCACCAGTTCAAAAGCGTGCTTTCCGCAACACTGAATTACTATCCGCAGTATAACAGAAAAATGCCGCTTTTGAAGACGGAGCCTCAGGAGGGGATAATTTCACGATATACCGGTCTGCTGTGCAACCAACTGCAGAATTTTTCCCGGGGCATCCCGCCGGAAATGCTGGATCGGTTCGTGCGGGAGATTGCACGAGCAAATCAGCTGATTCTTGTATCCCCGGCTTCGTTCGGATTCGACGCATTCCAGTATGACCTTGCAGTTCACGGAAAGTGCACGCTGTTTTCGGATAATCTGACCGATTCTCTCGAAGATCTCCGGCAGGCGGGGAGCAACAGCTTCATCCTATTTTTTATCACGGCAGAACGGGAATCACGAAGAATGGAAACACTTTTGCACGCAGCGAAAGAGCGCGGAGCCGTAATCGGCATCGTTTCGCGCGAACAATTCAATCTGCCGGGTCGGTATACCGACCTGCGAATTTCATATGAGAGCACAGGGAGCGACATGGATGACCGTCTGTTGACGTATTGGATGGACCTGCTGATTATACGATACCGGCAGCGGTTTATCGACGGCCTTGGTATGCTGGAAGGGGAATCTTCTGAGCAGGGGCCGGAGTGAATGCGGAAATACAGCTTTGTCCTTAACGGACTGACAGAGCAGTTTTTCCTTCCCGGAATCGCATACTATACTGAAAAAACGTCTGCCAAGCGGTGCGGACGGCGGTGGGAAGACGGGATGCATCCGAACATTCTGCTTACATACAATCCGAACTCGGGTGAGCGGCGCCGTAGCGCGGATGCTTGAACCCATCGTGACGGGACTGTCGCGCGCGGGAGCACTCGTCACGGTCGTGCCGGTGGACGCGACGTCCACCCGGAATCTGCTGAACATCGGACGCTATTGTCACGAAAGTAGACGACGGATCCCAAGTCGGAGCCGAGCACGCAATCGTCGTTGTAAATTTCATGTATCCAGAGATCCAGCAATCCATCCATTTCTGAACAGCGTCCTAAACTAATCCGTTCGTGGACCGTTTGTATCGGGAAGAAGAAAAAGCCATGATTCTTGGCACAAGGCTCATTAGCTTCGATTGGGCGATTGCTTCTGCACCACCAATCTGTAACTTGGATTTTCACGAGACGGCGGCGCCAAAGAAGAGCGTAAGAGATATGGTGTTGTTCTTGAAGATTATCCAAAATTGCAATAACCTGCGGTTGACAAACAGGAAAACCGCCAGCCCTTGAAAATACAGGGGTTAGGCGGCTTTTCATGCTCTTTGTGGGCGTGTTTTCCCTTAAGTTTTCCCTTTACAGATTCAAAACACCTCTTATAAAGCCCTCCATGCGGGCGGCGCTGTCCTGTTTCATCCGCTCGGTAAAGTGGCCGTACCTGTCCAGCGTAAACGCCGCAGAGGCGTGCCCAAGGTTGCCTTGCACCGTTTTGATATCATCCCCGGCCCGGATAGCGTTCACGGCATAGCCGTCCGTGTGCAGGTACCAGGCGAACCCTTCCAGAAACTTCCTGGGGGATTCTCCGCTGCACCCCGACTGGTACTCAAACAGGACAACTGACGACGGTCTTGCGGATTCCCTTCGGCACCTGCATCAGCGTTTCGTCTGCGTGAAGAATCTCCCGTGTAAAAGAAGTTCGTCTTACGAGGGTAGTGAATGAGTTCTGGAATATTCTTCCGGCAAGGTAAACTCACCAAAGCCTGAAACCGACGCTGCCACTTGTTGCATGCTTAGGAGCACGTTCCTCAAGGTTTGTTCCAACGGTAAAAAGTAGACGGCGTAGCGTGCCCGCCACGAGGGCATTCATAGCGTCGTCTGCTCTGCCTGGGACACCTGAACACCCGTATCACAGATTGTTTGGAGCAGTAGAAAGAGCTGCTGAATCCGTTTTTTTCTGCGGCGGCAACCAACCGTTTGTATTCCTCAAGCTTCAGCTTTTTGTCCTGTGAGCAGTAGGCTGTGCGTGGCACCTTCAGCTGCCAGACAAAGCAGTCCGGGTGCTCCATATAGCGTAGGAAGCTGTTCACTGCAGTAAGCATACTGTTGGCGCTTTCGTTACAATAAAGAAAGAACATATTCTCTCCTTCGACAACAGAAATTAAAAAGAAGTTGTCGTCGCTCCCGCGTATCTGGGGGATATTTCAGAAGTGCAGGAAATGAATGCAGAAAAGAAAAATCCCGCAGCCTTTCGGCAACGGGACAGTGGAATAGAGGGATATCAGGTTATTCAGGCAACGCCATACCGAGCTTATCAGCGATCTCGTCCAGCTTCATGCCGGATTTTTGCGCCTGCTTGACAAGGAGTTTGATCTGGTCGGCTTTGCTTTTACGCGGTTTGTGCTTTTTCGGCGTAAGTACGTCTTTCTTTTTGGCTTCCAGTTTAGCGATTTTTTCTTTAACAGCGGCGATCTTGTTATCAAATTCGGTGGCAGACGCCGCTTTTTTGTTTTCCAATTCTAAAATGGAATCTTTCAGTTTTTCAATTTGGACATCCAAATCAGCAGCGATTTGTTCCGGGGTTCTCCGGACACGTTTTTCTTCAGACATTAAATAACACTCCAAACAAATATAGATTAAAGATAACTGGTAGTTTAAATATATCACAGTCAAATAAAAGTAACAAGACAAATTGTGTCGGAAGATGAAATGCAGATAACTGGATATAAAAAATGCTGATGTAACAGCCCCGCGGAAATATTTCCGCGGGGTTGTTTGCATATATAAATGAATCTATAACAAAAAGGAGCGTCGATAGCAAACTGAAGTTTAAAGAAGCAGTTCAAACACAAGCATATACGAAAGCTGCAGGGATAGCTATCACCAAGTCCAATAACGTTTTCCCGAATTTCTTCTTGATGGCCAGCATTGCCTCCTGCCGCCTGCTGTCGCGGTCGGGCTGTTCTGTCGTAAAAGGCTACAAACAGCATTTATTCTCTGGTCAAACGCCGAATATTGCCAAGAATCAGAATGAGATCGTCGTCATTCAGCTTGCGAAGTTCATCAATCACACTTTGAAGCAGCGAAGGGTTTTCCAGGGATTCATCAAAAAACTGGCTGGGTGTGAGATTGAAATATTCACAGATCCGCAGAAATTCTGCCATGGGCGGCAGGGATTTCCCGGAAGAGATATTGTACACGTACCCTCGGCTGTGGCCGAGGTCGTAGCTCATCTGATATTCAGAAATGCCTTTTTTGAGACGGAGCTGGGTAATCCGTTCACGAATAAAATTTTCATCCATTGCTGTTTCACCACCTGTTTGCATCTAATTTTAGATGATGAAACCCGCTTAATAGTCGATTATTTTATGTTATTATTTGTGTACTAGCCTAATATTTTATGTTATAATCCAAATATATGCGATTAAAGATAATGGGTGCAAAAGTTGATTGAAACAATCGGCCGGGAGGGTGCCTCCCCGTGGAGGTCGGTCTTCGCCATATGCCCATATGGATAGTCGGATGAATAATACTGTGAGCGCCATTGAGAAGAAGTTTAATAAATGGGGTACTCAAAATGAAAGCATACAGCGCTGGTCTCATGTCGCAATCTTTCTGGTTCATTGAGTTTAAAAAGGTTGTAAAGCTCGTTTCGGACGGTAAGAGCCAAAACGATATCAAGGCCGCTTGTGTAGAAGAAAATCTCCTCGGGGCAGTTAATCCGTACCGTGCAAAGCGGGTCGCAGGTTATCTCACGAACCGTGTTTCCACCTTGGATGCTAGAGAGATCCAAATGTTTATAGAATCCGATTTGGCAACTCAAAAGCTGCTGAATCTGATTGCTGTTTTAAGAACAGACCGGCTGTTCTTTGAATTTTTATTTGAAGTGTATCGTGAAAAAATCCTTCTCGGAATCCCGGTTATCGAAGACAGTGACACAAACGTCTTCTTTAAGAACAAAGGCGCGCAGAGCAACAGTGTCGAGGGCTGGAAAGAATCGACAAAGTCCCACCTGCGCCAGTGCTATTTCAATTATATGGCCGATGCCAATCTGCTTGTGCAGGACGGAAAAACGCGCAGAATCACGCCGCCTGTTTTGGATATAGCTTTAGAGCGGCATCTGGAAGCGAAGGGCGAAGGCGCCATGATCAAAGCCATTACGGGAGGAATATGATGCTTTCACTGGAACAGCGCCTGGATAAAATCGAAGAGGTTATCAAAAAGCCTTCTTTCCGGCAGAATAAGGGCCTGGGGAACGAGGTGGGCTATTATATTTTTGATTACCCGGCAGAACAGGAACTTGTTGTGCGTGAGCGTATTGAATACATACGCCAGAAAAATGAAGAAGCGATCGATGGCTTCCGCATCGTTGTGTTTGACCTGTACGACATCATTATTTCAATACTCAAAGCCAAGGGCTATCTTGAAAAGTGCTTCGAGTTTGAAAAAGCCAGGGGCTTTGACAGAATCACAAAAGCGGTTGGCAATACGCTCCGGCTCACTTCGGCGGACAGTTTGATCGTGAACCACATCAGAGAGCGTACCCCGGCCAACTCCGTTGTGTTTATCACCGGAATCGGAAAATGTTATCCGCTTCTGCGTTCCCACACGGTGCTGAACAATCTGCACCAGGTAATAGACTCTGTTCCGGTGGTGATGTTTTACCCCGGAGAATACGATGGACAGGAGCTAGTCCTGTTCGGTGAAATCAAGGACGACAATTACTACCGTGCTTTCAAGCTTGTTGATTGAGGAGAGAAGCTATGATGATCAAAGACTTGTTCGCAAAACCGATTGACCGCGACATAAAAGGCGTTATCAAGGTTGGGCAGGATGACAGCTCCAACGTCCGGCAGGAATTGGAAGAGTATGTCGTCACGCGGGAGCTGCAAAAGCACTTTGCGGAATTTTTCGCCAGCTACAAACGCGGTATCCTTGGAACAACCGACAAGATGGGCGTTTGGATCTCCGGTTTTTTTGGAAGCGGTAAATCGCATTTTCTGAAAATTCTTTCTTATCTTCTCGCCAACAAGAACGTCGACGGCAAGGCTGCCATCGACTACTTCATCGACGACCAGAAAATCATTGACAATACCGTTCTGGCCGATATGCGTCTTGCCGCGAACGTTCCAACGGATGTTGTGCTGTTCAACATTGACTCCAAGGGCGAAATGAGCAGCAAGCAATCCAAGGATGCCATTGTGTCCGTTTTCTTAAAGGTTTTCAACGAGATGCAGGGCTTCTGCGGTTCCATCCCGTTCCTTGCAGACCTGGAACGCAAGCTTACCGACGACGGCAAATACAGCGAGTTCAAAAGCCGGTTCGAGGATTCTTTCGGTTTGCCCTGGCAGGAGGCGCGCAACGACTTTGATTTCATCCAGGACGATGTAGTGGAAGTTTTGGCCGCAATGGGCTTCATGAGTGAGGAGGCGGCGCGCAACTGGTGCGAAAAAGCAGCCGAGCCATATTCCATCAGCATTGAGCGTTTCGCCGATCTTGTAAAAAAATACATCGATAAAAAAGGCAGCAATCATCACGTCGTGTTCCTTGTAGACGAGATTGGCCAGTATATCGGCGAAGATTCCAGGCTGATGCTCAACCTGCAGACGGTGACGGAAGACCTTGGCACTGCCTGCCGCGGCAAAGCGTGGATCATCGTCACCAGCCAGCAGGACATTGACTCCATTACGAAAACAAAGGGCAACGACTTTTCAAAGATTCAGGGCCGTTTTGATACCCGCCTCTCGTTGTCCTCCGCCAACGTGGACGAAGTCATCCGGAAGCGTATTCTGGAGAAGAACGCGCCCGGCAAAGAAACGCTCACGCTTCTCTACGATGACAAGGCGACCGTCATCAAAAATCTGGTCGTTTTCAACGACGGCGTCGAGAAGAAACTCTATTCCGATCGGGAGAATTTCTCCGCGGTCTATCCGTTCATTCCGTACCAGTTCAACCTGCTGGGCAGCGTCCTTACCGCCATCCGCACGCACGGCGCCTCCGGCAAGCACCTTGCCGAGGGCGAACGCTCCATGCTGGCAATGTTCAAGGAATCCGCCGTCAGAGTCATGGAGCAGGCCCCGGGTGCGCTGGTGCCCTTTAATATGTTCTACGACGCCCTTGAGCAGTTTCTTGACCATTCGCATAAGGGCGTGATCACGCGCGCGCTGGACAACGAATATCTGAACCCGGAGCATGACGCCGAGTGTTTTGACGTCAATGTCCTCAAGGCCCTGTTCATGATCAAGTATGTCAAGGAGATCACCGCCAACGTAAACAACATTACCAGCCTGATGGTCTCCGGCGTCAATGAAGACCGCATGGAACTGACGCAGCGCGTGGAGGAAGCGCTGAAGCGGCTGGTGCGCCAGACGCTTGTTCAGAAGAACGGTGAAATTTATGTGTTCCTGACCGATGAAGAACAGGAGATAAACCGCGCGATCGAGGGGCAGGACGTTGACCCGTCTGAAGTCAACGCGAAGGTTTCCGAGCTGATTTTCGACGGCATTTACGATGAAAAGAAATACCGCTATGCCGCGTTCAACGGGCGTTATCAGTTCGGCTTTAACCAGATCGTGGACGACCGTCCCTATAAGGCAAACCAGAGCTATGATATTACACTGCACATTCTGACGCCGAACAGCGATGAAGCGGCGGACGAACCCACAATGCGCATGCTTTCCGGGCAGAGCCGCTGCGTTCTTGTCGTTTTGCCGAATGACAGGACATTTCTGGACGAGATACGCTCCGCGCTCAAGATCGAGAAGTTTATCCGCTTTGACGCTGCCAATGCCGTAACGAAATTTGAGCAGATCAAAGAGGCGAAAAAAGTGGAAATGCGCGAGAGAAGCGCTTCCGCGCGGCTTTTCCTTACAGAGGCAATGCGGGAGGCCGCGATTTATGTAAATGGCGACCGGGCGCAGTCTTCGGCAAAAGAGATTTCCAGCCGCATCAACGACGCGCTGGGCAAGCTTGTTGCAGGCGTTTATCACAAGCTTCCCTATATCGACACCGCAATGGGTGAAAACGACATCCGCAAGCTGTTCCGGGAGCAAAACCAGCAGCTCACCCTGAACCCGGGCGCCGCCGCGGCCAACGAGCTTGCGCTCAGGGACGTGAACGACTATATCGCGTCCAATACGGCGCGGCACTTAAAAACTTCCATGAAATCCATCCTCGACCGCTTCACCAAAGCCCCCTACGGCTTCATTGAGGCGGATGTCCAGTGGCTTGTTGCCAGGCTTTTCAAAAGCGGCGATATTGCGCTTTATGTCAACAACGAGGCCATCACGCTGCACACAAAAACAGAGGACGAGCTTCTCCGTTGCCTGACCCGCAAGGAATACAATGAAAAGCTTATGGCCGAAAAACGGGTCAAAGCGAACGAGAAGCAGAAAAAAGCCGTCCGTGAGGTTATGAAAGAGCTGTTCCGCGTCAGCTCCGCAAGCGAGGAAGACGATGCGCTGATGAGCAGTTTTATGAAATATGCGGACAGCTTGAAAACCGAGCTGGAAAAGCTGGAGATCCGCTGCAGCAGCCAGCCGCAGTATCCCGGCAAAAGTGTCATCCAGGCCGGGAAACGGCTCGTCAGCCTCATTCTGCCCATCCGGTACCCGAATGAATTTTTCTCGACCGTCGATTCCAGGCGTGATGATCTTCTGGACTTTGCCGAGGATTACGAGCCGGTTAAAAAATTCTTTGCGGGCGACCAGCTTGAAATTTTCGACCGGGCGATCCGCCTGATGGGGATTTTTGACGAAAGCAAAACCTTCATCGTCAATGAGGAAATTGAGGGCATTGCCGAACAGGTTAAGGCGATTATGAAGAAACCCGCGCCCTACAGTGAGATATTCAGGCTGCCCGGTCTTCTGGACCAATACGTCAACACATACGGCGCGGTCCTTCAGGAAATGGAGCAGCCCGTTCTTGAAGCGATAGACGAAGCCAAAGCCCGCGTGGCCGGTGCGCTCGAAGGCAAGGCTTGCCGGGAGCAGCTTTCCGGCAAGCTCCATGAAAAATTTATGGAGCTTCGGGAGAAAGCCACGCATTGCAACAATGTTGCCGCCCTGCAGAACATCAAGGTGGAAGCCGACGCGCTGAAAGTCCGCTGCTTGAATGAGATAAACGATGCGGAAAGCAGGCTGATGGCGCGCACAGCACAGGAAACACCGCGCGGCGCGCAGGAGGCCGCTGGCCGGAACCCGGGCGCGGCAGCGCCGGAGCAGGAGGCTGCCGCCGAACCGGCCTTGCCGAGGCCTAAAAAGCAGAAGACCGTGAGCATCCGGGCCATCAACACGTCGAGCACCTGGCAGATGGAAAGCGCGGAGGACGTGCGCCGCTGTGTGGCCGAGCTTCAGGACAGGCTTATGAAGGCGCTGGAAGAGGATACGATCGTCAACATCGAGTTCTGATATATTCCAGGGAAGCTCTGATTAAGTCAACGGGCAGATGTGCCCGGGGATTTATTCAGAGGTTCACAAGTACGAAGGAGACGAAGAAACTGCCATGAACAAAACCGCAGTCAAAAGCTTTGCCGTGTGGGCGCGGCGAAAGCTCATCAGCGAAATTACATACAGGGCGGGACTTTTGGGCGTGACCGAAAACGGCGCGGCCGAGCCGCTGCCGCAGTCCACGAAGGACCTGCAGTTTTTTGACGTCGGCACCAAAAAAACCGCCGAGGTGCAGGGCGCGGAAATTGCCCAGCGCGGCGCCCTTGTTGCCGCAATCCAAGGCAAGGCCCGCGATATGGATTATAAGGCGGCGTTTCAAAGCGTGGCGGAGGAGGTTGCCTACACATGGTTCAACCGCATGGCCGCCATCCGCTTCATGGAAGTCAACGATTATCTGCCCTCCCGCATCCGGGTGCTTTCCTCTGAAAACCCCGGAAAGCTGGAGCCGGATTTTGTCACCACGCCCTTTGACGCCGGTTTGGACCTGACGCCCGCCGAGCGCGACCGCGTGCTGCGGCTGAAAGACGAAAACAGGCTGGACGAGCTGTTCCGCATGCTGTTCATCAAGCAGTGCAATAAGCTGCACGAGCTTCTGCCGGAGCTGTTCGAAGCCACCAGCGACTACACCGAGCTGTTGCTGACGCTCTCGTTTACGGCCAAGGAC
>OKSB01002093.1_pt1 | contig 18546 bp, 16 predicted proteins | sample 1601171 | NCBI WGS metagenome assembly OKSB01 (sample SAMEA3541496, study PRJEB24748) | human gut metagenome | biome: human gut; feature: human-associated habitat; material: faeces | place: China | collected 2012 | reverse complement strand
GCCGCACCTCGCTCGCCGTATCGGCACTTAGAATTATGCGGTATTGCCTTAACAATTTTCTTTGAAAATAATTACATCCCGCTGGTTGACAAACCGGCGGGATTTGTTTATAATCATACTGTTTCAAATCAAACTGTTTCAATTCAAACAATTAACAATCAAACGAATTGGAAAGAGAGGTGATCCAAACGCAGAACCGCAACCAACAGGATGACCACGGCTTTGTGCATGTGGGCCGCACCTTAAACTATGCCGCGCGGGAAATTTCCTGCGCGCTGGATGCGTACATCAGCACCAGGGTCAGCCCGGAGCTGACCGGTATGCGCGGCATGGTGCTGGGGTTTTTGATGCAGGAAACGGAAAGCGGCAAGCAAATCTACCAGCGTGATCTGGAAGCCCGGTTCCACACCAACCGTTCCAGCATTACCACCATGCTGCAGGGCATGGAGCAGTCCGGCTTTATCACGCGGGAAGTTGTCGCCAAAGACGCCCGGCTCAAAAGCCTGGTTCCGACCGAGAAAGGCCGCCAATGCGCCGCCGCCATCCACCAGTGCATTTCGGATTTTGAGCATGACCTGCAAAACGGGGTCAGTGCGCAGGAACTGGAAGCTATCCAGGGCACCCTGCACAAGCTGATTGAAAATGCAAAAGCCATCCGCGGCAAAAATTAAGGCGTATCTGAAAAGTCAAAAATTTGGTCTATTTCTATAAGCGCAACCGGATTTTGCGTTAAAAAGCCTTGAGATCCATAAAGGATTCCTGCGGCTCCTTGCCTTAAATCCTGCTTGTGTTTGCGAAATATCCGTTATTTTCTTTGCTTTCAGATACACCCCAAAGTGTTCCGCAATGCTTTGGCTTAAGAAGTTCAGGCGCTGCCCCCGGGCAGCCAAACAGGAGATACCATATGTTTAAGTCACTTTACAAAGAAACAGAGGGGTTCCGGCTGGTTTCCATCCTGACCCCTTTGTGCATGATCGGCGAAGTGGTGATGGAAATGATCATCCCCAAGCTGATGTCCTCTATCATTGATGATGGCGTTACCGCCGGCAATCTTTCCCACATTTACCGCATTGGCGGCTGGATGATCGTGGCAGCGGCCTTTGGCCTGCTGTTCGGCGTGCTGGGCGGTGTGTTTGGTGCGCGTGCTTCCACCGGTTACGCCCGCAATCTGCGCCGCTCCATGTACCGCAATATCCAAACATTCAGCTTTGCCAATATCGATAAATATTCCACCGCCGGTCTGGTCACCCGTATGACCACCGACGTGACCAACATCCAGAACGCTTACCAGATGATTTTGCGTATGGCCATCCGTGCGCCGTCCAGCATGGTCATTGCCATGATCATGGCGTTCACCATCAACGCCAAGCTGGCTTCCATCTATCTGGTGGCGGTCATCATTCTGGGCGGCTGCCTGGTGCTCATCATGTCCCGCGCCAGCAACTACTTCTCCGCCGCATTCAAAAAGTACGATGACCTGAACGAGAGCGTGCAGGAAAATGTTTCCGCCATCCGCGTGGTCAAAGCGTATGTGCGCGAAGATTACGAGAGTGAAAAGTTCAAAAAGGCATCCGGCAATGTGCAGGATCTGCTGCTGCGTGCTGAAAAAGTTCTTTCCTTCAACTCTCCGCTGATGATGGCCACCGTTTACACCTGCATCCTGCTGATTTCCTGGCTGGGTGCCCGCATGATCGTGCTGTCCGGTGCTACCAGCTTTACCACCGGCGAGCTGATGAGCATGCTGACCTACTGCACCAACATCCTGACCAGCCTGATGATGCTGTCCATGGTGTTCATCATGATCTCCATGTCCGCCGCTTCCGCCAAGCGTGTGGCTGAAGTGCTGGAAGAAGAAAGCACCCTGTCCAACGGCGAAAACCCGGTTATGGAAGTCAAGAACGGCGCTGTCCGCTTTGATCATGTCTGCTTCCGCTATAAGGCCGATGGCCGCGATGTGCTGTCTGATATCAACCTGAACATCCGTTCCGGCGAGACCATCGGCATCATCGGCGGCACCGGCAGCGCAAAAACCAGCCTGGTGCAGCTGCTGCCCCGCCTGTATGATACCACCGCCGGTCATGTGTACATTGGCGGCGTGGATGTACGCGATTACGACCTGGAGATCCTGCGCAACAGCGTTGCCATGGTGCTGCAGAAAAACGAACTGTTCAGCGGCACCATTGCCGAAAACCTGCGCTGGGGCAATAAGGATGCCACCGATGCCGAGATCGAGGAGGCATGCAAGCAGGCCTGCGCCGATGAATTTATTGAGCGCTTCCCCGATAAATACAACACCCACATTGACCAGGGCGGCACTAACGTTTCCGGCGGCCAGAAGCAGCGCCTTTGCATTGCCCGTGCTCTGCTGAAAAAGCCCCGCATCCTGATTCTGGACGACTCTACCTCCGCTGTGGATACCGGCACCGACGCCAAGATCCGCAAGAGCTTTGCCGAAAAGATTCCCGGCACCACGGTGTTCATCATTGCCCAGCGTATTTCCAGCGTGGAAAACGCCGACCATGTGATCGTGCTGGATAACGGCAGGATCAGTGGTTACGGTACCCCGGCCGAAATGCTGGCCACCAACCCCATCTATCAGGAAGTTTATAACAGCCAGACCAAAGGCTCCGGCGACTTTGACGAAAAGGGAGGCGATAACAATGGCTGAGCAGAAAGCAAAAGTGGTTAAGGTTGGCCGCGGTGGCCCCCGCGGCCCGCGCCCCAAAGTCCAGAACCCCGGCAAGATCTTCATGCGCATCCTGCGCTATGTGATGGAATGCTACCGCATTCAGGTCGTTGCGGTCGTCATCTGCATTTTTGTCAGCGTGTTTGCCAACGTGCAGGGCACTTTGTTCATGCAGACCTTGATCGATGGCTACATCCTGCCCCTGCTGAAAGAGCAGAGCAGTGATTTTTCCGGCCTGGCCCATGCCATCGCCCGCACGGCAGGCTTTTACGGCATCGGCATTGTTACCGCCTTTGCCCAGGCCCGTATGATGGCTTACGTTACCCAGGGCACCCTGAAGCGCCTGCGCGATGAAATGTTTACCCATATGCAGACGCTGCCCATCAAATACTTTGACCGCAACGCCCACGGCGATATCATGTCGCTGTATACCAACGATATTGATACCCTGCGCCAGATGATCAGCCAGAGCATGCCGCAGCTGCTGAACAGCGCTATTACCGTTGTCAGCGTGCTGGTTTCCATGGTTGTACTCAGCGTGCCGCTGACGGTGCTCACCCTGGTCATGGTCGGGATTATGCTGCTGGTCACCAAGTATCTTACCACCAACTCTTCCAAGTACTTTGTTTCCCAGCAGCGTGATATTGGTGCGGTGAACGGCTACATTGAAGAGATGATGAACGGCCAGAAGGTCGTTAAGGTGTTCTGCCACGAGGAAGAAGCCATTGAGCAGTTTGATAAGCTCAATGACCAGCTGTTTGAAAGCGCGGATAAGGCCAACCGTTACTCCAACCTCGGCGGTCCGGCTAACACCCAGCTGGGCAACCTTTCCTATGTGTTCTGCGCCATGATCGGCGGTGCGCTGGCTCTGTCTGGCATGACAGGCCTGACCCTGGGCAAGCTGGCCAGCTTTTTGACCTTCAACCGCACCCTGAACATGCCTATCAGCCAGATCTCCATGCAGTTCAACGCCATCATCATGGCTCTGGCCGGCGGCCAGCGTATCTTTGACCTGCTGGACGAAAAGCCGGAAGTGGACGAGGGCAAGGTCATGCTGGTCAACGCCAAACGCCTGCCGGATGATTCTGTGACCGAAACCAAGGAGCGCACCAACCTGTGGGCCTGGAAGCGTGTGAACGCCGATGGCAGCGCAGACTACCGTGAACTGAAGGGAGATATCGTCTTTAAGGATGTAGACTTTGGCTATGATCCGGGCAAGATCGTCCTGCATGATATCAACCTGTATGGCCGTCCGGGCCAGAAGATCGCCTTCGTCGGTTCCACCGGCGCAGGCAAAACCACCATCACCAACCTCATCAACCGCTTCTATGATATCCAGAAGGGCACCATTGAGTATGACGGCATTGATGTGACCCATATTCATAAAGACGACCTGCGCGCATCCTTAGGCATTGTTCTGCAGGATACCCACCTGTTTACCGGTACGGTTATGGATAACATCCGCTATGGCCGCCTGGATGCAACGGACGAGGAATGCCGCGCCGCCGCCAAGCTGGCCAACGCCGATGAGTTCATCCGCCACCTGCCGGATGGCTATAACACCACGCTGACCGGCGACGGCACCAACCTGAGCCAGGGCCAGCGCCAGCTGCTTGCCATTGCCCGTGCCGCTGTTGCGGACCCGCCGGTACTGATCCTGGACGAAGCAACCTCCAGCATTGATACCCGCACCGAGCGCCTGGTGCAGCAGGGCATGGACGGCCTGATGTATGGCCGCACCACCTTTGTTATCGCCCACCGCCTTTCCACCGTGCGCAACTCGGACTGCATCATGGTGCTGGAACAGGGCCGCATTATTGAGCGCGGCACCCACGATGAGCTGATTGCCCAAAAGGGCCGTTACTACCGCCTGTACACCGGCAATTTTGCGGAAAACTCCTGAAATAGCCTTTCTGCCGGATAAGTGCGCAACAAAAGCGCAATCGGCATAAAAAAGGAAAATCCCCATAAAAATACCGGGAAGGATTCCACCCTTCCCGGCGTTTTTGTGTAAAATGCCGTCACGCCGCACAAAACTTGACGATGTGGGAATAATTGGCTATAATAGAGGGGAACACAAGGAGGCTGAACCAACACAGCACTCCTTTTTATATAGATGACGCTTTGGAGGGGGGCTGCGCAGAACACTGCCAGCCGCAGGCGTACAAAACTGACCAACCAACACGATAAACTGAGAGGAGATCTTATACATGGCTACCAAGAAAATTGCTCAGACCGTTATTACTGAGGATAAGTTTTATACCATCGCCGCTGCAAACGGCAAGGTTGTTGAAGTAAAGGATTACAACACCGAGAACGGCGCTCAGATCCAGCTGTGGGATAATGCCAACGCCGAATGGCAGCAGTGGAGCTTTGTGCGCGCCGGCGAGGGCGTGTACCGCATCAAGAACCGTTTCACCGGCAAGATGATGGACCTGGATTGCTCCGGCGTGACCGATGGCACCCATGTTCACCAGTGGGAAGGCGCTAACGCTTCCAGCCAGCTGTGGATCGTAGAGCCCGCCAATGATGGCCGCGTAAAGATCAAGTCCAACCTGGCCGGCAAGTGCCTGGACCTGGTCAACATGAACACCGAAAACGGTGCAGTCCTGCAGATCTGGGCCGATGTGAACGGCGATAACCAGTACTGGACCATCAACGAAGTGACCCGCAAGCCCAAGACCAGCGCCAAGGCTACCGCCGCTAAAGCAAAGGCTGAAGTGAAGGCTGCCGCTGAAAGCGCTGCCAAGACTGTTGATGCCGCTGCCAAGGCTGCTGCCGAAGTTGCTACCGAGGTTGTTGACGCCGTGAAGGCTTCTGCCGATAAGCCGGTTGCCGAAACCGCCGCTGAGGTTGTTAAGACCGCCAAGAAGGCCACCTGCAAGACCAGCACCAAAAAGGCTGCCGAGGCTGCTGTGACCACCGCAAAGAAGGCTGCCGAGGCTGCCACTGCCGTTGCTGCCGTGGCCACCGACGCTGTCAAGGAAGTTGCTGAAAAGCCCGCCGTTAAGGCCGCTGCCGATGAAGCTGTGAAGGCTGTAAAAGAAGTTGCCGAAAAGCCCGCTGTCAAGGCTGCTGTGGAAGCTGCCGACAAGGCCGTGAAGGAAGTTGCCGAGAAGCCTGCTGTCAAGGCTGCCGCCAAGGCTGCTGACGAAGCCGTTAAGACCGTTGTGGAAGCTGCAAAGCCCGTTGTTGAGGCTGCTAAGCCTGCTGTAAAGGGCAAAAACTCCCGCAAAAAGCGCAGCAGAAAGTAATTTATTTTAAAGCGTCAGAATACCCCCTGATAAAAAATAAGTCCCGCCCGCAGCACCCCTCGCTGCCGGGCGGGACTTTTTTTGTGCAGGATCAATCCCAAAGAAAACTGCCCGTATCACTCCGGCCAAAAACCGGAAAGGATGCGGGCAGCTGTTTTATCAGAATAACGGAAATAAGAGAAAGCCAAATTTTACAGGAAGCTCTGGATCAAGGTTTTCAGGCCGATCAAAATCAGCACAAGGCCGCCAATGCGCTCCGAAACGGCGCGGTACTTATCGCCAAACACGGCACCAACCTTAACGCCGATGGCAGACAGGGTAAAGGTGGTGCAGCCGATCAGCAGGGCAGCAACCACAATGTCGGCTTCCATTGCGGCAAAGCCAACGCCAACGGCAAAGGCGTCAATGGAGGTTGCAACGGCCAGCGGCAGCATGGCTTTGGCGGAAAAATCGTTGTCCACAGTTTCATCGCCGCCAAAGCTTTCCCGCACCATGTTTACGCCGATCACAGCCAGCAGGATAAAGGCAACCCAAGGGCCAACGCTGTTGAGCAGGTGCTCGAACCGGGAACCGAGGAAGTAGCCAAAGGACGGCATAATGGCCTGGAACGCGCCGAACCAGGCACCGCAGATCAGCGCGTGGGACAGCTGTACTTTGCGCACCGAAAGCCCCTTGCAGATGGAAACCGCAAACGCATCCATCGAAAGGCTGATGCCGATCATGATCAAGTCAAACAAACTCATACCCCAATACCTCCAAATCAAATCCAAGGGCAGAGCCGGGCAAACAAAAAAGACCTATCCGCCCAGCACCTGCACACAGCATGCAGGTGAACCCTGTGCGGATAAGTCTCGTCATTTCAAGTAGTGCCAGAGCCTTTGCTGTTAGCTCATTGTGTTGGCAAAACTGCACGGCTGCTCTTGCCCAGTGCCGCGCCGACTACTCCCTTATTGCCTGAATAGTGTACCATGCGGAAAATTTGTTGTCAATGCGTTAGTCATTGCTAACCGTTAAAATCCCGGTCATTTTCCGGGTTTTGCCACAAAAATGGGTGTGCTGCACCGCAAAATCAGCCCTGCTGCGCTCCAAAGAGCAATGCAGGCAGAAATAACCGGAATCTTTACCGCCCCCTTGCGCAATGGCGGCTGATAGGGTAAAATAAAAAGACGAAAAAACAAAGGCAACACCGCACAATTCCCGCCTTACGGCTTAAGCACCGCTTCGGCGGCTGCGGCACGGCATCTGCGTTGCCAAAATGCTCGATAATGTCGGGTTGCGGTACCCGCATCGTGCTTCGGGGGCAAAAGCCCCTCGCACTCTGCGACCGCTGCCCCTGCTTCGGTTCGCTGTTTCCGCCACTGGCGGCGCTCACCTTTGCAGCATCCAGTATTATCTGCGCTTTTGGCTTAGCAGCTGCCGCACCTCGCTCGCCGTATCGGCACTTAGAATTATGCGGTATTGCCCAAAGAAACAGGGGATATTATGCAATACAAAGTTCTGGCACTGGATCTGGATGGCACACTGACCAACAATGCCAAAGTCATTACCCCACGCACCAAAGCTGCCCTGCAGGCAGCGGCGGACCGCGGTGTGCGCATTGTGCTGGCCAGCGGCCGCCCCACCGTGGGCATTGAGCCGCTTGCCAAAGAGCTGGAGCTGGACCGCCGCGGCGGCTGCATCCTGAGCTATAACGGCGGTAAGATCATTGACTGCAAAACCGGCGAAACGCTGGTGCAGCATGAGTTCCCGCCGGAGCTGATCGACCCGGTGTGCACCTTTGCCCGCTACTGGAACGTGATGCCGCTGACCTATGATGCCAAAGGCATTGTGACCGAGGATGCCGCCAACCCCTATGTTGGCGAGGAAGCCCGCATCAACAAAATCCCGGCCCGCCAGGTGGAAAACCTGCCTGCCGAGATCCAGTGGCCCATCAACAAGCTGCTGCTGGTTGGCGACCCTGTGGATATGCCCCATGTGGAGGAGCTGATGCAGCAAAAGTTTGCGGGCAAGCTTTCCATCTACCGCTCGGCGCCGTTCTTTATTGAAACGATGCCCCTGGGGGTGGAAAAATCCGCCTCGCTGGCACTGCTGCTGAAAAATATGGGCCTTGGCCCCGAAAACCTGATGGCCTGCGGCGATGGCTGGAACGACCTGCCCATGATCCGCTATGCGGGCATGGGCGTTGCCATGGGCAATGCTGTGCCGGAAGTAAAACAGGCAGCCAAATACGTCACCGCAGATAATGAGCATGACGGGGTAGGGCTGGCCGTTGAAAAATTCATTTTGGAGGACCCGCAGTGAACCTGATCGTTTTTGACTTGGAATGGAACATGGGCAATGCGCCCAAAACCTTTAATTATCATGGGGCGGAGCTGACCCTGCGGGGTGAGATCATCCAGATCGGTGCAGTGCGGGTGGACGAGAATGGCGATGTACTGGATACCTTTGAGATGACCCTGCGCCCCCGCATTTTCCGCAAGCTGCATTGGCGAATTGCAGAGGTGACTGGCCTGAGCCAGGGCGATCTGGAAGCCGGGGTGCCCATTGCCGAAGGCCTGCGGCGGTTCCAGAAATGGGCCGGCCCCGATGCCGAATTTGCCGAGTGGGGCCTGGACGATGTGCCGGTGCTGAAACAGAACCTGTTCCTTTATAATATGGACGAAAGCTGGCCCAGCCGCTGGTATGACCTGCAGCAGATCTTTTTGAAAAATTTTCCCCGCGGGGAAGGCGAGGGCCTGACGCTGGAAAGCGTGGTGGACCGCCTTGGCATTGAGCGTGACGGCGATTTCCACAATGCGCTGGACGATGCCCTGTACACCACAAAAATCTGCCGCCGCCTGCCGCTGGCCCAGGGCATTGCCGAATACCCGGACCCCGCCGCCCAGCTGACAGCCGCCCTGCTGAACAATACCGATACCGAAACGTACGATATCCAAACCTACTTTGACCGCCTGGACCACGATGCCTATAAAAATGACCCTGCGCTGTATCAGGTGGGCTGCCCGTTCTGCGGCAAGCCGCTGGTGCTGAACGATATCTGGCTCAAGCGCGGTAACACCGGTTATTATACCGAAGCCACCTGCCCGGACCACGGCCCGTGGTTCCTGCGCTTTAAGCTGAACCGCCGCGACGGTCTGCATTGGAACTTTGCCCGTTGCATTGAGACCGTGCGCCCCGAAAGCTATTCCCGCTACAAAAAGTTGGAAAAATCCCAGCGCGAGCGCATCCGCATGAAAGCGGAACGCGCCGAAAAGAAAACACAGGAATAAAAATAGAACACTCCCCGCCCCGTGCATAAGAAAACTGCATGGAGAGGGGAGCGTTTTGTAATGAATAAAGAATAAAGCAGAAGGGTGGTGGGTGCTGTGCGCCTTTTTTGGATATTAGGCGCGATGCAGGATAAAGAGTACGGCTCTGGGTGGGGGTGGTTTACTTACTTCATTTTGCCGATGTAGACGAGGTAGGAGTAGATGTAGATCCAGGCGCAGCCGCCAAAGACGGCGGCCAGCAGCAGGATCATGGTGGCGGTATCGCCCAAAATGGTGGCCAGCAGTGAAATTACAATCAAAGCAGCACCCATAACAACAAACACAATGCCGCCCATGCGCTGGGTGCGGTTCCAGTTGTGTTCGTTGTTCAGCGCCCAGGGAGTTTTGCAGCCGAACATATAGTTCTGCTTGATGCGCGGCATATAGTTGCCCAAAAAGATGAACAGCACCCCGCAGCCGCCGCAGACCAGAATACCGACCAGGCTGCTGCCCTCCGGAATCAAGCCGAACACGCTCAGCTCCGAAAACCAGCTCATAGCTGACATAAATATTGTAAGGGCAGTGAGGGAGGCGTTCCAGACGCCCTTGAACTTTTCATAATTCTGGTGCTTGGGGTCAATGCGGGGCAGCGCTGCCATCAAAATCAGCATCAGGGCGGGCAGGGCTGCCATAATCAGTACAGTGGATTTTGGCCCCCAGCCGTTGGCCTGGCCGTCCGCGCCCCAGTGGGTGGGCACAACATCCGGCAGGGAGCCATAAAAGCAGAGGTGCGCCGCAAAGTTGATGGCGCAAAAAATCAGCAGCCCCCAAAACAGTTTATTTCGTTTCATCATCAGGTCCACCTTTCACAAAGCCAAAATCGAAAAACCACTTAACAGCTTCCTGGAACACGGTCAGGTTCAGGCAGTACACAATGTTCTGGCCGCGGCGCTCATCCGTTACCAGCCCGGCATTTTTCAAAATGTTCAGGTGGTGGCTTACGGATGGCTTTGCCATATCAAAGTGCGCAGCAATATCACCGGCACTCATCTCGCCTTCGCTCAACAGTTCCAGAATGCGCCGCCGGGTGGGGTCCCCCAAAGCCTTAAACGCATCGCCTACCATAGGTCAGCTTTCCTCCTTATCTGATAACGTCTGCTGTTCCGGTTCTTGCAATGCACAATACTGCTTTTTGGCGTAAGCCGCGCAGCCCAGGCAGAGCACCAGCAGCAGTGCTTCCACCAGGCAGGTACTGTGCAGCACGCCGCACTGGAATAAAGCGGCGGGAACATCGAACAACGCATGCAGCGCCACCGCCAATCCCAGATACCCGGCCTTGCGCTGCCGGACAGCCCGGAATACAACCACCGAGAGGGAAATGTGCAGCGTCATGGCAATCGCGCGTTCAGCCAGCCCCAGCAGCAGGTTGGTGGCCCCAAAGCTGGCAACGGCGGCGATCTGTGCCTGTACCTGGTCCAGCTGCACGCCGGTCAGCCCATTGGTTATGGTTTCAATGCTGCCGCTGTTGACAAGCTGCGCAATCGCAATATTATTGATGGCGGTGAGCCCCAGAACCAGGATTGCCTCGATCCCGCCGTGGCCGATGCCATAGGTTACGGCGTCCCGCCGGTTGGTATAGCGCTTGAGCAGAAAGCGAAACGCAAGATAGCGCCCGACTTCCTCAAACACGCCCGCCAGCAGGCAGCCGATCAGGGTGTAAGCCCACGCATGGGTCAGCACATACTGCGAAACGCCGGTGCCGCCGCCAAAGAAAATGGCCTTGGGCACACCTTCCAGTACCTGGGCGAAAACAACGAAGGTCACCGCGCCGACAACAGCAGGAAACAGCTTTGCACCCCGGCAGAATTTGAACTTCCATACCAAAAGAACCAGAACCGGCAGCCCGATACCAGCTGCGGCGGCCAAGGCGCTCCACAAAATGGTCTGCAAAGAAATCATCGTGCTCATACCATATACCCTTTCAGAAAACCACAAGAATTATATATTTAGATAAACGTCTAAATATTATGACCCTAATATACCACCCGCACACGGCTTTGTCAAGCGGGCGCGGGTGGTACGGTTAAAATCAGGGGGTAGCCAAACAGCTTGGGCAGCTTAGGCAACGTTGTCGATCTGGTTCTGCATCACAATGTCATGCAGAATGTTGGTTTTCACGTAGTTTTCGCCGTAAGCGTTCACATAGCTGGTCATATCGGTGGAGCCAAAGTAGCGGGAGAACTCAGCGTTCAGAATGTCGGTATCGCATACAATGTTGTTCTTCTCCGCCAAAGCCTGCATGATCAGGATCTGCTTGATCATGTTCTGCTTGGAGCTTTCGCTGTTTTCCAGGTATTCATCCACACTGCTGTAACCGGCCTGGCTCAGCATGGTCTCCAGCGAAACGCCGCGCATCTGGGCGTACAGGTACGGCTGGTACAGCACGGTATTGGTGAAATACTGCTGCACATCTTCGGGCAGGGTATCGGTATTGACTTCGGCAGCATCGTACAGCTGGCCGTACAGCTCATTGGCTTCCTGATTGAACAGCAGGCTGTTGCTGACAAAAGTTTTCAGCTCAGCCACATTGTTCATGCCCATGGACTCGGCCAGGTTGCTGCTGACCCAATCATCAGTCAGGTCGGGGGTCACATCCTCGTTGATGTAGTTCAGCGTGGTGGCGAACACTGCGTCCTTGCCGGCCAGGTTGGTGGCCTGGTAGTCATCCGGGAAGGTGACATTCACATCAAAGGTTTCGCCGGGCATGTGGCCAACGATCTGATCCTCGAAGCCGTCAATAAAGGTGCCGCTGCCCAGGGTTAGATCATAATCGCTGCCGGTGCCGCCGTCAAAGGCAACGCCGTCAATGGAACCGGCAAAGTCAATGTTCACAGTGTCACCGTTTTCGGCGGCGCGGTTGGTGATCTCGTTGGTGGTCTTATAGTTGGAAAGGATGTTGCTGGAAATGTAATTGTCAATATCACTGTCGCTCACGGTGGTGGCATCGTCCGAAAGGGTAAAGCTCTCAGTATCCGGCAGCGTGACGTAATCCAGCGCGGTGATGCCTTTCAGGTAGCCGTTCTCGTCATAGGCATCACTGAAAGAAAAATCAGCCAGATAAGAATAATCATCGGCGGCGCTTTCTGCGGTAGCGTCGTCAGGAACAGTGCTTTCACTGGCAGCTTCGCTGGAAGCTGCGCTCTCGGCGGTTGCTTCGCTGGAGGATGCGCTGGAACTGCAGGCAGTCAGGCCAAAAACCATGCCGCATGCCAGCAGGCTGGCAGCAGCGCGGGTCAGGTTGGTGTTTTTCATGGGTTGTCTCCTGTCTTTTTTGAAAAAATACATCGCGTACCGCAGCAGGGAAAAATACCCCCGTCAAAAGCGGATACTTTTTTATTATACAGCTTTTTTGCAAAAAGTACAGCCCTGCATTCACAAAAGGGAAGCGGGTGTGTTATAATACCCGTGGCAGAGCACCCAATGCTCTGCCATGGGCGGCAGACCTGTTGCCCGGATATCCTTATATAAGGAAAGGAACAGAACCCTATGGAAAAAGAAAAAATCGCGCGCATCAATGCGCTGGCTCATAAAGCAAAAACTTCTGGCCTGACGGAAGCCGAACTGGCGGAGCGTGACGCCCTGCGGCAGGAATACCTGGCCGATATCCGTGCATCCATGATTGACCAGCTGGAGCACACCACGGTGATTGAGCCGGACGGCACCCGCCGCAAGCTGCAGGTGCGCCACTGATCCCCTGTTCAAAGTGGCGGCCCGGCTGGCGCGGGGCTGTGTGGTTTGCACAAAATTGTGCCGGGGTATTGGAATTTGCAAGCGGGTTTGCTATAATATAGCTGGCGGCGAATCCCGGCTACAAGAAATCAGTCAGCCACCCGGCAGACTGAACGGAAAAGGCTGTACATTTTGCCAAAGCGAGGTTATTTTTCATGCTTACTGCAATTACCGGTATCAACTGGGGCGACGAGGGCAAGGGCCGTATGGTGGACCTGCTCTGCCGCGATTATGACATCGTTGCCCGTTACCAGGGCGGCGACAACGCCGGCCACACCGTCAAAAACGAGCGCGGCAAGTTCGTACTGAACCTGGTGCCCTCCGGCATCCTGCACCCCAGCATTGTCTGTGTTATGGGCGGCGGTATGGTCATTGACCCGGAACATCTCGAAAAAGAGATCGCCGACCTGCGCGAACAGGGTGTTGAGATTACCCCGGACAACCTGAAAATTTCTGACCGTGCTACCATCACCATGCCGTTCCATGTGGAGCAGGATGGCCTGGAGGAGGCCCGCCTTGCCAAAACGGGCGCACAGTTTGGTTCCACCAAGCGCGGCATTGCTTACACCTATGGTGATAAGTACATGAAGAAAACCCTGCGCATGGGCGATTTGGTCCACATGGATGCCGGTGTGCGCAAGCGCCTGGAAACCCTGGTGGAATCCAAGAACCTGACCATGGTCAACATTTATAACCAGAAGCCTGTCAGCGTGGACGATATGTGGAACTGGTGCAAGCACTTCCAGGAAGTGTTCGGCGCTTACATCTGCGATGTCGGCCAGTACCTGGCAGATGCTGACGATGCCGGCAAGAAGATCATGTTTGAGGCCCAGCTGGGAGCCCTGCGTGATATCGACTACGGCATTTATCCCTACACCACTTCCTCCAACACCATCGGCGCTTATGCACCCATCGGCGCTGGCATCCCCGGCCGCAAGCTGAACAAGTCCATCGGTATCATGAAGGCTTATTCTTCCTGCGTGGGCGACGGCCCCTTTACCACCGAGCTGGCTATGACCGAGGAAGAAAAGCACCTGCTGCGTGAAGCCGGCCATGAATACGGCGCTGCCACCGGCCGCCCGCGCCGCGTTGGCCCGTTTGATGTGGTTGCTTCCCGTTACGGCGTTCAGTGCCAGGGCTGTGACGAGCTGGCCCTGACCCTGTTTGACGTTCTGGATTATATGGAAGAAGTTCCCGTTGTTGCCCAGTACAAGCTGGCTGACGGCACTGTGACCGACCGCTTCCCGACCGGCAAGACTTTGGACGATGCACAGCCGGTTGTCGTCAAGCTGCCGGGCTGGCACTGCGATATCACCTCCGTGCGCAAGTACGAGGACCTGCCGGAAGCTGCCCGCGGCTATGTGGAATATCTGGAAAAGGCCGTTGGCTGCAAGATCAAGTATATCTCCGTTGGCCCAGAGCGCGATGCCTGCATCATTCGTGACTGATCTGCATAAGATGGTCAGCAGGAACGCTGCTTGAACCTGAAATGATAAATGGCGGACCCCCATCGGTCCGCCATTTTTGTAAAGGCAATACCGCATAATTCTAAGTGCCGATACGGCGAGCGAGGTGCGGCAGATGCCAAGCCAAAAGCGCAGATAATACTGGATGTCTTATCGAGCATTTTGGCAACGCAGATGCCGTGCCGCAGCTGCCGGAGCGGTGCTTAAGCCGCAAGGCGGGAATTGTGCGGTGTTGCCTAAATTATCTGTCTGTGGGTTTTGTCGGATACAACGCCCCAGCAGGAAACTTCAATTCCGAATATCCATATCTGTAGGGGAAGGGAAGAGCAATTCTTGACAAAACTTCTGATCAGACTTTTTATCCGTGATCCGGCCAATATCCAGGACCGCACCGTGCGCACTGCTTACGGCAACCTGGCCTGTATGGTGGGGATTGTGTGCAATGTGCTGCTGTTTGCGGGCAAGTTTACGGTGGGCACCCTGTTTGGCAGTATGGCCATTGCGGCGGACGCATTGAACAATCTGTCCGATGCAAGCTCCAACGTGGTCAGCCTGGTGGGCTTCCGCCTGGGGTCAAAACCTGCCGATGATGAGCACCCTTACGGCCATGCACGGTACGAATACCTGGCGGGGCTGGCGGTTTCGGTCATGATACTGGTCATCGGCATTGAGCTACTGAAAGAAAGCTTCCTCAAGGTGCTGCACCCCACGCCGGTCACCCTTGGCGCGCTGACCATAGCGGTGCTGGTGGTGTCCATCCTGGTCAAACTGTGGATGAGCAGCTTCAACCGCAGCGTTGGCAGCCGCATCAAGTCCGAAACGCTCATGGCCACTGCGGCGGATGCCCGCAACGATGTGGTTACCACTGCCGCGGTTCTGGCCGCTACCATTCTGGCTCACCTGACTGGCATTGACCGCATTGATGGCCTGATGGGTGTTGGCGTGGCGCTGTTTATCCTGTGGAGCGGCGTCGGCCTGGTGCGGGATACCATCAGCCCGCTGCTGGGTGCGGCCCCTGACCCGGAACTGATCGATTACATTGAGAAAAAAGCCCTGAGTTACCCTGGTGTGCTGGGCATCCATGATTTGATGGTGCATGATTACGGGCCTGGCAGCAAGCTGGTCAGCTTCCATATTGAGCTTTCCGCCGACAGTGATGTGATGAAAAGCCATGACCTGATCGACTCTATCGAGCGGGATTTTCAGGTGCACGACCATCTGCTGGTCACGATCCACTTTGACCCCGTGGTGACGGATGACCCGCATATCAACGAACTGCGGAAATTCTTGAAAGAACAGCTGGCTGAAATTGCGCCGGAAGCGGATATCCACGACCTGCGCATTGTACCCGGCCCCACCCATACCAATGTGATTTTTGATTGTGCCGTTCCCGCAGACTGGCTGGCCGCCAAGGACCACCGCGCCAACAAAATCCCGACTGCTTTGCGCAAAGCGGTATCGGACCGTTGGCCGGACCATTTCTGCGTGATCCAGCTGGAACCGATTTATGCAAAACTGAAATAAAAACAAAATCAATACAGGAATACGAACAAAGGAGCAACTACCATGGATTACAATGCCGCCGCACTTGAAATGCACGCAAAATACCCCGGCAAGCTGATCGTCAACAGCCTGTTTGAAGTCAAGGACCGTGACGCCTTGTCCACTGCCTACACCCCCGGCGTTGCGGAGCCCTGCCGCCAGATCAAGGCGAACCCGGACGATGTGTATAAATACACCTTCAAGGGCCGCACCGTGGCAGTTGTCACAAACGGTACTGCTGTGCTGGGGCTGGGCAACATCGGCCCCGAAGCTGGTCTGCCGGTCATGGAAGGCAAGTGCGTTCTGTTTAAGGAGTTCGGCGGTGTCGATGCGTTCCCCATCTGCCTGAATGCTTCCACCCGCGAGGAAGTTATTGCCGCTGTCAAGGCCATCGCTCCGACTTTTGGCGGCATCAACCTGGAGGATATCCGCAGCCCGGAGTGCTTTGATATTGAAGCGGAGTTGGAGCGCGACCTGGATATCCCTGTATTCCATGACGACCAGCACGGCACCGCGATTATCGTGCTGGCCGGCGTGCTCAACGCCCTCAAGGTTGTTGGCAAGCGGCTGGAAGATGTCAAGATCGTGCAGAACGGCCCCGGCGCTGCCGGTACGGCCATCATCAAGATGCTGCAGGTTGCCGGTGCCAAAAACATTGTTGCTGTGGATGAACACGGTATCCTGTACCCCGGCCGCCCGGCGGGCCTTGCCGACCATAAGGAATGGCTGGCAACCGTGACCAACCCCGAACGTCTGACCGGCACCCTGGCCGATGCCGTGCGCGGTGCAGATGTCTTTATCGGCACCTCCGTTGCCGGTGCGCTGACCACCGAGATGGCCGCCACCATGGCACCGGATGCCATTGTGTTCGCCATGGCCAACCCCAACCCGGAGATCATGCCCGATGCCGCCAAGGCAGCCGGTGTGCGGGTCATCGGCACCGGCCGCAGCGATTTTCCCAACCAGGTCAACAATGTTCTGGCGTTCCCCGGCATCTTCAAGGGCGCACTTTCCGTCCGCGCACGGGACATCAACCCCCAGATGAAGATGGCCGCCGCGAAGGCCATCGCCGGCCTGATCCCGGAGGACGAGCTGAACGAGGAAAACATTCTGCCCAAGGCCTTTGACCCGCGTGTGGCACCGGCTGTGGCTGACGCTGTGGCGCAAGCTGCACGGGAAAGCGGCGTGGCGCGGGTATGAGCATCCGGGAAGTAAACGCCGTCGCCATTACCGATGCGGTGGAAGAACTGTGCATCCGCGCCAACACCCAGCTGCCGCCGGATGTGAAGCAGGCGCTGGATAACGCCCATGCCGCCGAACCCTGGCCGCTGGCTCGCCAGACGCTGGAACTGCTGCAGCAGAACCTTTGCGTTGCTGCAGGAAAAGACCTGCCGATCTGCCAGGATACCGGCATGGCCTGTGTGTTCATCGAGCTGGGCCAGGATGTGCATATCAACGGCAATCTGGACGAAGCTGTGAACGAGGGCGTGCGCCGCGGGTATGAGAAAGCCTACCTGCGCAAGTCCATCACCGCGGACCCCTTGCAGCGCGTGAACACGGGGGATAACACCCCGGCGTTTTTAACGGTACATCTTGTGCCGGGGGATGTCTGCAAAATTACCGTAGCCCCCAAGGGCGCAGGCAGCGAGAATATGAGCCGCCTGACCATGCTCAAACCTGCCGATGGCGTGCAGGGCGTAAAAGACTTTGTGATGGAAACCGTCAAGCAGGCGGGGGCCAACCCCTGCCCGCCCATTGTGCTGGGCATTGGCATTGGCGGCAGCTTTGATAAATGCGCAGCTCTGGCCAAAAAGGCACTGCTGCGCCCGCTGGACGAACCCAACGCCGACCCGTATTATGCAGCGCTGGAAAAGGAGCTGCTGGACGCCATCAACGCCACAGGCTTTGGCCCGCAGGGCTTTGGCGGTGCCACGACCTGTCTGGGGGTTGCCATTGAGCAAAAGCCCACCCATGTGGCCTGCCTGCCCGTGGCCGTCAACATCAGCTGCCACGTCACCCGCCGCGCCAGCCGCACGCTGTAAGGAGGCGCAACGATGCAATATGTACTGAAAACGCCCCTCTCCAAGCAGGACCTTGCACCGCTGAAGGCAGGGGACACCGTGCTGTTGTCGGGCGTGGTCTACACCGCCCGTGACGCCGCCCACGCCCGCATGATGGAGCTGCTGGACAAGGGCGAACAGCTGCCGTTCCCCATTGAGGGCGCGGCCATCTACTACGTCGGCCCCACGCCGGAGCGCCCGGGCTGTGCCACCGGCGCGGCAGGCCCCACGACCTCGGGCCGTATGGACGCCTACACGCCGCGGCTGCTGGATCTGGGACTGGCCTGCATGATCGGCAAGGGCAAGCGCACCGATGCCGTCAAGCAGTCCGTCGTCAAAAACGGCGCGGTCTATCTGGCCGCCATCGGCGGGGCCGGCGCCCTGATGGCCGGAAGTGTGCAGAGCTGCGAGATCATCGCGTGGTCGGACCTCGGCTGTGAGGCGGTGCGTAAGTTGGTGGTTAAGGACTTCCCGCTGACGGTCCTGCTGGACTCCCACGGC
>OKSB01002082.1_pt1 | contig 18603 bp, 19 predicted proteins | sample 1601171 | NCBI WGS metagenome assembly OKSB01 (sample SAMEA3541496, study PRJEB24748) | human gut metagenome | biome: human gut; feature: human-associated habitat; material: faeces | place: China | collected 2012 | reverse complement strand
CCTACGGCAGTAGCAATTTTAAGATATTTCCGCTTTTGATACAAAAGGAAACCGTCTGCCATTTCCCTACTCACATAGATTCCTTGTTCTGCTGCAGCCTCCGGTTCCTGTGTACCTTCCTCATTCAATAAATAGTCAAGTGTCACATGAAAAATTTTGCTCATACGGACAATCTTTTATGTTTCCGGATAGCCATTGTCACGCTCCCATTTGCTGATTGCCTGCCTGGACACGCCTAACTGGTAGGATAATTCCTCCTGGGACAGCCCGGCTTCTTTCCGCAGTTTTTGTATTTTTTCTCCAAAGGTCATGTAGGTGTCCTCCTTTCGCTATCAGGATACAATTTTTACCGATAACACACAACCAAAATACGGTTGCAACTTCGCAACAGCGGGTTGCAACCGCAGAAACTAACCGATTTTTGCCATTTCTAAAGGCATATTTCAATTCAACAACTTAGGATTTTATGCTATAAATTTATATTCGTTATTCACATGTAATTCAAGCAATTCATGCGCAATATATTCTTTATGTCTCCATTCTATCTGTTTATAATTATCTGCAGAGTAATCAGTAATAAAATCAGTAATCTCAGTATAAGGAGCTATTTTTTTAACTTTTCTCTTCAGTTGTTCATATATTTTATTCATACATTCAGGACAATCAATCCACTTTCCTTGAGCATTATAATATCCTGAAATTAAAAACAGCCTACCTCTTGATATTTCTTTTCTATCATGCCTTATACTTGAAAAACTCGCTTCAATTACAACATTTCCAGACTTGTTATACCCTCCAATTTGTTGCTTATCATCTTGTAATTGAAGAAGCGCCTTTTCCACTTCTGGCAAATAAAAAAAATATTTCTTATAATCTGGCATCACAATATCAACAGAATTACTGCGAACAATTTCAGCGTTCTCCTGTTTACATATCACGCATCCAATGTCCAATGCATATTGGGCTAACTGTCGAAAATCATCGACCCCCATATAATAATTTATTTGCTTTCCCATAGCCCAAACTCCTTGCCAAATTAGGATTTGTTTGTATCTTTATTGCTCCTTTTCTTGCTTTTCCAGATACTTAACAACCTCTTTGTCCCATCTAAGTTTCTTAACTCCACCAATTAAAAACATCGCAATCCCAATGCAAAGTATAACCGTTCTTCTAATTGAATCTGGAGAAATACAACACGAAATCACTAGTCCTGTACCAGCACCTGTAAAAAAATCAATAATAGATTGCTTATGTTTATAATACTTCCCGTATAATCTTTCCTTATCTATTGTTTTTACCATTTGTTTGTCCTCCTTCAATAATTTATCCAGAGAAATTTCAAACATATCACTCATAGTTACTAACGTATTCAAATCTGGATAGTTTTTTTCATTCTCCCAATTTGATACCGTCTGTCTGGTAACATGAAATAATTCGCCGAATTCCTCCTGTGACATTCCTTTTTCCTTTCGAACATTTAATATTGTTTTTCCAATACTCATCGTTTTACCTCCTAAGGATATTATCAGTGGAATGTAACAAAAAGAAAAGCAATCCATCTTTTACAGTCCGCTATTATAAACGCAAAGATTTTTTGACAAGGAAATTTTTATTAGTTTATAGCCTTCAGTCCTGCAAATTCCAATTTTCTGCTTTATAACTTAGGATTTATAGACTAATACGTTAAAACCAACCTGCTTTTTCATCTTTGAATTGAGGCTTATCTCCGTGTTCATAAGGATCATAGTTATTGATATTACAACCGAACTCTTTAAGGGACAAAATTTTATTGTTGCTTGTCCACTCAATAAGTGAAACTCCATCAAATGCTTCAATCTTTCCATTTTTCATTTGATTTTTGAAGTACCATTCGACTATAGTTTGATCTTCTTTATGAAAGAATTGTTTTATATCCCATTTAAGAACAGCGCCACGGGTATTCCACTCATCGAACCAATGTTTAATTTTTGCAGATCCATGATATTCAGGCCCCCAACTTTCAATATAAACGGCATTATCTGAAAAGATCTCAGAAATACCAAAATCTTTCTTTTGCAGCCACATATCAAACCATAACCGGATAATCTTTTCTCTTTCATTCACAATCAGACACCTCTTTAACTTCCAATTCCCTTCTCATTCCTCCGCAGCCTGTTTCTTCGCTTCCTCCAGCGGGAACTTCGTGATCTCCTCCAGCAGCTTCAGCCCGATCTGCTGTTTCAAATCCTCATCCACAACCTTTTTCACGCTTCCATCTGGCTGTTCGATTTCTACTGTCGCCAGTTCTTCAATATAATCTGCATAATACGCCAGCACCTTCTCCAGCGCCCATGTTTCTCCGGCAACCGCCGCTTCTATTGTATTCAGATCCAGCGTACATTTCTGCTCCTGCATCACATCCCGCTCCCTTCCCTTAGAATACTTTCATCATACCATATGCGGTTCGGATAGCATAGTGGCAGCCTGCCTGATTTTCCATGGAATTTCCCGTCAATCCCGCACTGGCGCATAGACCGCTTCCACCTCCATCCCGTCATCCGTCTGATCCAGCCGTACATAATAATCCCGGATGTAGTAGCTGGCATACTGCTCCTGCAGGGAATACAGCTCCAGCGTCTGAAAATCCACAAGGCAGAGATCCCTGGGCTCTGGTTCCTCCCCTTTCGGTCCGTAGGTTTCCATGACATCGAGCAGCTTATCCAGACAGTCCTGGCAGAGAATGGTTTTTGCCTTCTCCACATCCAGGATGCTATCTTCCCCATAACTGACTTTCACCGTGGAAATCCCACGGGAGGGTGTCTGTGTGCTGGAAAAGAAATCTCCGCCTTCCCCGGTGCCTGTCATAGCAGTCCTGGTGCCGCTGGTATCTGCTCCGTCCTCCTCATGAGGCAGGATGCCGAAATCCAGCACATACCACTGGTTTACACTGATAATCCCCAGATCATCAAACTGCCGGAAATATCCCATCAGGCTTTCCTTTGCTGTACCACACAGATAACAGCCCTCCGGATCCGACAATTCCGACTGGGCTGGCGGCAGTTCTTTATACTCCATAGGAGTGAACTCCTCCTGTTGCGGCATATCTGCCGTATCTTTCATTTTCCCAAAAGCTGTGAAAAAAAGAAGCAGGGCAGCCAGGATGCCCGCTCCCCATACCAGTTCTTTCCTCATCCGGTAATACTTTCCCTTCTGCATCGTCCTTCCTCCCGCTTTATTTATGTCTGTAACAAGCATTATTTATGTCTGTTATGAGCATAAATAGTGTGTGGTTCAGGCACTATTTATGTCTTACCATAAAGGCAAACATAGAAAGGGGGTGTAAAGGACATGGAACAATCTGAAATCAGTCGGATCGGCAGGATCCTGAAGGAACGGCGGCTCCAGCTCGGATACACCCAGGAATATGCTGCAGAAAAAGCAGGCATTTCCTATTCATACTATACCAAGATTGAACGTGGACAACAACTTCCATCTCTGGAAGTTGCCATGGTCCTTTCCAAAACCTTCAGCCTGTCCATGGATCGCTGGCTTTTAAGCCAGGCGCATGATTACAGGATGTCACCGGCTGCCTTAAACCTCATCCAATATGTCAGCTCCCTGGATAACAAAACCATCGAAACGATCCAGGAGCTGCTCTCCAAAGCCTCCCTGGTAGAGAAACAGAACTGACCGCAGGGCCTAAGCCCCTGCAGTTTTGCAATGAATACATTGCAATTATACTCGGAATATCCAGTAGAATCAAGGAAACTGCAATGAATACATTGCAAATTCACGAGATCGGTTTCGGCATACTCCCGGAAACACGAAAAAGGAGGCTTCTGTCATGGAACAAAAACTGAAACAGGATATTCAGATTGGCGAAACCATCCGCTCCCTCCGTATGGAGCGGAAACTGACGCAGGACCAGGTGGTTTCCAAACTGCAGCTTATGGATCTGGACATCACCCGGAGCATCTACTCTCAGATCGAAGGCGGTACCTACAGCATCCGCATCTCGGTCCTTGCAGGCCTGGCCCAGATCTTTCAGGTGGACTATAATACCTTCTTTCGGGACGTCCATCTTCCAGGTTCAGAATAATTCTACTTTCCAGACTTTTCCGCTTTCTCTTCGTTCTGACCGTGGCACACATTCTTCCCGGTTTCGCACGAAACTGGCACGGTTTTGCGATTGTGCCGTAAATTTCCCCATGTTACAATAGGTACTGTCAAAATTATATGCAGCGAAAACGCAGCGCATCCAAAGGCGGCAGCCTCCCGCCCGGATTGGCTGCGTTTTTTCGTGCAGGGAAAGGAGGTTTCCCTTCAACAACTTCATATGGCTTTGCAGAAGCATTCCGCATTGACCGGGCTGCTTTTGCTTTTTGAGGCAGGAAATTATAAGCACGGGCGGGAAAAGCAATCCCGTCCGTTTTTTCAAGATCAATGAAGGAGGTCATACATGAAACAGTTACCTGCAAACTCTTCACCGGAGAAAAAGCGGACGGTCTGCTACGGGAAATACCTCTACGCAGCCTTCCTGCTCTTTACTCTTGTCGCTGCGAATGTCCAGCCGGTGCTTGCTTCCAATATGTGGGACAAGGCCAATGAGATCATGAAGGATGTATATAACCAGATCGTCCTCATATCCACCATTGCCGCCGTAGTGACCGCATCCGTGGCGCTGCTTTTGATGAATTTCTCGAAATCCGGCAAAACCGTGGATGAGAGCCGTGCCTGGCTGAAGCGGATCATCATTACCTGGGCGATTCTGAACGGCCTTGGTTTTATTATGGCATACATTACCCCGTTCTTTGCCGGAGGCACATACAGCGGATAAGCCCGGAAAGGAGGAAACCACATGGGAATACTGGACGGAATCGTGGAATGGATCGCAGAACAGGTCATGAACATCCTGGATCTGATCACCACTTCAGTCCTGGGCGCCCTCGGCTGCTCCATGGACACGTTCCTGCGCTATTTTCCTGCAGCTGAAACCATGTACGATGTGTTTCTGGCACTGGCTCTTGGCCTCATCCTCTTAAACTGGGTGTGGCAGCTTTTCAAGAACTACTTCATGGGTGCCGGAATCGAAGCAGAGGATCCCCTGAAACTTTCCATCCGTTCTTTTATTTTTATCTTCCTGGCCTTTTATGCGGAAGACATCGTGAACCTGCTCCTTGGTATCGCCGGGACGCCTTATGACTGGATCTTAACGGAGGAGCTTCCCTCCCTGGATTTTGCCAGCTTCAATTCAGTCATCACCGTCATCCTGGGTGTATGCGCCAATGGAGCCGTGGCGATTATCGCCCTGATTTTAGTTTTGATTTTGGCGTGGAATTACATCAAGCTGCTCTTTGAGGCAGCGGAGCGCTACATCCTTTTGGGAGTGCTGGTCTACACGGCGCCGGTTGCCTTTGCCACAGGTGCCTCCCAGTCCACCGGGAACATCTTCCATTCCTGGTGCCGGATGCTGGGCGGGCAGTTCTTCCTATTATTAATGAACGCCTGGTGCCTGCGGCTGTTTACCAGCATGGTCGGCACTTTCCTCGCAAACCCGTTATCACTCTGATGAAAGGAGGAGTCCATGAAATACAAAAAACCAATCCTCACTGCCCTGGTACTGGTTTCCTGCCTGGTTTTGTTCTGCTCCATGCCGGTCTTTGCGGCAGAGCTGACAGAAGCCCAGGTGGAGGAAGCCGTAGCAGAACAGGGAAAGGAAGCCGTGACCGGAAATGTGTTCATCTGGTTCCTCTGTGCCATTGCTTTCCTCAAGGTTTCCCAGAAGATCGACAGCTTTATGGCATCCCTGGGGATTAATGTAGGAAACACCGGCGGGAACATGATGGCGGAGCTGCTCATTGCAGGCCGGGGCCTTGCCGGAGCCTTCCATGGGCATGGTGGTGGCGGCGGATACCGCAGGGCATCCTCTCCCGGAAGCGCAGCCGTTGGCGGCAGCTTTCTCTCCGGAGGGCTTGCCGGTGCAGTGGGACGCCAGGTACAGCGGGAAGCCGTCAATGCTGCTACCCATTATTCGGAAGGCCCCAGTGTTGGGAATATGCTCTATCAGTCCTCGCTCAAGAAAGGCGGAGACTTTGCCAATCACGTGATCAGCAATATCGCCCAGGGCAATTACGGGCAGGTCGGCTCTATCAAAGGGGAGGATGCGGCAAAAGCCTATGCCTCCTACATGGGAATCGACACCTCTGCTCCGGATGCTGCCACCTACTCGAACATGGAGATTGGCGGTGGACGGATGACCGGCGTGGAAAAAACGGATGCCGGCAGCCGGGAATTTGCCCTTTACAGTGCTGACCAATATGCGGCGCCTACCCATGGCAGCTTTGAGACGGTCCAATCCGTGGACGGCACTGCCTGGTATAAGCAGTACGCACAGGATACGGTGGAGAAAACGCCGTATGACGCTGGCAATGGAAAAGTCGCCTACAACGAATCCATTGTCCAGAAGCTCCCGCCAGCACCCCAGCGAAAGGACCGGATGTAAATGGCGGAGCAAAGCTCCGGCCTTGGGGAAGCTGTCGATGTAGGCACCAGTGCAGTCTCCCACTTACATGCCATGAAGACCGCCGCCCATCTGTCCAAGACCGTGGCGGGTGCGGCAGCCGGTCCCTTTACAGCAGCCATCAGTGCTGCCATCGCAAACCGGCATACCCTATTGAAAGCCGGAGCCGTTATCCTGGGGTTTTTACTGCTTCCTGTCCTTTTCATCCTGATGCTGCCGGGGCTGATCTTCGGATCCCTGACAGAAAACACCGGGGCTTTAAACAGCAATGCCCTGATCAATGAAAATATCCAGAACGCCAGGCAGGCGATTGTGGAAGTCCTGGAAGAAAGCCATGCGGATCTTTTAGTAGAGATCAACAGTGCCATTGCCGCTCTTCCGGAGGGGTCCACCGTACAGATCGTAGATCCCTATGAGACGACCATAGCGGTCAATGCCCATCTTTTAATCTCCCAGTTCTGTGCGAGCCAGGATGATTATGAAAATATCAATATTGACAAACTCCAAAGCCTGATCCGGGAAAACAAGGACGGGCTTTTTTCTTATGATGTAGCGGAAGAAACCGTTTCTGTGGAAGTGGAGACGGAAACCGCAGAAGGGGAAACGCCTCAGACGGAAACCGTTACATTTACCCGCTATACCTATACCGTTTCCTTTGCCGGTGACGCCTATTTTGCTGACCATGTATTTTACTTGAGCGAGGAACAAAAGGAACTGGCGGAAAACTACGCCAGTAACCTGACCCTCTTCTTTGGCGCAGCCTCCGGCACGGCTATGGCGATCAACTTAAGTGATGAGGTGCTTGCCTACCGGCCACTGGTATCCGAGATTGCCGCCCGGTATGGAATGAGCGATTACGTGGAGCTGATCCTTGCCGTCATGATGCAGGAATCCGGCGGACGGGGAAGCGATCCCATGCAGGCATCGGAAAGCGGATACAATACCCGGTTCCCCAGAGGCCCCGGCACGATCACGGATCCGGAATACTCCATTGAGTGCGGGATCCAGGCGCTGCGGGACGTCCTGCAGAAAGCCGGATGCACCGGGCCGACGGACCTGGACCGGATCAAGCTGGCCCTCCAGGGCTATAATTACGGTTCCGCTTACATCGACTGGGCCATGGAACGGGACGGCGGCTACACAAAGGAAAACGCCATTGCCTACTCCGACATGATGTGCGCCCGGCCCGGCTGGAACTATTCCATCTACGGGGACAAGGAGTACGTGGATCATGTCCTGCGCTATTACCAGGTACTGAATACCGGCGGCACTTACCCGGCGAACGGGATGCAGATCCCCCTCTACATCCAGACGGAATACGGAAACATCCCTTACGGCACCGGCTCCATTGCGGACTGCGGCTGCGGGCCTACCGCCTTTGCCATGGTAGCAAGCTACCTGACTGGCAGCACCATTACTCCGGTGGATGCAGTCGCCTGGTGCGGCAATTCCTATTATAAGGCGGGGGAAGGCACCTACTGGTCCTATTTCCAGGCGGCGGCTTCTCATTTCGGATGCGGAAGCGTCACCCAGACCACAGATGCCAATGCGGTGCTGCAGGCGTTATCAGAAGGGAAGCCTGTGATCTCCTCCCAGCGTCCCGGATTATTCACGTCCGGGGGGCATTTTATCGTCCTTAGGGGGCTGACTGCGGACGGGAAGGTGCTGGTAAACGATCCCAATGATAACGACTCCAAGAACTACGTGAACCGTGCATTTGACATGATGACGGAAATCCATGCGACTTCCTCGCAGTATTGGATTTTCGAGAAGAAATAGAGGAGCACTTATGAGCAGATTAAAACTGATCCTGTCCATCCTCCTGATGCTCTTTCTCCTATTGGTCGCCATCTTTCTTCCCTCCAAGCTCCGGGAACAAAAGGAAACACCGGATCCAGAGGCGCAGGGAGAGGCCGCCACCCAGGAAGAGACAACACAGCCAGAGGAGCTGACCGAGATGGACTTTTTATCCTTTGAAGAACTGAGCCAGTTCTTCTCCTCCGCCCAGACTGCATCCCTAAAGGAGCAGTTTCCGCTATATCTTACTCTTATCGGGCGGACAGACATTACATCGGCAGAATATCTGCCGGATGAAACCGGGTATCCGGATACCACCTCAGTTGAACTGCATTTTCTCCTGTCCGATGACAGCACCCTTCCAGTGTTCTATGACACCATGACGGGTGCTTTTTCTTTTGGAGAGGAGCGGACAGTGCTGGGGACATCCGGTCAGACCTATGAGAAAACGGTAGATGATACCCTTCCTTCTGTCTCCAGCAGTGAAGTGGAGCAGCGCCAGGAAGGCGGCTATGCGGATGTGACCGCACCTGCAGAGTCTGCACCGGATACCGGGACAGAAGAAACGGGAACTACGCAAAGCGGAGCTTCCGAAAATGCTGCGGATCCCGTACAGAACACCCAGACCGGAGAGGAGGTGCTGCCATGAGCAATCCGGATGAGCAGCGGACCTCCTTTATCCCGCCAAACTTCATCGAAAAGGGCAAGATCTTAAACGGCACCTTTGACATCCGCAATGCCATTGAAGCCATTATTTTCGCCCTGCTGATCGGGATGCCGGTGGTCCACCTGCCGTTTTCCCTGACCACCCGCATCATCATCCTTTGCATGACCGCACTGCCGGCAGCCATGGTATCCCTCATCGGGATCGGCGGGGAAAGCATCACCGCTTTCCTTATGAACGCCCTGCGTTTTTTGAAAAACCGGCGGGTGGTTTACCGCTCTGACGCAATGCCGGAGCCAAAGAAGAAACGGCAGAAACAGCCCGGTACGAAAGAAGCCAAAAAGCCTGCCAAACGGGAACGGCGGAAGAAAAAAGCGAAAAAGGGCTCTTTGGAGGATTCTCCCCCTTTTGAGGGGGCCGGTCAGCAGGACGATGCACCTCCCACGAAAGAGGCGCCCCAGCAGGATCTGTCCGGCTCCCCTTCCTCCACTCCTTCTGGGAAAACAAATCGGAAAAAGAAACGGGAGCCAAAGGTACGGGAGCATAAATCCTTTGATACCTCCACCCGGCGGGGCATCCGCAGGCAGGCCAGAGAAGATATCCGGCAGTTAGCCTATGAGCAGAAATGCGCAAAGATAGCAAAGCGCCGGGAAGAGCGGGCGGAGAAGGAAAAGCTCCGTGCGGAAAAGAAACAGGCTGCACAGGACGCCCGCCTTGCTGCACGGCAGGCGAAAGCTGCCCGCAAAGCAGAAGCCCGGAAGGCAAAGCAAACACAGGAAGATAAGGCAGTACCAAAAAGTGCTTTAAAATCCAGTCAGACAGCTTCCCAATCTTCCGCCAAGAAAAAGAAACGGAAGTTACAGACCATAGAGGACTACCTTCCGATTGAAAAGATTGATCACGGTATCATCTACACAACAGATGGCCGGTATGTAAAAATCCTGGAAGTCGAGCCCATCAACTTCCTCTTAAGAAGTGCCAGGGAGCAGATGGGAATTATCTACAGCTTTATCAGCTACCTGAAGATCAGCCCGGTGAAGCTGCAGATCAAGATGATCTCCAAACGGGCGGACATCAACCAGCATCTGGAGAAATCCAGACAGGAGCTGGAAAATGAAACGGATCCCCGGTGCCGGGAGCTGCAGGAGGATTACCTGAAGTTTGTCCGGAACCTAAGTTCCAGGGAGGCCGTTTCCCGGCGGTTCTTCCTTGTTATGGAATATGAACCTTTTAACGTCAACCGGAAGGTGACGGAACGGGAGATCTTAGAATCCCTGGAGACGACGGCGCAGACAGCCAAGACCTTTCTGTACCAGTGCGGCAATGAGGTGACAGAACATGAAAATCCGGATGAGTTTACCACGGATGTTTTGTACACCCTCTTAAACCGCTCCCTTTGCGCCACCCATCCCTTGCAGGAGCGCATTGCTTCCGTATTGGCACGGTACGCAAAGGAGAACCGGCCCGACGAGGACATCCGCATCAGTGAATTTCTCTCCCCGGAAACCCTGGATTTCCGGCACTCCAGCTATGTGCTGATCAACGGGGTCTACCACTCCTATCTGTACGTACCGTCATCCGGCTATAAAAGCCGGGTGGTGCCGGGGTGGCTGTCTCTTTTGGTAAACGCCGGGGAAGGCATTGACGTGGATTTTTACCTCCACCGGCAGCCAAAGGATAAGATCCAGCAGCGGCTGGGACAACAGATCCGGATCAACCGTTCCAAGATCAAGGACGCCTCGGATACCAATACCGACTATGACGACCTGGATTCCGCCATCCGCTCCGGTTATTTCTTAAAACAGGGGCTGGCGAATAATGAGGACTTCTATTACATGAGCCTTCTCATTACCGTCACAGCCTCTACTTTAGAGGAACTGCAGTGGCGGGTACAGGAGATGAAAAAGCTCCTGATCTCCCAGGACATGGACCTGAGAACCTGCTACTTTCTGCAGGAGCAGGGCTTTTTATCCACGCTGCCCCTGGCATCTCTGGATAAGAAGCTGTATCAGCTTTCCAGGCGGAACGTTTTAACCAGCGGGGCGGCAAGCTGCTATCCTTTTGTCAGCTACTCCATCTGTGATGACAACGGGATTCTATTTGGTGTCAACAAGCACAACAACAGCCTTGTCATTGCGGATATCTTTGATTCCAGGCAGTACAAAAATGCCAACGTGGCGATCCTGGGCTGCTCCGGTGCAGGGAAAACCTTTACCATGCAGCTTTTTGCCACCCGGATGCGGCGCAAGAACATCAAAGTCTTCATCATAGCGCCGCTGAAAGGGCATGAGTTCTACCGGGCCTGCAAGAATATCGGCGGGGAGTTCATCCAGATTTCCCCCGCCAGCCGGAACTGCATCAACATCATGGAGATCCGGAAAACGGATAACTCCGTCAATGAGCTGCTGGACGGTCCTTCCATGGACAACTCGGCGCTGGCCGGGAAGATCCAGAAACTGCATATCTTCTTCAGCCTGCTCATCCCGGATATGACCCATGAGGAGAGGCAGCTTCTCGATGAGGCGCTGATCAAGACCTATGCCAAAAAGGGGATCACCCACAAAAACGAGTCCCTGATCGATCCGGCTCATCCGGACCGGTATAAACCCATGCCGATCCTGGAGGATGTCTACGATATCCTGATGGAAAGCGATGACACGAAACGCATGGCCCACATCTTAAACCGGCTGGTCCACGGCTCTGCTTCCTCTTTTAACCAGGAAACCAACGTGGATCTGACCAATAAGTATACGGTGCTCGATATTTCCGAGCTGACCGGGGATCTATTGACAGTGGGCATGTTTACCGTCTTGGATTATGTCTGGGATATCGCAAAGGAGAACCGAACGGAGGAAAAAGCCATCTTCGTGGATGAGGTCTGGCAGCTCATCGGTGCGTCCAGCAACCGCCTGGCTGCGGAATTTGTCCTGGAGATCGCCAAGATCATCCGGGGATACGGCGGTTCTGCCGTCTTTGCAACGCAGGACTTAAACGACTTTTTTGCCCTGGACGACGGCAAGTACGGAAAGGGAATCATAAACAACTGCAAGACTAAACTTGTCCTGAACCTGGAAGACGAAGAGGCGCAGCGGGTGAAACAGATCCTGCATCTCTCGGAAACGGAGGTGATGAACATTACACACTTCCAGCGGGGCAATGGTCTGATATCCACGAATAACAATAACATTACTGTGGAATTTAAGGCATCCGCCCTGGAAAAAGAGCTGATCACTACGGACCGGCAGGAACTTCTGGAGATCCTGGAACGGCACAGACAAAAAGCAGCCGGGTAACGATGCCAAAGCAACCCATGGGGAGTGTCTGATGCAGGGCAGGCACTTCCTTTTTTCATTCCCCTGTACCTTTTGAAAAGGAGGAGACTTATGAAACGAATCAAAACCCACATCCTCCGCCGCTGTTTCGCTTTCCTGATGGCAGCCATCGTCCTTGCGGGGACAGCCATCACAAGCCCCATGACAGCCCATGCGGCGGATGGAACCCTTAATTTCCAGACCGGTGAATTAATCTCTTATGGCGATTACTACACCACAAAGATGTCTGTGGATAACAACGGCACGGCCTACTGTGTCCAGCCCATGAAGAAAACGCCGGCGGCGGGCAGCTATCAGTACGAACTGCTGGGAAAAGACTCTGCGCTTCGCAAGGCGCTCTACTACCTGCCCGGCGGTTACGGCTATGAAGAGCAGAACATCGCCGGCACCTATTTAAGCGGCTGGTCTGAAAATGACCGCTACGTAATCGGTCATCTGGTGGCTTCCTATGTTTATAGCGGATATGATGCTGGAAGCGGAGCCTTTTATGGTGCGCCCCAAAGCTACATTGATAAGGCGGTGGAGATCGCCAATGCGATCCAGGGCCTGCCTGCGCCACCGGACTCCTTCCGTGCCTTTATCATCCCATCTGACAGCAACCAGACCGTAGCGGGATGCTGGTACGAAAAGCCCTACGGCTGGATCGAGATCCAGAAATCCACGGCAAACAGCTCCGTTTCTGACGGGAACGGCAATTACAGCTTAAAAGGCGCCCAGTACGGCATTTATCAGGGCAGCAACCTGGTAGAGACATTGACCACCGATGAGAATGGCTATGCCAAATCCGGAGATCTTGAGGTCGGCGATCAAAGAGCTTTCTCCATCTCCGGGATACGCCCTGGATACCAATGCCTATGATGTGACGGTTTCTTCCAATGAAACAGCAAAAGCAGAGGTCAAGGAAATCCCCCAGAATAATCCCCTCTCCCTGGTGCTTCAGAAGCTGGATGCAGACTTAAAGGATGCCATTCCCCAGGGCGCTGCCAGCCTGAAGGATGCGGAGTTTACCGTGAAGTTCTACACCGCCATCTCCGATACGGATCCGGCTGCAGGCGGCAGTGAGCCTGCCCGCACCTGGGTATTCCGTACAGGAGAAGACGGGGAGATTTCCTTTACGGAGGAATACAAGGTCAGCGGAGATGCGTTCTACTACGCAAGCGACGGCAAAACGCTATGCGTGCCTCTTGGAACCGTGACCATCCAGGAAACCAAAGCGCCAGCAGGCTACCAGCTCAATGAAACGGTGTTCGTTCTGCCGATTTCCAGCAGCGGTACGGAAGAAACTGTCTCTGCTTACCAGGCGCCGGATGTACCGGATGCTGTCATCCGGGGCGGTGTCAAAGTACAGAAACGAGATCTGGAAACCGGCGGCACCACGCCCCAGGGCGGCGCTACACTGGAAGGCGCTGAGTTTGCCATCACCTCATTAAATGAGAACCCGGTAGTCGTCGATGGAACGACCTATCAGAAGGATGAAGTCGTCCTGACCATCAAGACCGATGCCTCTGGACTGGCATCCACTGCTGCGGACGCTCTGCCTTACGGCAGTTACCGTGTAGATGAAGTGACGCCTCCCACCGGTTATTTAGGGGAAGGCACCCTCTCCGCTGAGTTTACCATCTCTAAGAACGGGGAAATGGTGGACCTGACTGGAGAAGACAGTTCCATCTCAAACCAGATCATCCGGGGCGGTGTCAAAGTGCAGAAACGTGACATCGAAACCGGGAAAGCTGCCGCTCAGGGCGGTGCTACCTTGGAAGGCGCAGAATTTACCATCACCAGCTTAAATGCCAATCCGGTGATCGTGGACGGGGAAACCTACGAAAACGGGGAAATCGTCCTGACGCTTGTGACGGATGAGAAGGGGCTGGCTTCCACGGCGAAAGATGCCCTGCCTTACGGCCATTACCGGGTGGATGAGACAAAAGCACCGGAAGGGTATCTGAACGAGGGCCGTATCTCCCTGGAATTTGACATAACGGAAGACGGCAAGATCGTGGAACTGACCGAAACCGGCTCATCCATTGAAAACCAGGTCATCCGTGGGGATCTGGAGCTTGTGAAAGTCAGTGACGGGGATCTGTCCCATCTCGCAGGCGTACCGTTTACTATTACTTCTAAAACAACCGGCGAGAGCCATACCATCGTGACCGACCAGAATGGATACGCCAGCACATCCGCAGAGTGGAACAAACATACCTCCAATACCAACCGGGGTGAGACTGCGGAAGACGGCATCTGGTTTGGCACCTCCGAGCCGGATGATTCCAAGGGCGCCCTGATCTATGATACTTACACCATCGAAGAGCAGCGCTGTGAAGCCAATGAAGGCCGAAACCTTCTCTCCTTTGATGTGGAAGTATACCGGGACTCTGTTACCATCGACCTGGGAACGCTGACCAATGACAAGGTGGAGATTGCCACCACTGCACTGGATAAAGAAAGCGGCTCCCATATGGCAAAGCCCGATGACAAGGTAACGATTGTTGACACGGTTGAGTATGAAGGCCTGAAAAAAGGCGTGGAATACCGGGTGATCGGCACGCTCATGAACAAAGAAACCGGGGAACCTTTTGAGATCGACGGCAAACCAATAACGGCAGAGACGACCTTTACGGCTAAAAAATCTACCGGCAGCGTGGAAGTAGAATTTACCTTTGACGCTACGGGCCTTGGCGGAACCACCGTGGTCTGCTTCGAGGAACTGTGGCAGGATGACCTGAAAATGGCTGTTCACGCCGATATCGAGGATCAGGACCAGTCCATCTTCTTCCCGGAGATCGGTACTCAGGTGAAAGATTCCGAAACCGGCCTTCAGATGGCTCACGCAGATGAAGAGGTAACACTCATTGATACGGTGTCCTATTCCAATGTCCAGCCGGGAGAGGAACTGACACTTAAAGGCATCTTAATGGATAAAGAAACCGGGGAAGCATTGGAGATTGACGGGGAAACCGTGACTTCTGAGCTGACCTTTACACCGGAAAGCACGGAAGGGACCGTGGATGTGGAGTTCACTTTCAACGCCACGGAAGCGGCAGGCAAGACACTGGTTGTCTTTGAATCCCTGTATTATGGGGAGGAAGAAATCGCTTCCCACCAGGATCTCGATTCACCGGAGCAGACGCTGGTTCTGCCTTCTGTCAGCACCACTGCAGCAAATCCGGAGCTTGGAAACCAGACCGGGCTTGCAAAAGCAGAAGCATCCATTACGGATACAGCCGAATATACAAACCTCATTGCCGGGGAAACCTTCACGATCCGCGGCACGCTGATGGATCAGGAAACCGGCGAAGAGCTGCTGATCGATGACAAGCCCGTGACGGCTGAAGCCGAATTTACCCCGGGGGAGACTTCCGGAACCACCGAGCTGACCTTTACGTTCAACGCAGAGGCACTGGCCGGAAAAACACTGGTGGTCTTCGAGGAAATCCTTTATAAAGATCAGGTGGTTGCGTCACACAGGGAAATTTCTTCAGAACCTCAAAGTATCTACTTCCCGCAGATCGGCACCTCTGCCACGGACGGGGAGGACGGGGATCAGGAGATCCTGGCCGACAGTGAAGTAACCATTAAGGATACGGGTTCCTATGAAAAACTGATTCCCGGAGCATCCTATCTCTTAAAGGGTGTGCTGATGGATCAGGAGACCGGGGAAGAACTGCTTCTTGAAGGAAATCCGGTCACTGCAGAAACCGCATTTACACCGGAAGAGCGCAGCGGCTCCGTAGAGGTTCTCTTTACCTTAGACGGCAGCTCCCTTGCAGGGAAATCCCTGGTTGTCTTTGAAACCCTCTACTATGTAGATGCAGACGGGACACAGCGGGAAATCTGCTCTCACAAGGATATTGACGATGCGGGACAGACCGTACATCTTTCCGAAAATCCTCCGGAAGTACCGGAAGAGCCGACGGAAACACCTTCCGTTTCTAATCCGGTCAAGACCGGGGATGATGCACCGATCCTTCTATACCTTGGCATCGGGGCAGGCGCGCTTGTCCTTGCCGGGACACTGACCATCCTGTATCTGCACAGACGGAAACAGAAGGAGAACAAATAACCCTTAACCCTGATTCTGACAGGCAGCTCCTCTTACCGGGGCTGCCTGTTTCTAAGGAAGGTGACAGATATGGAACGAATCCACTGTACGGCGGATGCCAAGCATATCCGCCATTTTCTGGACTGCTGTGAGGGGAACTGGCACCAGTGCGTATATGTGCGCTGCGTTTCCTGCAAAACTCCGGGATACTGCAGACAGCCGGACTTTTTGTACCATCCGGATCGGGACGGGAAGCCCTGTATCCTCCCCATGAGGGATGCCAGGCTTCTTTTCTCCCGGCCTCCGGAGCCCACCGAGTGCGCCGGCGCATTGACCATGGAGCAGTTTACCTCCCTGTACCGGCCCTACCTGGAGAAAGAAGGGCTGCTTGATGCCCCCTGTCTTCCGGAAGCACTGCTGCGTCTTCAGGAGGCAGCCTGCTATGACTGGTAAAGTTGCGTTTTGCAGGGCTTCTACGTATGGGATAAGTAAGAAAACGAAAGGAGGAGCATCACATGAGTTATCTGATTCTGATTGTCTGCTGGATCGACAGGGCATTTACCACCCTGATTTTTCTCCCCATGCTTTATATCATGTACCGGAAGTTCCGCCCCACAAAGCCCTGGACGCCCCGCACCATGCGGCTCTACCTGGTCTGCAAGATTCTGGTGATCCTGTTTCTGGTGCGTATCTTCTGTGCCGGATTCATCTTCACACCGGTCAACTATGAGCGCTTCACGGACAGCGGCCTTTTTCCGCTGATCAAGGCCATCTTTTACTCGGACTGGCCGTAAAAATGGTGAAACGTGCCATTTGGTCCGAATCTGGGACCAGTTTCGGCGCTCATCCTATGGGCATCTGTCACCTTTATCCTTACACTATAAGTAAGCAATACGTAGAGAATGATAAACGTATGTCGTACTTATGTCATACGCATGAAATTGAGGTGAACAGACTATGAAACAGAAGAAATCCATCCGCTGCCCATACTGCGGCGGCACTGCTGTCCTTCGGGACGCTTCCTTCGTCTATGGGGAGAAGTCCTACGGCGGCAAGGTTTATGTATGCAGCAACTATCCCAGGTGCGACGCCTATGTAGGAGTCCATCCCGGAACCCGGATCCCCAAAGGCACGCTGGCAGACCAGGAACTTCGTAAGAAACGGATGCTGGCACATCAGATCTTTGACCAGATCTGGCTGAGGGGAATCTTAAGCCGCCCCGACGCCTATCACTGGATGGCGGACAAGTTCTGCCTCTCCGATGAGCAGGCACACATCGGGATGTTCGGGAACTATATGTGTGACCAGGTGATCCGGGAGTCCAAAAAACTTCTGGCACACCAGCGGCCCCGCCTCCAGGCGGCAGGCTGAAGGGAGGGAAATGCGATGATAAAACCCATGACACCCGCCCAGAAGCAGCTGGCGGAAGATCATATGGATCTGGTCCCAAAGATCATCCGCTCAATGACAAACGGAAGCCCTTTAACCAGCGAGCAGCGGCAGGAACTTTGCCAGATCGGATACCTGGCCCTGTGCCGGGCAGCCGTCTCCTGCGGGGAAGGGTTCCCCTTCGCTCCATACGCTGCAGCTGCCATCCGTAATGCCATTTATGACTCCTGGCGTCACGAAATCCGGGAAAAAGACCGTTTCTGCCCGCTGCAGGAAGACCTGCTGGATGCTATGCCGGCCCTGCAGATTGGCCAGGAGCAGGAAGCAATGCCGGATGCAGCGCCCCTGGCACTGAAAGATACGGCGGCAGGTGCTTATCTGGAGACGCTCAAAGCCTCCCAGTGCAGCACCATCCAAAAAGGCATTGAGGCCCTCTGCTTCCAGCTTGAGGGTTACTCGGCTAAGGAGCTGTCCGCTCACTACCAGGTGCCTTCCAACCACATCCGGGCCTGGCAGAGCAAAGCCCGTAGATTTTTACAGCAGGATGCTGCGCTGTGCGCTCTGTTATCCTGAACGATAAAGGAGGAACTTTTATGCTTACGCTCTATACCGCTGTCGGCAGTCTTCAGTTTGTAAATGTGAACGGGAAACCGGTCCCCCATGTGATCAATAATCAGAAGGAATACGGGATGTCCAAAGAGGAACTTCTGGTGTGGAGCTGCCTGGTCTTCCAGATCCTGACCTATCCGGAACTGGAGCGTCTGTTTGAAAAGAACTGTGCAGACTCCGGCCAGTCCATCTCCCTGCCGCTGTCCCATTACCTGAACCGTCTGCTCCTGCGGGGGCTTCTGGTAAAAGGGATGGGAGTAAGCGCCGTGGATGC
>OKSB01002070.1_pt1 | contig 18648 bp, 17 predicted proteins | sample 1601171 | NCBI WGS metagenome assembly OKSB01 (sample SAMEA3541496, study PRJEB24748) | human gut metagenome | biome: human gut; feature: human-associated habitat; material: faeces | place: China | collected 2012 | reverse complement strand
GGCATTCTTTGGTAACTTTCTGCTGCTATTGGCAGAAAGTTACCCGCCGGAGGCAAAAAGAAAAAGCCACCCGCCGGAGGCAAAATACGACACATTTGCAAAGCGGCCTTGTAATGACGGAAGAATGAGCCGCAGCCACAACAGGGGCTTCCCCTTGATTCCGGCGGCGGGGGCTGGTATAATATTCAGGACTTTTCCCCGGCGGAGAGGTCAGAAAGCGAGTGATACCATATGCCTTTTCAGAAAATGACCATCGATGATATTCCGGTGATCGCCCCATATTTCCGCTTTGTCACCACCAACACCTGTGACTTTACCGTGGGCGGGATGTTCATGTGGCGAGACTACTTCCACATGGCGTGGCAGGTGGAGGACGGCGTGCTGTACTCCACCCTCACCGGCGAGGACGGAAATCTCTACTACAACCTGCCCCTGGGGGAGGATATCCCCGCCGGACTGCGGCAGTGCCTGACCCGCCATCCGGAGCGGCCGGTGCGGTTCTGCACCATCCCGGAGGCGGAGCTGCCCCTGTTCCGGGCGCTGCCGGGCCGGGTGGAGATCACGGAGGAGGAGAATTTTGCCGACTACCTATACTCCGCTGAGGAGATGATCCAGCTGTCCGGCAAGAAGTTCAGCGGCCAGCGCAACCACATCAGCCGCTTCCTCCGCACCTGCCAGAGCTGGAGCTTCGAGCCGCTGGACAGCACCGACGCAGCGGAGGTGGAGGCCTTTTTCCACACCCTGAACAAAAAACTCAACTACGCCCCCGGAGAGGCGGCGGAGGAAAACCACAAGGTGCAGGAGGTGCTGGAGCATCTGGATCAGTACGGCTTGGTGGGCGGCGTCCTCCGGGCTGACGGGGCCATCGTGGGCTTCACACTGGGGGAGGTGCTGCGGGACACCCTGTATATCCACATCGAGAAGGCGGATCGGGACTACCCCGGCGCCTATCAGATGCTGTGCCGCCAGTTCTGCACCGCCTATGCCGGCGGTCTTGCGTATGTGAACCGGGAGGAGGACATGGGGGATCTGGGCCTGCGGAAGGCCAAGCGGGATCTGCACCCGGTGACGCAGCTGAAGAAGTACACCGTGGAGGTGTGGTGACTGTTCCCCTCCTACGGACAAAACGGTTGCGCCGTGCCGCAGAATGAAGTATAATCAAAGAGCATTCCATGAAAAAATGACAGGAGGCATTTCTCATGCAAAAACTGGAGAAGCAATTTCACATCCACTGTGTGGAGGGCGACGTGGGCCGGTATGTGATCCTGCCCGGTGACCCCGGCCGCTGCGAAAAAATCGCCGCCCTGTTTGACAACGCGCACTTCGTGGCCCAGAATCGGGAGTACACCATCTACACCGGCACCCTGCTGGGGGAGAAGGTCTCCGTCTGCTCCACCGGCATCGGCGGCCCGTCGGCCTCCATCGCCATGGAGGAGCTGGCGGCCATCGGCGCGGATACCTTCATTCGGGTCGGCACCTGCGGCGGCATCGCCATGGACGTCCTGCCCGGAGACGTGGTGATCGCCACGGGCGCTATCCGTTATGAGCATACCTCTCTGGAATACGCCCCCATTGAGTTCCCCGCCGTGCCTGACTTTGACGTCACGGCCGCGCTGAAAGCTGCCAGTGAGAGTCTAGGCTACCGCACCCACACCGGCGTCGTCCAATGCAAGGATTCTTTTTATGGTCAGCACAGCCCGGAAAAATCTCCTGTATATTACGACCTGCTGCAAAAGTGGGAAAGCTGGAAGCGTTTGGGCGTGAAGGCCAGTGAAATGGAATCCGCCGCACTGTTTGTGGTCGCAGCCGCACTGGGCGTGCGCTGCGGCAGCTGCTTCCACGCCGTTTGGAACCAGGAGCGGGAAAAAGCGGGTCTCGCCATGCCCATGACCGAGGACACCACCGGCGCCGTCAAGGTGGGCATCGAAGCCATGAAGCGGATCATTGCCGCCGATCTGGAGAACGGCAAATAAACAGCCCCGAAAAGGCATTCCAAACGGCGTCAAAATGACCAATCGATATTACAAAACCGCAGGAGACGGTAAAATTATCGTCCCCTGCAGTTACTTTTGCCGATGAGAAAGCCCATGGCGAACCGCCATGGGCTAAAAAAGTGTCTTTTCTTCCTCCATCAGGCCGCCGAAGTCCTGCAAATCATCCGTGCCGATCAGATATGCCCCCATCTGTTCCAGCTGGCGGGCAGCCTGACTGCCGTCGCGAAAACAGGCTACAGGACTCCACCCGAAGCGCAGATTTTTCACCGTACCATCCCACGTACCGCCGTGTCCAAAGTCGGACTGGGCGACAAACACCATGCGCCCCAGCGCGTGGATGCAGCGGTTGCGGCTCAGCGCCCGCTGGGTGGAAAACGCGCCGTCAAAATCGTCCTCGCTTAAGTACAGCAGATTCCGCCGTCTGGCCTGTTTACTCAGCTCGTCGGCGACGATGCTGATGACCCGTCCACCGGCGGCAAGGCACGCTTCCTGTGCCGCGCGGTCAGCACCCCGGGCGTTGCCGGAAACCAGCGTCAAGCCTTCCTCCGCCGCCCGGTATCCCACCGCCGCGGCAAATTCCCGGTTCTCCGCCCGCAGCTCCCGGCTTCCCACCAGCGCCACTGCAGGGGTGTTTAAGATAGACAACTCCCCTTTCGCCCACAGGCATCCGGGGCAGTCCAGCCCCAGGCGCTGCCGCAGAATTCCGGGGTAATCCTCGCTGACCCTTGTGACGGGGGTGCAGTCCATTTTTCTCCCCCTGCTCAGGTAGTAGTCCAGCTCCTGGGTATCCGAAAGCAGGGCGCAATACCGCTCCGCCGTCTCCCGGTCGTATCCAAGCTCAATGAAATCCTGCCGCGTCATTTCCTGCTCAGGCTGGGCGCATTCCCTGCCCCGCATCCGCAGCGCCAACATGCGCAGCTGAGCGGTAGAAAGAACCTGACGGTCAGGGTTTCCAAGACGGCTCGTCAGCAGCAGAAAGCCCCTTTCCCGGGGATTCAACGGAATCTCCTTTTGGGCGTCACGGGGGCTTTGACTTCCTCGGGGGACAATCTGCCGTCCTTGTCCATCACCATGGGCTGAATGGTAAAATTGCAGTATTTGCAGATGTCATCCAGTCTGGCCTTCTCCGGGAAATTGCTGACGATGCTCCATGCCACGCCCTTTTTCTTCGCCCGGCCGGTACGGCCGATGCGGTGGACGTAGTATTCGTTCTCCTCCGGCACGTCATAGTTGATAACGCAGTCCACATCGTCCACGTCGATGCCCCGGGAGGCCACGTCCGTCGCGATCAGCACGGCCAGCTTGCCGTCCCGATAGCGCTGCATTGTCTTTTCCCGCTGGCTCTGGCGGATGTCGCCGTGGATGCAGTCGCAGTCCAAGCCCGCCCGCTGGAATTCGTCGCAGAGACGCTGGCACATGTGCTTGGTGTTGCAGAAGATCATCACCCGCTCATAGCCCTGACTGCGGATCAGGCGCAGAGACGTCTCCGCCTTTTCCAGCGGAGTGCAGGTGATGCTGAACTGGTCAATGTCCGGGCGGTCTTCCTGCTTTGGCTCCACGGTGATCTCCACCTCGTCCCGCTGGTACATCCACGAAACCGTCATGACCTCCTGAGAGATGGTGGCAGAAAACAGCCCCAGATTTTTCCGGTTCTTCACCTTATCGATAATCCGGGTCACGTCCTTGAAAAAGCCCATGTCCAGCATCCGGTCGGCCTCGTCCAGCACCACAGTCTGAATTTTGTCCAGACGGATGGTCTTGCGGTTGTAGTGATCCATCAGCCGTCCCGGCGTCGCCACCACGATCTGGGGCTTGCGCTCCAGCTGCTTGATCTGGCCGCCGATGCCCGCGCCGCCGTACAGCACTGCTACCCGAATGCCCTGAAAATAGGTCAGCAGCCCCCGCAGCTCGTCGCCGATCTGGATGGCAAGCTCCCGGGTGGGGGCAAGGATCAGCCCCTGAACGCCCTCGTTGGCCGGGTCGATATGCTCGATCATGGGGATGCCGAAGGCAAAGGTCTTTCCGGTGCCGGTGGGCGCCTTGGCAATGACATCCCGCCATTGCAGAAAATATGGGATGGCCTCCGCCTGAATGGTGGTGGGATAGCCGTAGCCCTTCTCTTCAAGCGCTTTCAGCATGGCCTCGCTGAGGCCGAGACTTTCAAATGTGACTTCCATGTTTCTCTTTCCCTTTTCCATCGAATTTTTCTTTATTGTATCACTTTTCCCCCATGTTTGCAACTTTTTTTGTTTTCCGATAGCCGATTCGAGAAAACTCGGTTTCAATCTCACGCAAAGGTGGACAAACGGGGATAAATATGGTATATTGTAGGTTATGATAATATGTCCTTGATGTAAGGAGAATACAAATGGGCAAACTAATCGTCATTGAAGGCACGGATGGCTCCGGCAAGTCCACCCAGTTTCGTCTGCTGACCCAGCGTCTGGAAAACGAAAACATTGCCTTTCGGAAAATTGTCTTTCCCCAATATTCCGAACCAAGCTCCGCACTGATTCGGATGTATCTTGGGGGAGAGTTTGGCACGAATCCGTCGGATGTCAACGCCTACGCCGCTTCCTCCTTCTACGCCGTCGACCGCTACGCCTCCTACAAAAAGATCTGGGGGCAGTGGTACGAACAGGGCGGTCTGGTAGTCTGCGACCGCTATACCACCTCCAACGCCGTCCATCAGGCTTCCAAGGAGCCGGAGGACAGGCGGCAGGCGTTTCTCAAGTGGCTGTACGACTTTGAATATGACCGTCTGGGACTTCCCCGCCCCGATCTGACGCTGTATCTGGACGTCCCCACGGATTTTACGGAGCAGCTGCTGCGCCACCGGGAGCAGGACACCCACACCACCGCGGACATCCACGAGCGGAACAGCGCCTATCTTGCTTCCTGCCGCCGCACCGGACGCGCCGCCGCCGAATACTACGGATGGACGATCATTTCCTGCACGGAAAACGGGAAAATGCGGAGTATTGAGGACATTCACGAAGAAATCTACCGCCATGTGGCGGCATGTCTGGAGGACTGAATATGGTTTACATGTTGCTTGGAACCGGCTTCGAGGAAACGGAAGCCGTCGCCCCTATTGATCTGCTGCGCCGCGCGGGCGTGTCCGTCGCCACCGTGGGCATTGGCGGAAAGGTCATCGTCGGAAGCCACGGCATCCCCGTGACCGCCGATATGGAACTTGGCCAAATGGACTTGACCCAGCTGGATATGATCGTTCTCCCCGGCGGAATGAAGGGCGTCGCGTCCATCAAGGGCTGCCCGGAGGCGCTGGAAGCCGTGCAGTTCGCATGGGAAAACGGCCGGTTCGTCGCCGCCATCTGCGCCGCACCCACCATTCTTGCCATGCTTGGCATCACCGATGGCAGACGCGCCACCTGCTACCCCGGCTGTGAAGGCCAGATGGGAAGCGCTGACATGGCCTGCGCCCCCGCCGTCACCGACGGAAAGCTCATCACCGGCACGTCCGCAGGCTGCGCCGTTCCCTTTGGTCTGGCACTGATCGCCTCCCTGAAGGGTCAGGCCGCCGCGCAGGCCGTCGCAGAACAGATCGTCATTCGCTGACCTTGGAGGAACACAATATGGACAACAAACAGTTTCCCGAACGGGACGAGGATGAGATCATTCCCGAAGAGCTGACCTTCTTTCCCGCCGACGAGGAATCGGAGGACGCCGGGGATGTCCCCGCCTCCGAAAACGTGATTGGGGAAGAACCCGCTTCCCAGCCAGAGGAAATCCCCGCAGAGGTGGAAGAACCCGTTGCGGAGGAAACTCCCGTTGCGGAAGACGTTCCCGCATTTGAGGACGATTCCGCCCAAGATGACATCCCCATTTTTGAGGACGTCCCCCCCATTGCGGACGCCCCCGCCCCGGAGGAAATTCCCGCGCCCGATGACACCTCCGAAAAAGGCCGTTCCTTCATGGATCGCATTCCGGACGTGGATGACGGCATGGAAGAATCCTACGACGACCGGCTCACCGAGCCGGAGATTGGCAGCGAGATCATCCCCGACGAGAGCGCCATGGATTCCCACGGTATGCTGGAACACGGCGAGGAAGAGCCGCCCTTCGACCCCAGCATTCTGGACGACCCGGATTTGCAGGAGCTGCCGGAGGAACCGGCGGAACCAGAGCCGTCAAAGGACGAGATCGCTGAACAGGAATACCGGGACAGCGACGGTGATTTTGACGCCGCAGAGGATGCCCCCGCCCCGGAAAGAAAATCGTCCGGTCGTCAGCGCCCCGTCAAAAAGGGACGTCCTAAGAAAACCCGTGGAGAGGGTCTGCTGGGCATCCCCCACATTCTGGTCACCATCGTGTGGCTGGCGCTGATCGTGGTCATCGGCGTCACGCTGGGACGGATGATCTGGGTCTGCGCCGCCGACGTGCTGGCCTTCGGGCGGGAAAACAAGCCCGTCACCATCACCGTTTACGAGTCCGACACCATGGACAGCATCACCGACAAGCTCTACGACGCCGGTCTGATCCGCTACAAGAGCCTGTTCAACTTCTATGCCGACATCTCCCACGCCGAGAAGAAGATCGACCCCGGCATCTACGACCTGAACACCCGGTACGACTATCACGCGCTGGTCAACATGATGTCCGCCAGCTCCACCCGTGAGGTCGTGGAAGACCTGCTGATCCCCGAGGGCTACACCTGCCGCCAGATTTTCGCCCTGCTGGAGGAAAACCGCATCTGTACCGCGCAGGATCTCAGCGCCTACGCCGCCAACGGCGCGCTGAAGGACTACTGGTTCCTTGAAAACGTGACCCGGGGCGACAAATACTGCCTTGAGGGCTTCCTTTTCCCGGATACCTACGACTTCTATAAGAATTCCTCCCCCCGTGAGGTTCTGGAAAAGATGCTGGACAACTTCGACTACCGGTTCAGTGAGGAAATGCGCGCCCAGATCGACACCCTGAACACCACCGTCACCGACGGCAGCTTCACCGTCCGGGAAGTGACCATTGTCGCGTCCCTCATTGAGAAGGAAACCGCCTCCGCGTCGGAAAGCCCCCGGATCGCCGGTGTTATTTATAACCGTCTGTTCCACTGGGACTACCCCGCCCTGCTGAACATCGACGCCGCCATCATCTACGCGCAGGACGGTGTGTCCGACCACATCGACACCAGTCTGGACAGCCCTTACAACACCTACCTTCACGTGGGTCTGACACCCACGCCCATTGCGAACCCAGGTCTTGCCAGCCTGCAGGCCGCGCTGAATCCCGAGTCCCACAACTACTATTACTACGTGCTGAATCCCGCCACCGGCGCCCATCAGTTCTCCACCACACAGGAGGAGCATGAGCAGTACCGCACGCAGTTTGCTGCCGCCGCTGCCGCTTCCACACAGTCGGAGGGCGAATGAGAAAGCTGGAATTGCTCAGCCCCGCCGGGGACATGGAGCGGCTGGAAATGGCCGTAGCCTACGGCGCAGACGCGGTATATTTCGCCGGAACAAGCTTTGGAATGCGCTCCTTCGCGGGAAATTTCTCCCCCGAGGAGCTGCCCAAGGCGGTGCGGTACGCCCATGACCACGGCGTCAGGTGTCACGTCACCGTGAACACCATGCCGAGAAACGATGAAATCGCCCGGCTGCCGGAATATCTGGAACAGCTGGACGACGCCGGGGTGGACGCCCTGATCGTGGCCGACTTGGGTGCGTTCACCCTCGCCGGGAAATATGCCCCGCACTGCGAGCGGCATATTTCCACCCAGCAGTCCATCGCCAATTACGTCTGCGCTCAGGCGTGGTTTGATCTGGGCGCGAAGCGGGTGGTGCTGGCACGGGAATGCAGTCTGGAAGAAATCCGCGCCATCCGTCAGAAGGTAGACCCCGCGCTGGAAATCGAGACCTTTGGCCATGGTGCCATGTGCGTCAGCTACTCCGGCCGGTGCCTGCTGAGCAACTACATGACGGGACGCGACAGCAATCGCGGCGCCTGCGCCCAGCCCTGCCGGTATCAGTACGCTCTGATGGAGGAAAAGCGCCCCGGGGAGTATTTCCCGGTTTTCGAAGACGAAAAGGGTACTTACATCTTAAATTCCCGGGATATGTGCATGATCGACCACCTGAATGACCTGATGGACGCAGGCGTGGACTGCATCAAAATTGAGGGTCGGGCAAAATCCGCCTACTATGCCGCCATCGTCACAGGTGCTTACCGCCACTGCATCGACGATGCCGCCGCTGGCAGAGAGCTGGACCCCGTCTGGCGGGACGAGGTGGATCACATCTCCCACCGCATCTACTCCACCGGCTTCTATTACGGCGAGCCGGGGCAGTACGTAGCTTCCTCCCGGTACATCCGGGAGTGGCAGATCGTGGCGAAGGTAGAATCCTGCGACGAAAACGGACTGGCGGTGTGCCGCCTGAACAACAAATTCCGCGCGGGAGACGCGCTGGAAGTCGTCGGCCCCGACGTGCGCCCCTTCCCCATCACCGCCCCGATCATGGCCGATCTGGAAGGCAACCCGGTTGAAGAACCGAGAACTCCCCAGATGAAATTCACCATCCAGCTGCCAAAGGCCGTGCCGCCTATGAGTATGCTCAGAAGAAGCGTTGACCTGTCGGCAAAGTAAAAATTTATGCGCCTGCCATTATGAAATGGCAGGCGCATTCTTTATCCCTTACGGTAAATAGTTTTGGAAAAAGCGAGAATCTCCTTTTGTTTGGTCGAACAGGTTATTTCGCCACTCCAACTGTCAGTTCTTGAGGCTTTGCAGCGGCGCGGGAATTCTGCCGCCGCGGGCTATGAAGTCCTCGCTGGCCTTGTCATGCACCGGCATCACCGGGGCGCTGCCCAGCAATCCGCCCATTTCCACCCGGTCGCCTACGGTCTTGCCGGGGGCGGGGATGATACGCACGGCGGTGGTCTTGGTGTTCACCATGCCGATGGCCGCTTCGTCCGCAATGATGGCGGAAATGGTCGCCGCAGAGGTATCGCCGGGGACCGCGATCATGTCCAGTCCAACAGAGCAGACACAGGTCATGGCTTCCAGCTTGTCAAGGCACAGCGTGCCGCCTTCGGCGGCGGCGATCATGCCCTCGTCCTCGGACACGGGGATAAACGCGCCGGACAGGCCGCCCACATGGTTGGACGCCATGACGCCGCCCTTTTTCACCGCGTCGTTCAGCATGGCAAGGGCAGCCGTGGTGCCGTGGGTGCCGCAGACCTCCAGCCCCATTTCTTCCAGAATCCGGGCAACGCTGTCCCCCACGGCGGGAGTGGGCGCAAGGCTCAGATCCACGATTCCGAAGGGTACGCCCAGACGGCGTGACGCTTCCTTGCCCACCAGCTGACCCATACGGGTGATCTGGAAGGCGGTCTTTTTGATGGTTTCGGCCACCACGTCAAAGGGCTGACCCTTCACGTTCTGCAAAGCGTGGTACACCACGCCGGGGCCGGAAACGCCCACATTCAGCACGCACTCCGGCTCGCCCACGCCGTGGAACGCACCGGCCATGAAGGGGTTATCCTCCACGGCGTTGGCGAACACCACCACCTTGGCGCAGCCAAGGCCGTCGTTATCCGCAGTCAGCTCGGCGGTTTTCTTGATGATTCGACCCATTTCCGCAACGGCATCCATGTTGATGCCCGCTTTGGTAGAGCCAACATTCACGCTGGCGCACACCCGCTCGGTGGCAGCCATGGCCTCGGGGATGGAGCGAATCAGCTTCCAGTCTCCCGTGGTGCAGCCCTTCTGCACCAGAGCGGAAAAGCCGCCGATGAAGTTGACGCCGCAGGTGATCGCCGCCGCGTCCAGTGTTTTCGCGATCTCCACATAGGAATCTGTCTCGCAGGAACCGGCCACGATGGAGATAGGCGTAACGGAAATCCGCTTGTTAACGATAGGAATTCCGAATTCCTTCTCGATGTCCTCGCCGACCTTCACCAAGTCTTTGGCGCAGCGGGTGATCTTCCGATAAATCTTATCGCAGCAGGTCTTCAAATCCGGGTCGCAGCAGTCCAGCAGACTGATGCCCATGGTGATGGTTCGGATGTCCAGATGCCGCTTGTCGATCATATCCTGGGTTTGCAGGATGTCCTTCTGATTCAGCATGGCCTGTCCCTCAAATCCGGTGCATGGCTTCAAAGATGTCCTCACGCTGCACGCGGATGGACAGTCCCATTTCCTTGCCGATCTCGTCCATGCGGGTGACAAGCTCTCCCAGCGGCACATTGCACGCGGAGACCTCCGTCGCCATCATCATGGTGAAATAGCCCTGCATGACGGTCTGGCTGATGTCCAGAACGTTGACGTTGAAATCCGCCAAAGCGGTGCAGACACCCGCGATGATGCCCACCCGGTCTTTTCCGACTACGGTTACGATTGCTTTCATTTTTTTCTCCTTCCGTCCGGGACTGCGGCCTGCGCCCGTCCACCGGACTGTCAAATATGGGGATTATACCTCGTAATCTGCTGCCACCCGGCTGTCCAGCAGGTGGAAGAAATGGGTCTTGGCCTCCTGATGCAGGGGATGCACGGCATAATTTTCCAGCGCTTTCCGGCTTTCAAACTCGGAATACAGGGCGTAATCCATGCCGTTGAACGCCTGACGGATCTCCAGATGCAGCAGACCCGGAATCTTTCCCACCAGCGGCTCCAGAACGGACGCGATCAGCTTCACGGCCTCGGTCTTGTCAACGCCCTCTTTCAGGGTGTACAGTACGATATGCTTTACCATAATTATCCTCCTTATCGGTTCACAGCCCGCTGCGGAAATCCGCAGACGCGGCGAATTGTCCTGTTTAGCAAAACACCGGGGCTACATGCGCAGCCCCGGTGTTGCATCACAAATTACTCGGCGTCCTCTTCAGGCTGTTCCAGCAGAGCGCGGATAGACAGGGAGATACGCTTGTTCTCGGCGTCCACATCGGTGATCTTGACCTTCACATCCTGACCCTCGGACAGAACATCCTCGGGCTTGCCGATGCGGCGGTCAGCGATCTGGGAAATGTGAATCAGGCCGTCCACGCCGGGCAGGATCTCAGCGAAGGCACCGAAGGTCATCAGCTTGACGATCTTGGCGTCCACAACGTCGCCCACGGAATACTTGGTCATGAACTGATTCCAGGGGTTCATCTCGGCGGTCTTGTAGCCCAGAGAAATCTTGTGCTTCTCGGGGTCGAAGGAAATGACGTAAACGTCGATCTCGTCGCCGACCTTCACAACGTCAGCGGGAGTCTTGATGCGGTTCCAGCTCAGCTCGGAAACGTGAACCATGCCGTCCACACCGCCGATGTCCACGAACGCACCGTAGGAAGTCAGGGACTTGACGGTGCCATGGTACTTCTTGCCCACTTCGATCTCGGACCAGATCTTCTCCTGCGCAGCCTTGCGAGCCTCGGAGTTGACGGCGCGGATGGAGCCGATAACACGGCGGCGGGCACGGTTGACCTCGGTGATCTTCAGCTGCACGGTCTTGCCGACCATACCGGCCATGTCGCCGCCCTTGGCGATGCCGGACTGGGAAGCGGGGATGAACACCCGGATGCCCTTGACATTGGCGACCAGACCGCCCTTATTTTCCTCGGTGATGGTGCCTTCAACAGTGGTCTTGTCCTCTGCCCATGCGGTCATGTCGTCCCAGACCTTCAGGCCGTCCAGCTTCTTCTTGGACAGCTGCACGGTGCCTTCCTGATCGTTGACGCGAACGACAAAAACCTCGATCTCGTCGCCAACTTTCAGGATGTCTTCGGGCTTCACGGAAGGATCGGTGCTGACTTCGTCATAAGGGATGTAGCCGGCATGCTTGGTGCCGAGGTCGACCTGGACTTCGGTGTTGCCGATTCCGGTCACGGTGCCGATAACCTTATCTCCTGTATTTAAAGTCTTGATGGACTGCTCGAGAAGCTCTGCGAAGTTCTCCTCCTGTACAGTCTCAACATTCGTGATTTCGCTCATAGTCTTGTTGACCTCCTTTATAATCCACGCCGGCGTCGACGCACCGGCAGTGATTCCAACATCGCTGACACCGCGAAAGTCCTCGGGACGCAGCTCGGAAGCGTTGTCCACCAGAAAGACCCGGCCGCAGTGTTCCCGGCAAATCATAGCGAGACGGCCTGTGTTGGAACTTTTGGGGTCTCCCACAACGACCATAGCCTGACAGATTTCACTCAATTCAGCTGCTTCGCTTTGCCTATACTCAGTTGCTCTACATATTGTATCAAAAATTTTCAGGTTAGTAAACTGTTTTTTTGCAAATTCACCGCACATTTTCCACAAAGATTCAGTCAAAGTCGTTTGTGAAACCATGCAAATTGACGAATTCTTAAGATTTTCTTTGGAATATGCCCAGTTTTTCAGGTCGTCAAGGGTCTCAAAAACCCGGCAGTCGCGGCACCATCCGGCAATGCCCTCCACCTCCGGGTGGGTGGGCGTCCCGATGATGACAGGCAGCTGCCCTTCTTCCTCGGCGCGGCTGACGATTCCGTGGATGCGTTTGACGAAGGGACAGGTGGCGTCGATGATCTCCACGCCCCTGCGCTGCAATTCCTCATACACCGCCCGGCTGACGCCGTGGGAACGGATAATGACCGTCTGGCCGGGGCAAGCCTGCTCAGGGGTGTCGATCACCTCCACACCCAAGGCGCGGAATTTGTCCACGACGTGGTGATTGTGAATGATCGGCCCCAGCGTGACCACCTTTTTCCCCGCTTTTGCCGCCTGCTCCACCAGCTCCACCGCCCGACTGACGCCGAAGCAGAACCCGGCGCTTTTCGCGACCCGGACGCTCATAGCGTCACCTTCCGGGCAATGATCTCCTTCATCGCGGCGATAACGCCGTCGATGTCCAGCTCAGAAGTGTCCAGCTTGATGCTGTCCCGCGCCATTTTCAGGGGAGCGATCTCCCGGTGGGTGTCCTGATAGTCCCGCTGCTGAATATCCTTGAGGATTTTATTGTAGTCCGCCTTCTGTCCCTTCGCAATCAGCTCGTCCGTGCGGCGCTTTGCCCGCACCTCCGGGGTCGCAGTGAGGAAAATCTTCACCGTGGCCTTGGGCAGTACCACGGTGCCGATGTCCCGGCCGTCCATGATGACGTTGTGCTTCTCGGCCATTTCCCGCTGCATGTCCAGCAGCAGGTCCCGGACGATGGCGTGGGCAGAAACGAGACTGGCCTTCTGGGAAAGGTCGGGGGTGCGGATATCGCCGGTCACGTCCATGCCGTTCATGATCATGTGCTGGACGCCCTCGTCGTCGTACTCGATGCCGATGGTCAGCTCGTCGATGTAGCGGGTGATGCCGTCGATGTCCTTGGGGCTGACGCCCCAAAGGTCAAAGAAATAGGCCACGGTGCGGTAAATCGCCCCGGTGTCCACGTAGTAAAAGCCCAGCTCTTTGGCAAGTCTTCGGGCGATGGTGGACTTTCCTGCCCCGGCAGGGCCGTCAATGGCGATGGAAATTGGTTTTGCCATATAGATTTCCTTCCTTCTATCTCTCTGAGCGCAGCTTGCTCAGGGCGTTTGCTTCTCTTGCGACCACCTCGTCGGGGGTCAGGTTCAGGCGCTTTCCCGTTTCCTCGGGGCTTAAGGGCATTCCGCCCTCCAGACCAAATCGCAGGGAGATCAGCTTTGCATCGGTCTCGTCCAGCACCGACATCAGCTCCATGATGCGCTGGCGCATCTGGAAATAGGCGGTGTCCTCCACGGCCTGCTCTTCGGCTTCCTTTTCTTCCTCCGGCTCCGGCTGCTTCTTCGCCTGCGCCAGAAGACGGGCGTCGTCCAGCATCTTTTTCACCACGGATGTTTCCTCCGGGCTTATGTGCATGGCCTCGGCGATCTCCTCCAAAGTGGGATTTCTCCCCAGCTCGGACAGCAGCCGCTCGTCTACGGCACGGTAGTCCTCCAGCGCACCACGGAGCTTCTGCCCAACACCGTTGGCTCTCGCTTGCAAAAAGACCGCTTTCGCCATGTAGAACCGAATCCAGTAGTCCCGGTAGGCGTCATAATCCCCCTCCCGGTAGCCCTGAATGGCCTGCCACAGTCCGAGGCTCCCCTCCTGAATCAAATCCAGCAGGAGCACCCCGCAGCCGACGTGATCTTTGGCGATTTCCAGAACCCGGTGCAGCCCTAGATTGGTCAGCGTCTCCATAGCGCACTCATCCGCTGCCGCGCATTTTGCGGCCAGCGCCTGCTCGTCGCCGGTGGAGGAAAGCTGCGCTACCTCTTCCAAGTACAGCCGCAGGGGGTCGTTGGGTTCCAATTCCCCGGGGTTCAGGCCCTTTTCCACCAGCTGCGCTTCCTGACGCAGACGCAGAGCCGCTGCTCCACTGCCCGACGTTTTGGGCAGGTCGAAAACATCCAGATTCAGGCCGCCGTCCTCCAATGCCTGAAGGGCGTCCTCCACAACCTGCTCGTTTTCCTCTTCCAGCATGGTCAGAAGGTTCGCGGCCGAAACCGTATCCCCCGCCCGCTTGGTCCTGAGGAAGGCTTCCCAGGGGCTATCCTCAAAGGAAAAATCCAGATCATTCATTCAAGAAATCCTCCAATCCAAGACTGGTACCCATTTTTTGCAGCTTGTCCATGGCCTGACGCTCGATCTGACGCACCCGTTCCTTGGAAATGCTCAGCTTTTTGCCGATCTCCTCCAAAGAATAGCAGTTGCCGTCCTCCATGCCGAAATGCAGCCGCAGGATCTGCTGCTGGCGCTCGTTCAGCGTACTCAGAAGCTGGTCCATTGTCTTGTCCAGCTCCCCGCGCACCACTTCCTCATAGGGCTGGGGTGCCTGGGCGTCTTCCAGCAGAGATTGCAGGGCTGTGCCGTCGTCATCCCCCGTGGGAACGTCCAGCGAGCAGATGTCCGGCGTCAGCTGAGTCAGCTCCGCCACTTTTTCTTCCGGCAGGCCGCACTTTTCCGCGATCTGGGCGGCGGTGGGTTCCTCCCCCAGTTCCTGACGCAGGGCGGTGCGCACCGCTTCGATCTTCCGCATCCGCTCCGCCGTGTGCAGCGGTACACGGATGGCGCTGCCGTGGTTCATCAGGCACCGGGTCACGCCCTGCCTGATCCATTTTGTGGCATAAGTGGAAAAACGGTAATCCTTGGTATAATCAAATTTCCGCGCCGCCACCAGAAGGCCGATACTGCCCTCCTGAATCAGGTCCATCAGCGCGACGCCCCGTCCGGCGTACTCTCTCGCGATGGACACCACCAGACGCAGATTGGAATTGACCATCTGGCGAATGGCGCTCTCGTCTCCCTGAGCACAGCGCATGGCAAGCTGACGCTCTTCCTCCGGCGTCAGACGGGGATACCGCCGGATCTCATTCAGGTATTGGCGCACATCGTCCTCGCCGGCACTCACCGGAGAATTCTCTAACAGCTCTGTCATGCTTTCAATCCTTTTCTTTCCTTCATTCGTTCCCGCACCGCCAGCAGATCGTCCTCCGTCGCCACTTTGGACGCCTGATACTCGTTCTGGATGGTGCGGATGCAGTCCGTCAGCGCCTGCTCGTTCACAGGCCCCTGCTGTCTGTGCAGGATGCCCGCAATGTGGGACATTTCCTCCGGCGTCAAGTCCGTCAGTCCTGCGAGGGAAACGTCCAGTCCCTGCTCATGGCGCTGCTTTAACTGGGCGTAAACCCGTCCCAGCAGCTCCGAGGAGAACATCTCCGCTTCCAGGCCGCCGGTGCTGTCCAGCAGGGCGCTTTCCCGCAGAACCAGCGACAGGAGCATTTCCTCCGCCATGGCGGATTTCATGTTGGTATAGCGGATGTCCCGGCTTTTGGGTTGTAGATTCCGGGCGGGAGACAGGTCGATCTTCTCCTGCTTTTTCTTCTCCTGATAGACCCGCCGTTTCCACGCCCGCTGAATTTCCATCTGCATGGCGTCGGCGCTGATCTTCGCGGCCTCCGCCACCCGCCCGCCGTAGACGTCCCGCTGGACGGCGCTGGGCAGGGAGCCGATCAGGTCGGCAGATTCCTGCAAATAGCGAACCTTCTGGTCGTCGTCCCGCAGGTCGTATTTCCGGGCAATGGCGGCAAGCTGGTATTCCACCCGGTTGGAGGATTCCTCCAGCAGAATTTTAAAACGGTCGGCACCGTACTTTTTCAGGAACTCGTCAGGGTCCTTGGCGTCCCGCATTTTCAGGACCTTGACCTGCAATCCCGCCTTTTCCAGCATGGGGATCGCCCGCTGAGTGGCGTTCTGTCCGGCGGTGTCGCCGTCGTAGATCAGCACCACCTGATCGGTGTACCGGGACAGCAGCGTTGCGCCGTCGTCCGTCAGGGCAGTTCCCAAAGATGCCACCGCGCAGTCAAATCCATACTGGTGCAGGGCGATGGCGTCCATGTATCCCTCCACCAGAATCAGGTAGCCCATTTTGCTTTTCTTGGCGTAATTCAGGGCAAACAGGTTTTTCCGCTTGTTAAAAATCAGGGTTTCCGGGGAATTTAAGTATTTTGCGGCGTTTTTGTCCCTGTCGTTCATAATGCGCCCGCCGAAGCCGATGACATTTCCCCGGACGTCGATGATGGGGAACATCAGCCTGTCCCGAAACCGGTCGAAAAGATTGCCGTTCTTTTTGGACACCGTCACAAGGCCGGAGTCCCGCAGCTCCTGATCGGTGTAGCCTTTTTTCCGCATGGCGTCCACCAGATCGCTCCAGCTGTCCGGGGCGTAGCCGATACCAAATTTGGTCAGGGTCGTCTGGGACATTCCCCGCCCCCGGGCGTATTCCAGTGCCGACGCGCCCATAGGTGCGTACAGGCAGCTGTGGAAAAATCGCGCCGCTTCCTTGTGCAGCGCCCAGAGCCGCTCCTGCTGGCGGTACCGGGACTGGTACTGCTCGTCCTCAGGGACTTCCAACCCCGCCCGCTTTGCCAGCGCCCGCACGGCGTCGCCGTAGCTCAGCCCCTCAATTTCCATCTCGAAATTGATGACACCGCCGCCCTTGTGGCAGCCGAAGCAATAGAACATGCCCTTGTCCGGCGCGACGGAGAAGGAAGCGGTTTTCTCTCCGTGGAAGGGACACAGGCCAAACAGGTTGGAGCCGGAACGCTTCAGCGTCACGTACTGCCCCACCACGTCCTCAATCGGGTTCCGCGCGATCACTTCATCAATAAATGCCGGTGGAAATGGCATAGTCTCCCCCCCTTCGTCAAACTTCTTTACAAATTCTCAACCGTGAACCTGCCATCCCATGGGGATGAAGATTTCCCGGAATTTTTCGACGGCGTAATTGTCCGTCATTCCCGCTATGTAGTCGCACACCGTGCGTTCCATGCCGTCGAAGCTCAGCTGGGGCTGAAAATCCTCCGGCAGCGCTTCCGGATGGGCGATGTAGTATTCAAACAGCCGTTTCAGCATATCCTTTGCCTTGCTCTCCTCGCCCTTGGCCACCGGATTGCGGTAGACATTGGTAAACATGAACGAGCGCAGCTCCTTGAGCGCCCTGTCCACATCGGGAGACAGACAGACTTTCCCGAATTCCCGGGAGGTGCGGATGGCGTCGCAGACAAGTGTATTGATCCTGTCCCGGTGGCTGTGGCCCAGCACATCGGTGATGTCGATGGGGATATCGTCGTCGGTGAGGATGCCCGCCCGGATGGCGTCGTCAATGTCGTGATTAACGTAGGCGATTTGGTCGGAGCGGCGCACGGCCTGCCCCTCCAGCGTCTCCGGCCAGTAATCTCCGGTGTGACCCAGAATGCCCATGCGGACTTCATAGGTCAGGTTCAGCCCCTGACCGTCCTTTTCCAGAATGTCCACCACTCGCAGGCTCTGCTCATTGTGGCGGAAAGGCTTGCCAAGGCACTGGCTCAGAACGTCCTCCCCGGCGTGGCCGAAGGGAGTGTGTCCCAGGTCATGCCCCATGGCAATGGCTTCCGCCAGATCTTCGTTCAGCCCCAGCGCCCGTGTGATGGTTCCAGCAATGCGGCTGACCTCCAATGTGTGGGTCATCCGGGTGCGGTAGTGGTCGCCCTCAGGCTGCAAAAACACCTGCGTCTTGTGCATCAGGCGGCGGAAGGACTTGGAATGGACAATGCGGTCAATGTCCCTCTGGTAACAGGTACGCACGTCCTCCGCCCGGGGTTCTTCAAACCTCAGACGTCCCCTGCTCTGGTCGGCGAAGGCCGCCAGAGGATTCAGTCGCTTATGCTCCTGCCATTCCAGTTCTTCCCGCACAGTCATGATAATTCCCTCATTCCTTATTCCACTTTGTTTATGTAGTCTCCACTGGGAACGCCCGGTATTCCTGCCCGGTCTCCATGCCCTCCACGGTTCCGCTGGACAGGTCGGTGAGTTTTTCCAGAAAGGCGCTGACCTGTCCCTCCGGGAACAGCAGCTCCAGCTCCACCTCCGCGCCGAAATCCGTCTTGCGGAGGATGCCTCCAAAGGCGGCGGCTTCCAGTTTGACCCGCTCGTAGAAGGGATAGGGGCACGGCACGTACACCGCCGTCCATACCCGCTTCATGGATTTGCCCGCAGCGTCCACAGCGATTTTCGCGCCTTTTGTGTAAGCCCGCACCAGTCCCCCGGCGCCCAGAAGAATGCCGCCAAAATACCGGGTCACCACGCACACCACGTTAAAAAGACCTTCCCGCTGCAAAACCTGCAGCATGGGCATTCCCGCAGTGCCGCCGGGTTCGCCGTCGTCGGAGAAGCGCACCGCGCCGTCTCTGATGATGT
>OKSB01002057.1_pt1 | contig 18723 bp, 19 predicted proteins | sample 1601171 | NCBI WGS metagenome assembly OKSB01 (sample SAMEA3541496, study PRJEB24748) | human gut metagenome | biome: human gut; feature: human-associated habitat; material: faeces | place: China | collected 2012 | reverse complement strand
ACTTCTCGGCATCCAAAAACTTATGTGGAAGGACGACCGGGAACTTGAGAATTTGCAGCGGGGCTACTTTTACTGAACCTGATATATTGGAAATCAGAATGAAGCAGCGGACTTCTACTTGCGTTAGCAGACGCCATTTTGCATCAAAAGGAGTTTGTTCCGCCACCTCAACCGCCGTTTGTTCCGCTGCGTTAGTATAGCATTCTCTACGCAGCGGGCGGCGTAGGTCGCAAGGCGCGCGCCCTTCTCGGGCTTGAAGGTCGAAATGCCCTTGATGAGCCCGATGGTGCCGATGGAGATGAGATCGTCCTGCTCCTCGGACTGGGTGTAGTATTTCTTTAACATGTGGTTCAAAGGCACAAGGAGCTTTTCTCTGCCCCATATCTTCCCTAAATATTGATGCAAAAGATAGTGAAGAGACCCTGTCTGGTAATATGCGGTTCGACAGCTATAATCGTCACTTGGATATATTGTATAACACACATATTCTGTTGCCTACATAAGCAAATGGAGCATGAACGAATCACAAAAGACAATATGAAATGACTCCTGCGCTTGTAAAACGTGGATTTACCTGTCATACTTTTAGCGCAAACTCAAAAGTACCAGACCTACCACATACAAGGAGGAGTCATCATGGCAAGTATAATCTACGTCGGCATGAATGTCCATACCACAAATTTCACTTTTTGCTGCTATACCGCAGATTCCGACCGCGGCTTCGCTGTTGCGCAAACAGAACCGGATTACCGTCAGGTAATCAAGTATATGGAACGTGTCCAGAAGCAACGCGGTGAAGAATGCAAATTTGTTTGCGGCTATGAAGCTGGCTGTTTGGGTTATTCACTCTACCACCAACTCACCAGATGCGGTGTGGACTGCGTTATGAACATTTACACTAATTTTCACCGCTTTCTGCGTAAAGCAGGAATCTCCTATGGTGGGAAAGGGAAGGGCCCTCGCGTCTATGACCTTCGGCACACATTTGCTGTCCACTGCTTACGGCACTTGGTTTTATCGGGTAAAGATATCGGCATATTTGCATACCGCTAAAAAACTTGTGCGGTAAGTCCTCAGTGTGACCCCTTTTGCACCAAGAGCCTTTCGTGAGTGCAGAAATGCTTCATAAACCTGTGAAACCGTGCTTAATCTAATCTTTTTCATGCGCGCATAGGGCCGCTCCCGAACCATGCGCGCTACCAACTGCGCTACACCCGGATGTGCAACATGGTTGTTATAAGGATTTTTCCCCGCGCTGTCAAGAGCGAGAGCGGGAGATTTTTGAAGAATTTTCTTTTCTCGCGCCGCGCCGCTATTTTACCTCAATTTTACATGACCCGGCTTTTGCATTTTACAGCGCTCCGTTATGCTTTGCGTTGTGGAACGAAGAAAGTCCAAAATCAAAATGTGAAATGAGGAATGAAAGATGAAAAAGACACTTGCATTTGTGCTCACCGCTGTGATGAGCCTCTCGCTGCTCGCAGGTTGCGGCAGCAAGACCACTGCCCCCGACAACACCAATAACGACCAGCCGCAGCAGCAGACCGAGGAAAAGCTCAGCGGCAGCGTCTCGACCAACGGCTCGACCTCGATGGAAAAGGTCATCGGCGCGCTGAGCGAGCAGTTCATGGCCGACAACAGCGGCGTGAGCGTCACCTACGATCCCACCGGCTCCGGCGCCGGCATTGAGGCCGCCGGCAACGGCAGCGCGGACATCGGTCTTGCCTCCCGTGCCCTCAAGGACGAGGAGAAGGCCGGCGGCCTGACCGAGACCGTTGTCGCCCTCGACGGCATCGCCGTCATCGTCAATGCGGGCAGCAAAGTCGAGGACCTCTCCGTCGAGCAGATCGCCAAGATCTTCACCGGTGAGATCACCGACTGGAGCGAGGTCGGCGGCGAAGCGGGCAAGATCTCCTGCATCGGCCGTGAGGCCGGCAGCGGCACGCGCGACGGCTTCGAATCCATCACCGGCACCAAGGACGCCTGCAAGCTCGATCAGGAGCTGACCTCCACCGGCGGCGTCATCGAGGCGGTCGCGGGCAACGCCAATGCCATCGGCTACGCCTCCCTCTCCGCAGTCGAGGGCAAGGACACCGTCAAGGCTGTGACGGTCGGCGGCATCGCCTGCACCGAGGAGACCGTTCTCGACGGCAGCTACGCCATCCAGCGTCCCTTCGTCCTCGTGACGAAGACCGACGCTCCTCTCTCCACCGCTGCGCAGGCCTTCTTCGACTACGCCACCTCCACCGCCGCGAACGACCTCATCAAGGCCGCCGGCGCGGTGCCGGTCGCAAAGTAAGCGCCATGGCGGCTGCATACATCTCTCCGGCGGCAGAGGGCGCAAAGCCCTCCGCCGCCCAGCCGCGTCACAGCGGCGTGCGCAAGACGCTGGAGAACCTCATCCACCTCATTTTCCTGCTCTGCGGCGTGGTCGCCGTAGCGTTCGTGCTGCTCATCAGCATCTACCTGATCCTCTCGGGCATTCCCGCCATCCGCGAGATCGGACTCGGAAAATTCCTCTTCGGCAAGGTCTGGGACCCGACAAACACCACCACGGGCGCACAGTACGGCATCCTCGCCTTCATTCTTACGAGCATCTACGGCACGGCGGGCGCTATCCTCATCGGCGTGCCGGTGGGACTTCTGACCGCCGTGTTCCTCGCCCGCGTCGCTCCGCCAAGGCTTGCGGCGGTCATCCGCACGGCGGTGCAGCTGCTCGCGGGCATCCCCTCGGTGGTCTACGGTCTGGTCGGCATGATCGTGCTCGTCCCCGCCATCCAGCGGACCTTTGACCTCAGCTCGGGCGCGTGCCTGCTCGCGGCGATCCTCGTGCTGGCGGTGATGATCCTCCCATCCATCATCAATGTATCGGAAACGGCGCTGCGCGCCGTGCCGCACGAATATGAGGAGGCCTCGCTCGCGCTCGGCGCGACGGAGATGGAAACGAGCTTCCGCGTCGTTCTGCCCGCCGCGCGCAGCGGCGTGGCGACGGCGGTCGTGCTCGGCGTGGGCCGCGCCATCGGCGAGGCCATGGCGATCATCATGGTGGCGGGCAACGTCTCCAATATGCCGGGACTCTTTACCCCCGTGCGCTTCCTCACCACCGGCATCGTCTCCGGCATGGCCTATGCCGCTGTCGGCAGCCTGTATCAGCAGGCGCTCTACTCCATCGCGCTGGTGCTGTTTTTGTTCATCATGCTCATCAACGTGGTGCTGAACCGCTTCATCAAAAAGCGGAAGGAGGACTGACATGGAACGGAACCTTTCTCCGCGCCGCCGCGCCTATGATCTCGCCATGCGCGCGCTCGTTTGGCTGAGTGCGCTGCTCACCTGCGCGCTGCTCGTCTTCCTCATCGGCTATATCTTTTATCGCGGCGCTGGCAGCGTGACGTGGGACTTCCTCTCCGGCACAAGCAGCTACATCAAGGACACCATCGGCATCCTGCCGAACATCCTTAATACGCTCTACATCATTCTCCTTGCCATGGCCATCGTCCTGCCGCTCGGCGTGGGAGCCGCCATCTATCTCACGGAGTACGCCGCGAACCGCAGGGTCGTCGAGCTCATTGAATTTGCGACCGAGACGCTCACCGGCATCCCGTCCATCATCTTCGGCCTCGTCGGTATGCTCTTTTTCGTGCAGAAAATGGATCTGCAAGCGGGCGTACTCGCGGGCAGTCTGACGCTCGTCGTGATGATCCTGCCCACCATCGTGCGCACGACGCAGGAGAGCCTCAAGACCGTGCCGCAGTCCTACCGCGAGGGTGCGCTGGCGCTCGGCGCAGGCAAGTGGCGCATGGTGCGCACCGTTGTGCTGCCCAACGCCGTGGACGGCATCGTGACCGGCTGCATTCTGGCGGTCGGGCGCATCGTGGGCGAAAGCGCGGCGCTGCTCTACACCGCGGGCTTCGGACTGGTGCTCAATGACTTTGTCACCGCGCTGCACTCGTCCTCCGCCACGCTCACGGTCGCGCTTTACGTCTACGCCAACGACCGCGGGCGCACGGACGTCGCCTTTTCCATCGCAAGCGTGCTGATGCTGCTCACGCTCGTCATCAATCTCACCGCGGCGCTCACCGGCCGCAAGCTCAAAAAGAACGGAGGGACACAGTAAAATGTCTGACGCTCCCATCATCGAAGCCAGGGGTCTGAACCTCTGGTACGGGCCGAACCACGCGCTCAAGGATATTTCCGTCGCCGTCCCCGCGCACGAGATCACGGCGTTCATCGGGCCGTCCGGCTGCGGCAAATCAACCTTCCTGCGCACGCTCGACCGCATGAACGACCTCATTCCCAATGTGAAGATCACCGGCGAGGTGGACTTCAACGGCGAGAACATCTACGCGCCGAGCGTCGATGTGACCTGGCTGCGCAGCCGCATCGGCATGGTCTTTCAGAAGGCCAACCCCTTCCCCATGAGCATTTATGACAACATCGCCTACGGTCCCCGCACGCACGGCGTGCGCAATCGCGCGAAGCTCGACGAGATCGTGGAGCGCTCGCTGCGCTCCGCCGCCATCTGGGACGAGGTGAAGGACAGGCTCAAAAAGAGTGCGCTCGGCCTCTCCGGCGGGCAGCAGCAGAGGCTCTGCATCGCCCGCGCGCTCGCCGTCGAGCCGGAGGTGCTTCTCATGGACGAGTCCACGAGCGCGCTCGACCCCATCTCGACGTCAAAGATTGAAGACCTCGCGTGCGAGCTCAAGGACCGCTACACCGTCGTCATGGTGACGCACAATATGCAGCAGGCGGCGCGCATTTCGGACAACACCGCCTTCTTCCTGCTCGGCGAGCTGGTGGAGTTCGGAAAGACGGAGCAGGTCTTTTCCACGCCCGCCGACAAGCGGACGGAGGACTACATCACGGGGAGGTTCGGCTGATGCGAAACAAATTTGACGAGCAGCTCTCGCAGCTCAATCACGAAATGATCGAAATGGGCGCGCTGTGCGAGGAGGTCATCGCGCTCGCCAGCCGTGCGCTGACCGAAAACGACAAGAGTCTTGCCGCGAGGGTCGCGCCGCTCGACAGCGAGATCGACCGGAAGGAGCGCGACATCGAGAACCTCTGCCTCAAGCTGCTGCTTCAGCAGCAGCCGGTCGCGCGCGACCTGCGCCAGATCTCCGCGGCGCTCAAGATGATCACGGACATGGAGCGCATCGGCGATCAGGCCGAGGACATCGCCGAGATCATCAGCTTTCTCCACGGCCATCAGGCCGAGGACAACGACCTCCTGCGCGAGATGGCGAAGGCCGCCATCCGCATGGTGACGGAAAGCGTTGACGCGTATGTAAAATGTGATACAATGTTGGCAGAGCAGGTCATCGCGGAGGACGACACCGTGGACGGCTACTTCACGCAGGTCAAGGAGCGTCTGATCGGCAAGATCGCGCAGGACCCCGCGGACGGCGAATACGCGCTCGACCTGCTGATGATCGCAAAATATTTTGAACGCATCGGAGACCACGCGACGAACATCGCCGAGTGGGTCATTTTCTCCGTCACCGGCGTTCACAAGGGGGGATAAGGATGGTCTGGTGCGTGGAGGACGACGCGAGCATCCGCGACATCGAGGTGTACGCGCTCACATCCACCGGCTTTGAGGCCCGGGGCTTCGCCGACGGCGACACGTTCTGGGACGCCCTGCAAAAGGAAGCGCCGCCCGAGCTGGTCGTGCTCGACGTGATGCTCCCCGGCACGGACGGCATCGAGCTGCTGCGCCGGCTGCGCGCGAGCGCGCGCTTTGCCGAGCTCCCCGTCGTGATGGCAACCGCCAAGGGCGCTGAGTACGATAAGATCCAGGGGCTCGACCTCGGCGCGGACTACTACCTCACGAAGCCCTTCGGCGTGATGGAGTTCGTCTCCTGCGTCAAGGCCGTGCTGCGCCGCAGCCGTCCGAAAACGGCGCAGGCGCTTCTGCGCAGCGGCACGCTCACGCTCGATCCCGCCGAGCACATCGTCACGGCGGACGGCGCGCGCGTGGAGCTGACGTACAAGGAATTTGAGCTGCTGCGGCTCTTTCTCTCCCACCCCGGCATGGCCTTCACGCGGGATCAGCTGATGGAAAAGGTCTGGGACGTGGACTACTGCGGCGAGACGCGCACGGTGGATATGCACATCCGCACCCTGCGCCAGAAGCTCGGTGAAAACGGCGAGCACATCGAGACTGTGCGCGGTGTGGGCTACCGATGGGAGGCGGAGAAGAATTGACCAAAAAGATCTTCCGCTCCATTCTCACCGTCGGCGTCGCGGTGCTCGCGTGCAGCCTGCTGCTCGTCATGGGCTGCTTCTACAGCTTCTATGAGGGGATGCAGGAGCACCAGCTCGGCGACGAGCTGCGCATCGCCGCAGCAGCCGTGGAGACCAACGGCTCGACCTATCTGGAAAAAATCAAGTCCGACCGTTTCCGCGTCACCTGGATCGCCTCCGACGGCACGGTGCTCTACGACACGCAGGCGGACGCCGCGCAGATGGAGAACCATCTTGAGCGAGAGGAGGTTCGCGAGGCGCTGGAGACCGGCACGGGCAGCTCGAGCCGCTACAGCGCGACGCTGCTGCAAAAGACCGTTTACAGCGCGAGCCGCCTCACGGACGGCACCGTGCTGCGCCTGTCCGCCAGCCGCGCCACGATGGGCGCGCTGCTGCTCGGAGCGTTCCAGCCCATTCTGCTCGTCGTGATCGTGCTGCTTGTGCTCTCGAGCCTGCTCGCGAGCCGTCTGGCCAAGCGCATCGTCGAGCCGCTCAACGCGCTCGACCTCGAGCATCCGCTGGAAAACGACGCCTATGAGGAGCTCTCTCCGCTCCTGCGGCGCATCGACCGCCAGCGCAGACAGATCGACGCCCAGCTCGCCGAGCTGCGGCAGAAAACAGACGAATTCACACAGATCACCGCCGGCATGAACGAGGGGCTCGTGCTGCTCGACGAAAAGGGCGCGGTGCTGAACATCAATCCCGCCGCGCAGACGCTCTTCGGCGTGACGGGCGCGTGCGTCGGGCAGGATTTCCTGACCGTGGACCGTGAGCACTCCATGAGCCTCGCGCTCCGCACGGCGATGACCGACGGGCACAGCGAGGTCCGCGCCGAGCGCGGCGGGCGCGAGTACCAGTTCGACCTCAGCCGCATCGAGTCCGACGGCAAGGTGGTCGGCGCGGTACTGCTGGCCTTCGACATGACCGCGCAGGCCTTCGCCGAGCGCAGCCGCCGCGAGTTCACGGCGAACGTCTCGCACGAGCTGAAAACGCCGCTCCAAGGCATCATCGGCAGCGCCGAGCTGCTGGAGAACGGCATGGTCAAGCCGGAGGATATGCCCCGCTTCGTCGGTCACATCCGCGCCGAGGCGCAGCGTCTCGTGACGCTCATCGGCGACATCATCCGCCTCTCCGAGCTCGACGAGGGCGGCGAGCTGCCGACCGAAACGGTTGACCTTCTCCCACTCGCGCAGGAGGCCGCAGAAAATCTCCGCGCTGCGGCAGAGGCGAAAAACGTGAGCATCATCGTCTCGGGCGAGAACGCCCCGGTCATCGGCGTGCGGCGGCTCCTCTATGAGATCGCTTACAACCTCTGCGACAACGCGATCAAGTACAATGTGGACGGCGGCAGCGTGGACGTGCGCGTCGGCGCCGAGGGCGGCAGCGCCTGTCTCACCGTGCGCGACACGGGCATCGGCATCCCTCCGGAGCATCAAAGCCGCATCTTCGAGCGCTTCTACCGCGTGGACAAGAGCCACTCCAAGGCGAGCGGCGGCACGGGTCTGGGACTGTCCATCGTCAAGCACGCCGTGGCGTACCACCATGGCACGATCGCGCTCAAAAGCGAGGTCGGCAAGGGCACGGAGATCGCCGTCCGCTTCCCGCAGGAAAAATAACGGCAGCAAAATGGGAAAGAGCCGACGCTCTTTCCCGTTTTTGTTCCTTTCATCCCTGTCATGCGGCACAAAGATCACGGCGTGAAACTGTCTCTTTTCACGAAATCGGCGCAGCGGACGCCGGCAAGCCTTGTACCGGCTTTCGCGCTGTGATAGGATAAAGCCATCCAAAACCACCCGCGGCGGCTACTCCACCCAATAGCCGCCGTGAGGAACATGAAAGGATCGTTCCCGCCCTGACCGGCGGTGCGGCAGTGTGGAGACCTGCCGTAAAGCGCCAGAGCGGCGCGAGGCCCTGCGCGCGGAGGCGGCAGAGCCGCGGTCAGAGAATATGGCAGAAGTCATTCTGAAAAACATCAAGAAGGTCTACCCCAACAGCGAGCCGAAAAAGAAGAACAGGGACAGCGGCGAGAAGAAGCACAACCTTCAGATCACCGACGAGGGCGTGGTCGCCGTGCAGGAATTCAACCTTGACATTGCCGACCGTGAGTTCATCGTCCTCGTTGGCCCGTCGGGCTGCGGCAAATCCACCACGCTGCGCATGGTGGCGGGTCTGGAGGAGATCAGCGCGGGCGAGCTGTACATCGACGGCAAGCTGATGAACGACGTGGCCCCCAAGGACCGCGACATCGCGATGGTCTTCCAGAACTACGCGCTCTACCCGCACATGACGGTGTATGAGAACATGGCGTTCTCGCTCAAGCTCAAGAAGGTGCCCAAGGACGAGATCGACCGCAAGGTGCGCGAGGCCGCGGAGATCCTGGACATCACCCAGTACCTCGACCGCAAGCCCAAGGCGCTCTCCGGCGGTCAGCGCCAGCGCGTCGCCATCGGCCGCGCCATCGTGCGCGACCCCAAGGTGTTCCTGATGGACGAACCGCTGTCGAACCTTGACGCGAAGCTGCGCAACCAGATGCGCGCGGAGATCATCAAGCTGCGCGAGAAGATCGACACGACCTTTATCTACGTCACGCACGATCAGGTCGAGGCCATGACGCTCGGCGACCGCATCGTCATCATGCGCGACGGCTTCATTCAGCAGATCGGCACCCCGCAGGAGGTGTTCAACCATCCCGCGAACCTGTTCGTCGCCGGCTTCATCGGCACGCCGCAGATGAACTTCTTTGAGGACTGCCAGCTCACAAAGAGCGGCGACGCTTACTCCGTCACCGTCATGGGACACACGTTGCCGCTGACGGCGGAGCAGAACGCGAAGCTCGCCGCGGCGGGCGCGGAGAGCCGTACCGTGACCGTCGGCGTGCGTCCGGTCCATGTCACCGTCGGCGACAAGGGCATCGACGCGCAGATCGACGTGGGCGAGCTGATGGGCAGCGAGCTGCATCTGCACATGACCGCCGGCGGCAAGGACGTGGTGGCCGTGGTGCAGACCGCGAACCTTGACGCCAACGCCTACGCCCGCCACACGGCGGTGAGGTTCAGCTTCGAGCCGCGGCTCATCCATCTCTTCGACCCCGAGACGGAGAAAAACCTCATCTGATTTTCCGATGATATTCATCGGTGTGCCCGTTCCTTTTGGAACGGGCACATTTTTTGTCACCGCTTGTCGCCGGGCCGGAAGAGCAGCGCCATCACGACCGCGAAGCAGACCGCCGCAGCGATGCCGCCCGCTGTGGCAGAGAGCCCGCCGGTCATCACGCCGAGCCAGCCCTGCTCCGCGACGGCCTTCTTCACGCCGCTCGCAAGCGAGTAGCCAAAGCCCGTGAGCGGCACGGTCGCGCCCGCGCCGCCCCATTCGACGATGGGCTCGTAGATGCCGACGGCCGTGAGCAGCACGCCCGCGACGACGTAGCCCGTCAGGATACGGGCCGGCGTGAGCGGCGTTTTGTCAATGAGGATCTGTCCCACGGCGCAGAGAATGCCGCCGCAGAGAAAGGCGTTGAGATAGTCCATCAGCTTTCCTCCCCGATGTTTTCCAGAATGACGGCGTGGCACACGCCCGGGATGCTCTCGCCCTGCATGGTGGAGGTCGGCGAGAGCAGCGCGCCCGTCGGCGCGAAGATGATCCTGTTCCACTTGCCCTCGCGCATCCCGCGCAGAAGATAGCCATTGAGCACGGCGGCGGAGCAGCCGCAGCCGCTGCCGCCCATGTGCATATCCTGCCGCTCCAGATCGTAGAGCAGCAGCCCGCAGTCCTTGTAGTTCTTCGTCATGTCCACGCCGTCGCGCGCAAAGAGGTCCGTGACGACCTCGTGCCCGAGCCGACCGAGATCGCCGGTGACGATGAGATCGTAGTCCGCGGGTGAGGTCCGCGTGTCGGAAAAGAGCGCGCGGAGCGTGTCATACGCCGCGGGCGCCATCGCTGCGCCCATGTTGTTCGCGTCCGTGATGCCGCGGTCCACGATCCTCCCGATGGCCGCGTGCGTGACGGCGGGACCCTTCCCCTCATTCGACAGGATGCAGCAGCCCGCCGCCGTGGCCGTCCATTGGGCGGTCGGCGTGCGCTGTGAGCCGTAGGGCACGGGCATCCGGTACTGCCGCTCGGCGGTGCAGAAGTGCGAGGAGGTCATCGCCGCAGCGCGGCGGGCAAAGCCGCCGTCGATGCTCATGGCCGCGAGCGCCAGGCTCTCCCCCATCGTCGAGCACGCGCCGTACACGCCGCACAGCGGCACGCCGAACTCCCGCAGGGCGAAGGAGGTGCCGATGCACTGGTTCAGAAGGTCGCCGGCAAAGATGAGGTCCAGCTCCTCCGGCCTGCGCGTCGCCTTCTCCAGCGCGTGGGAGAGCACGCGCTTCTGCATGCGGGCCTCGCCCTTCTCCCAGGTCTTTTCGCCGAAGAAGGAATCCTCGCTCAGCTCGTCAAAATAGTCCGCCAGCGGGCCCTGTCCCTCCAGCTTCGCGCCGATGTTGGCAAAGCTCTCCACGCGCGGCGGACGTGAAAAGCGCAGCGTCTGTGCGCCGATCCGTTTGGTCTCCATACCATTTCCCCTTGTGCTTGTAGTTTGTCTTAGTATGCCAAGGCCGGGAAATTTTATGAATTTCAGGTAAAACAAAGAGGGATGCGCCGTGCGTACCGGCACATCCCTCTTTGCAGAGGAGGCAGATATTTCAGGTCTGATAGCTGCGCAGGAAGCGCCGCGTGCGCTCCTGCGCCGGGTCGCCGAGCACCTGCTCGGGATCGCCCTGCTCGACGATGACGCCGCCGTCCACGAAGATCACGCGGTCGCTCACGGCGCGGGCAAAGGCCATCTCGTGCGTGACGATGACCATGGTCATTTTTTCCTCCGCGAGATCACGGATGACCTTGAGCACCTCGCCGGTCAGCTCGGGGTCGAGCGCGCTGGTCGGCTCGTCGAAAAAGAGGATGTCGGGCCGCAGCGCCAGCGCGCGGGCGATGGCGACGCGCTGCTGCTGTCCGCCGGAGAGCTGGCAGGGATAGGCGTCCGCCTTGTCCGCAAGGCCCATCTTTTCGAGCAGGGAGAGCGCCAGCTCACGCACCTCGCCGCGCTCGCGCCTCTGCACAGTGAGCGGCGCGTCCGTCACGTTTTTGAGCACCGTGTAATGCGGGAAAAGGTTGAACTGCTGGAACACCAGCCCGAAGCGGCTTTTGATCCGCCGCAGCGCAGCCTTGTCCGCGTAGACGCTCTTTCCCTCCGCGTCCATCGTCGCGGCGAAGTCGTTCCCGTAGGCGAGCGAGCCGCCGTCCATCGTTTCAAGCAGCGTCGCGCAGCGCAGCAGCGTGGATTTGCCGCTGCCGCTGGGGCCGATGACCGAGACGGCCTCGCCCTCGCCCACGGTGAGGGAAATGCCCTTGAGCACCTCCAGCGCTCCGAAGGACTTGCGGACGTCCTGCATGGTCAATACGTTCATGTCCGGTCCCTCCCTCACTGGTAGTAGGCGAGCGAGCGCTCCGCGCGCTCCATCGCAAAGGCGACGATGTAGTTGAAAACGTAGTAAAAGAGTCCCGCCGCCGCGAGCGCCAGCATACCGGGCGTATTGGGCGAGGCGACGATCTGCTTGGCGCGGGTGAACATCTCCACCACGCCGATGACGGAGGCGAGCGAGGTGTCCTTCACGAGCGTGATGACCTCGTTCGTCACGGGCGGCAGCACGCGCCGGATCATCTGGGGAAGAAGGATGCGCCCGAAGGTCTGCCCGCCTGTGTAGCCGAGCACCTGCGCCGCCTCGAACTGCCCGACCGGGATGGACTCGTAGCCCGCGCGGTAGATCTCCGCGAAGTAGGCCGCGTAGTTGATGACGAAGCCGACGATGACCGCGCCGAAGCGCCAGTTGCCCGGCGGCGTGAAGTCAAAGAGCAGAAACGGTCCGTAGTAGACGACCATGAGCTGGAGCATCAGGGGCGTGCCGCGCATGACGGAGATGAACAGCTTCACGAGCCAGCGCAGCGGGGCCACGCGGCTGCGCCGGCCGAACATCACAAGAAGTCCGAGCGGCAGCGAGCCGAGCAGCGTTAAGGTAAAAATTTCCAGCGATTTTCCGAAGCCCTGCACCAGCAGGGTCAGCATGGCGGAAACGGTCATGTTACTGGATGAGGCAGAGGCTGTCGATCACAAGGCCCTGATCGACGTACTTCTCCGCGATGGAGAGCATCGTGCCGTCCTCGGCCATTTTGAGGAGCTCGGCGTTCACGGCGTCGCGCAGCTCGGTGTTGCCCTTGAGGAAGCCGATGGCGTACTGCTCGGTGGAGATGGGCTCATCCAGGATCACATAGTCGCCCTCGTTGCTGGCGATCTGGAACTTGGCAACGCCGAGGTCGGCGGCGATGGCGTCCACGCTGCCCTGCTTGAGCTCCATGAAGCCGGTGTTGTAGTCCGCCAGCTCCACGACCTCCTTGAGAGAGGACTTGAGCGACTCGTTGGCGTTGATAGCGTCCACGGCAGAGGAGGCGGCCTGCGCCATCACGCTCTTGCCGGCAAGGTCGGCGAGGGAGGAAATGCCGCTGTCGGCCTTGACGACCATGACGATGGAGTTATCGACGTAGGGGTCGGACCAGGTATAGTCGTTCTCGCGTCCGGTGTAGGTGAAGCCGTTCCAGATGCAGTTGATGGTGCCGGCGGCGAGCTCGGCGTCCTTGCTGTCCCATACGATAGGAACGGCCTCGAAGTCCCAGCCGAGGCGGGAGCACAGCTCCTCGGCCATCGCAAGGTCAAAGCCGTCGTAGCTGCCGTCGGCGGCGATGAAGCCGAACGGCGGGAACTCGGCGTCGAAGCCGACGATGAGCTTCTGCTTTTCAGCGGTCTGGGTGGTATCGTCCTGCTTGGCGCCGCAGGCGATGAGGGACAGGCTCAGCACGAGGGCGAGCGCAAGAGAGATGAGCTTTTTCATGGTTTGGATTCCTCCGCGTTTCGATTTAGTGTGATGCTATGATAGCACAGCATTTTGTAAATGCAAGCCCTATTTTTGCCCGTTCGGAAATCTTTGGCGTACTGACCGAAGCGCCCGCGGAGTTCTCCTTTTATATTTATGCACTATCACGATGTTGCAGTAGTGTGTAAAAGCATTTAAAACACTGTTCCGTCCTGTACCCCACGCAAAGAAAAAGGATTGGCTTTTTCCCTGTGCCGATGTATAATAGAGACAAATATGAACTTCTTCCGGGAGGATACAATATGAAAGAAAAAATGCGCACCATCGGCTACCTGTGCCCGAGGTGCAGAAAGCCCGTTATGCAGCAGCGCTCCCGCTTCGCCCTCGCCGCCTCGGGCGCGATCGTGCAGTGCGAATGCGGCAAGAGCGAGCTGCAGATCGACTTCGACGGCGAAAAATTCCGCATCAGCGTGCCCTGCGGCGTGTGCGGCGGCGAGCATCTGGCGGAGTGCGGCGCGGACCGGCTCCTCGACGGCGAGGGCATCGGCCTTGCCTGCCCCGAGACCTCCGAGCTTTGCTGCTTCATTGGGGAGGAGTACGCCGTCGAGCGTGCGCTCGCACAGCTGCAGATCACGGCGGAAAAGCAGTCCGCGCAGGGCGACGCGCCCGAGGCCTTCACCGACACGGTCATCATGTATGAGGTGCTCAGCGAATTGAAGGAGATCGCCGCGCGCCCGCGCGGCATCACCTGCGCCTGCGGCAGCGAGCGCTACCGTATGCAGGTGCGTCCCGCCGCCGTCGACCTCATCTGCGAGGACTGCGGCGCGAAGCTGCGCATCGGCGCGGCGACGGACGAGGACCTTGACCGCCTGTGCTGCCGCATGACGCTGCAAATTCCCGGGAAGAAGGGGTAAGGGAGCATGGATATCGTCGTCTGCTTTGCGCTCTTTCTCGCGGCGATGCTCTTTTGCCTCGTCAAGGGCTTCTCCCTCGCGTGGGCGCTGCTGTTCGCGCTCGTGCTGTTCTTCGCCCTCGGTCTCAGGCGCGGCTACGGCGCAAAGGCGCTTGTCAAAATGGCGTGGAGCAAGATGCCCAAGAGCATGATCGTGCTGCGCATCCTGTTTTTCATCGGTCTGCTCACGGGACTCTGGCGCTCGTGCGGCACCATCGCCTTTTTCATCTACCACGGCATCCGCGTCATCACGCCCTCGCTCTTTATCCTCGTCGCCTTCCTGCTGACGGTGCTGCTCAGCTACGCGCTCGGCACGTCGTTCGGTGTGGCGAGCACGGCGGGCGTAGTGCTCATGGCGCTCGCGCGCTCCGGCGGCGTGAGCGAGGCCGTCACCGCCGGCGTTATCCTCTCCGGCATCTACTTCGGCGACCGCGGCGCGCCGACCTCGTCCTGCGCGAGCCTTGTCGCCGCGCTGACGGAGACCGATCTCTACGGCAACGTCAGGCGGATGTTCCAGACCGCCGCGCTGCCCTATGCGCTCTGCCTGATCGCCTACACCGTGCTCTCCTTCCGCAACCCCATCGTCACAGTCGATGAGACCATGCTGGACGCCCTCGCCGAGAGCTTTGTCATCTCCCCGTGGGCGCTCGTGCCCGCGCTCATCATGCTCATCCTGCCGCTCCTCCGCGTGCCTATCCGCCGCGCCATGGCGATCTCCGCCGCCGCGGCCTTCGTCATCACCGTCACGGTGCAGGGCGGCAGCGTGGCTGATGCGCTCCGGATCATGGTCGTCGGCTATCACCCGACCGAGGGGCTGCTGGCCTCCGTCGTCTCCGGCGGCGGGCTGGTGAGTATGCTCACGCCGTTTCTGATGATCCCGCTCGCCGCGCTCTACACCGGCATTTTAGAGGGCACGGGCGCACTCACGCAGGCGCAGAGCGTTCTGGAGCGGTCCGCCGAGCGCATCGGGCGCTTCCCGACGATGATCCTGCTGAGTCTCCTCGCCGCGATGGTGCTGTGCAACCAGACCATCGTTGTGATGATGGAGCATCAGCTCATCGGCACGGTCTACGCCAAGGACGGCGCGGAGCACGAGGAGCTGGCGATGGACATCGCCAACTCCGGCGTCACCATCGCGGGTCTTATCCCGTGGTGCATCGCCTGCGCCGTGCCGCTGAGTATGCTCGGCGTCGGCGTTGAGGCCCTGCCCTACGCCTGCCTGCTCTATCTTATTCCGCTCTGCTACCTCTTCACCAAGCGCTTTTTCTTTCCCGCGAAATTCAAAGGAAGCGAGACACCGGTATGATCTCTCTGTTGGCCAAAAAATTCATCAAAAACCGCGAGGACGTCACCTCGCCTGCCGTGCGGCAGGCCTACGGGATGCTCTGCGGCATCGTGGGCATCGGCTTCAATGTGCTGCTCTTCGCGCTCAAGCTGATCGCCGGCACACTCTCCGGCTCCATCGCCATCACGGCGGACGCCTTCAACAACCTCTCCGACGCGGGCGCGAGCATCGTGACGCTGCTCGGCTTCAAGCTTGCGGGACAGAAGCCCGACCCCGAGCATCCCTTCGGCCACGGGCGGCTGGAGTACATCTCGGGCTTGATCGTCTCCATGGTCATTCTCCTCATGGGCATCGAGCTTGCCAAGAGCGCGGTGGAGAAGATCCTGCACCCCGAGGCGGTGGAGTTCACGCTCCTCACCGGCGGCATCCTGCTCGCCTCCATCCTCGTCAAGCTCTATATGTATCTCTATAACCGCGCGGTCGGCAAGAAGATCGGCTCCGCCGCGATGGAGGCGACCGCGATGGACAGTCTCTCCGACTGCGCGGCGACCGCCGCCGTCCTCGCCGCGACGCTCATCGGGCACTTCACCTCGCTTCAGATCGACGGCTGGTGCGGTATCGTCGTCGCGGCGCTCGTGCTCTGGGCGGGCATTCAGGCCGCGCGGGACACCATCTCTCCCCTGCTCGGTCAGCCGCCCGCGCCAGAATTTGTCCAAAGGATCGAGGAGATCGTTCTCTCCTCTCCCGTCGTGCAGGGCATCCACGACCTCATCGTGCACGACTACGGCCCCGGCCGCGTGATGATCTCGCTCCACGCCGAGGTCCCCGCGCACGGCGACATCATGGCGCTGCACGACGAGATCGACAACATCGAGCAGCGACTCCGCCGCGAGCTCGGCTGCGCCGCCACCATCCACATGGACCCCATCGTGACCGACGATAAGCTCACCGCCGAAACGCGCGAGCGCGTAGCGCAGCTCGTGCGCGGCATCGACGAGCACATCACCATCCACGATTTCCGCATGGTCACCGGCCCCACGCACACCAACGTCATTTTCGACGCGGTGGTGCCGTTCAAATTTCGCCTGAGCGACCATGAGGTCGAGCAGGAGATCCAGGCCGCCGTGAAGCGGCTCGACAGCAGCTATTTTGCCGTCGTGCAGATCGACAGAGACTACACCAAGTAAAGGAGCAGACGCTATGACAGAGGAGATCCGAAAGCTCAAGGAGATCATCGACGGCAGCGACAACATCGTCTTCTTCGGCGGAGCAGGCGTCTCGACCGAGAGCGGCATCCCCGACTTCCGCAGCGTGGACGGACTCTACCGCCAGCAGTGGAGCGACCCGCCCGAAACGATCCTGAGCCACACCTACTACGAGCGCTATCCCGAGAAATTCTTCGCCTTCTACCGCGCGAAGCTCCTCTGCCCCGACGCGAAGCCAAACGCCGCGCATCGTAAGCTCGCTGAGTGGGAGCGCGCGGGCAAGCTGAAGGCCGTCATCACGCAGAACATCGACGGACTCCATCAGGCCGCCGGCAGCAAGGAGGTCCTTGAGCTCCACGGCAGCACCCTGCGCAATTACTGCGAGAGGTGCGGCAAGTTCTACGGCGTGGAGGCGGTCACGCACTCCGCCGGCGTGCCGACGTGCTCCTGCGGCGGGCGCATCAAGCCCGATGTCGTGCTCTACGAGGAGGGGCTCAACGAGGATACGCTCTACAAGGCCGTGCGCTATATCGCCGAGGCCGACGTGCTCATCATCGCCGGCACCTCGCTCGCGGTCTACCCCGCGGCGGGTCTGGTAAACTACTACCGCGGCCACAAGCTCGTCGTCATCAACAAGACGCCGCTGGGCGATAAGACCCGCGCGGATCTGGTCATCACGGGCGCGGTCGGCGAGACGCTCGCGCAGGTATAAGCCCATCTTTTGGCGGCGGGAAAAAGCGGTGCAAAAACTTTTTCTTTTCCCGCAAAAAAAGGTTGACATTTGGCGTACAACAGGCTTATAATAGCGGAGCGGTCGTTTGAAAGACTGATGAAAATGCGGGTGTGCTGGAATTGGCAGACAGGCTAGCTTGAGGTGCTAGTGTTCGTATGGACGTGCGGGTTCAAGTCCCGCCATCCGCACCATCTTTTCTTCTGAGACTGCTTACGCGCGAGTGGTGGAATTGGCAGACTCGCTAGATTCAGGTTCTAGTGTCCTTCACGGACGTGCGGGTTCAAGTCCCGCCTCGCGCACCATGATCGATCCTTGAAAGCATTGAGCTTTCAAGGATTTTTTCTTTTCTTATCCGCCTCTACCCTTATTTTTACCCTTTACGCCTTGGTCACACTATGGATATTATGTATGTACTCCGTGCGTATTATCGGTCAGCACCCACTTGACTTGCCCAATCCGCCGCCGTATAATCAGGACAAATTTCAACTGCAAAGGAGCAAGAGCATGAATAAGACCAACACTCCGTTCCGTTACGACTACGTCGGCAGCTTCCTGCGCCCCGCGGCACTCAAGCAGGCGCGCGCCGACTTTCAGAGCGGCAGGATCGACGCCGCAGCGCTCAAAGCCGTGGAGGACGACGCCATCCGCGATCTCGTCGCCAAGCAGAAAGCGGCGGGTTACCACGTCATCACCGATGGTGAGTTCCGCCGCGCGACCTGGCACCTCGACTTCATGTGGGGCTTCCACGGCGTCGGCCACACACCGACCAAGACCGGACTTCCGTTCCAGGGCGAGGCCGCGATGCTTGACGACACCTATCTTACGGGAAAGGTGAGCGTGGACGAGCATCCCTTTGTCGAACACTTCCGATTTGTCAAGGCGCTTGAGGACGAGAACACCGTCGCCAAGCTGACCATTCCCGCGCCCGCGCAGTTTTTGGAACAGATGGTCATGCCCTTTGCGATGGAGAATACAAAGAGGTTCTACCCCTCCGTGCAGGAGCTGATGGATGACCTCGCCGCGGGCTACCGCAGGGTCATTGCAGATGTGTACGCCGCAGGCTGCCGCAACCTTCAATTCGACGATTGCAGCTGGGGGATGCTGGTCGATCCGCGCGCCTGCATGATCTTCGACACCGACGCCAAGGGTCTCGAGGAGATCAAGGAGCAGATGTTGACCGTCAACAACATGGCGATCAGCGGTAAGCCGGATGACCTTGTTATCAATACGCATGTCTGCCGCGGCAACTTCCACTCGACCTATGCCAGCTCCGGCGCGTATGACAGCGTAGCGGAGACACTGCTTGCCCGCGAGAATGTCAACGCCTACTACCTCGAGTTCGATGACACGCGCAGCGGCGGCTTCGAGCCGTTGGCCTCTGTGAGTGGAGAGAAGAAGGTCGT
>OKSB01002052.1_pt1 | contig 18765 bp, 11 predicted proteins | sample 1601171 | NCBI WGS metagenome assembly OKSB01 (sample SAMEA3541496, study PRJEB24748) | human gut metagenome | biome: human gut; feature: human-associated habitat; material: faeces | place: China | collected 2012 | reverse complement strand
ATAGCCTCTCATCCGGTGCCGAGCTTGTCCGAATCAACGTGTCCAACTACCGGAATCCGTCGCTCCATATCTGGACACGGGTCGGAGAGGAACTCTATGAGGACACCAGGTTCCAGATAGACTATGATGTGGCCCAAAGACATTTCAAAGGCCTAATCACGGACGAGGAGTTTGTCAATGCCGTATTCGAGCCGCAGGAACAGGTAAGCGGGAAGCAGGCGGAACTGTTGGGTGCTGCGTTTACCCTTGCAGCCGGTGGACCGGCAGAGGTTCATGTCGGTACTGGTGGAGGTGGTTCAACTTCGGATTTGCCGTGGAACACGAAAGAAGATACTAAACGAAAGCGTTAGCATTTTAAAGACATATAATTTCATAGTGGCCCTATCTACTTATTGTTTCTTCCCTAAAAACCTATGATTGCTTTGGACAGGTGTGGATCTCTAAATGCTTATAATCAATCGATTTTGTTTTAATTGTTTTCATCGAACTTACATAAATAATATCATTTCTCAATTTCATACACTTTCCAATTACCATCTCCGGTATAGACTGCTTTCGCATTCACATAACAATTGGAAGTAATGTTATATTTTTCCAGTATAGTTTTATGGACATAGTAATCACCAATAAATGCAAAATCTGGTTCTTCTCCATCATACCTATCTTTATATTTGAGTTCCAAATTACCGGAGAAGCGTTTTACTAAGTCACTATTACTCCCGTCAGTCAACTCTGCCCTAAGCACTTCCACTAATTTCTTTTGCTTACCCGGATTCTTCTTGTCACTGATTTCCTTGACAAAATAATGAATTTTAATGCAGTCACCAACGGATGGACGCAAATCCGTCTGATCATAGTGCAGAATACCCGAAGCCTGTTTGGTACCTAATACAAAATGGAATAGTTTACGCTGATTATTGACATCATCTACTGCTGCAATCCTACACTTGAACTTCTCAATAGCTTCATCCTCAGCACACTTTTGTATGTTACATAAGAAAGTCTTGCTCTCTTCCTTGACTTTCTTTTTGTATTGGCGCAGTTTGACAAAATCTCCTTTTTCAAGTTCCTTCCGCTCATAGTGCTCATAAACGAGTGTTGAATCGGTCAAATAAATATGATAGACCTTTTTCTCTGTGTTTATATACTGAACATAGCCATATTGAATCGGCAAATTAAACCAATCTGCCGTTTCTGAGGGAATGGCAGTCAAAGGAATATATTTGATTACTGCTTCTTTCTTGGGCTGCTGCCATGGATAATCACCGGGAATGGTTCGGATTGTTTCGTCTTTATACAATTTGAATTTCCAAACTTGTCCTTTATGACTATCGCTTAGCCCTGGGAATCTCTTCTTATCGGTAGCAAATTCAATTGCTTTACCGTCGACAAAAACTATCATGGTCTTTCCGTTCCCGTTTTTCCATTTGTCCACAAGTACAACTTCCGTGAAAGAAATATCTTCGTAAGCGTATTCTTCCGCTCTTGAGATATTTTCGGCATAAAGTGCCGCATTATTGTCAGATGCAGGAGTAACCGAGGAGCATTGCTCAAGAAGAGCATCCACTTCTGAATCAATACGCCAGCCCTTTTCAGCATAGTGTTTCTTATATTGGTCAAGTTCAACTACTGCATTTGCATATTTCTTGGATTTAATTAGTTGTTGAGCCAATTCCATTCGTATCTTCCCTATGAAGTCTTCATTCTTCTCTAAGCTTAGAGCTTTGCAAAGAAAAGCAATCTTTACATCCACATCTTCCCAACAATCGGCAAATTCACTCCAAATGTAGTATTTCTCTCCCATCTTCTGGCAAAGCTTTTTATAGATATCCTTTGCTTCTGCTTGCTGACCAGCGCGCAGATGAAGTAACGCTTTCGACCTGATATTCCAATCATCATCCGGTATCTTCTCTATGGCTATTCCATAGAGGTCAATAAGCCATTGGAGGTCTCCTAGTTGTTCATCAGAAAGATTCTCAAGAGCTTCTTTTACTCTTTTCAGCGATTTGACAGCTAACGGTTTATAGGTTTCCCCATTATCTCCTTTCTCTGCTTGCCAGTCAGCTGTTCTTAGTTTCTCTGGGTTCCACCCTCTAAAAAAATCATAGAATCGCCATGCATTGTTTTCCTTCATTGTGCGCTCGGCTAACCCAAGAACTTTCGAATGAGAAGTAGAGGCCGGAGTATCATTGGATAACTCTATATATTGGTTAAACAGCTCCCATGTAGATGAAGAAACACCGTCCTCAGTACTATGATACAGTTTCCAGAAGAAATGGTTTTTTATCATTTCGATAAAATCGTCTTTCCTATAGGGAATAAGCCTAACAAATTCTTGAATCTCATCTAAAGGATAATCAACAATAGCCTTTGCAATTCTCGACATCAACGATGGAATGGTTTTGCCTTCGTTGCTACGTGAATCTTCAAAATCATCCAGTCGCAAATTGTTCGGATTCCATAACTTGAGAAACGATATGAGTTTGAAATTGCCATCTTGTTTAGAGTAATTAAGGGCGAAGTTCAATATTTGGGAATGCAGCATCGAAGGGCGCTCATTATGAAGGTAAATATAGTTCTTCAGTTCCGTCCGCACCTGTATTGAATCAAGTTGTGCAATGTGATCTCGCAAATAACGGTATATTGCCCATCCATAGCTTTCATGCGCTTCTTCAGGAAGATTTCCGTCTACTGACAATTGGGTAAGAATCCCCCATGCTTTATCATTGTTGCCTTTCTGACTCAATTCTTTAGCTTCTTGAATCTGAGCGTAGAAAGGATTCACCATTAGCCTAAGTGCTTGTATTTTTCTAACAAGCATTTCCGCAAACTCATCGAATTGGGTCTCGAAGTGCATACGCGACAGAAGAGCTGCAATTTTTCGCGCATCTACAATATTTCCTTTCTGTTGCTCCCTTTTGCAGATATCAATCAATGTCCAAGCATAGGCTTTCAGAACATCTATATCTGTTCTGTTTTTTTGAAGATAATCTTCAGCCAGTTGTCTGGCATCATCCAATAAACCATCGCGACGGAGAGCATAGATTTTAGTTGATATGCGAGGGGTGTAATCATTCTTATTATGAGAACTAAACTTTGCCATTTTTACTGTCTAAATTATAGTTTTGTTGATTTAAATACAATCATTTCCCGCACCTCACTTGCAATGGTGGTATCAGTAACGTCGAACATCTCAATTTTGTTGATAAACCCTTTGCTATGGCTTTCCAAGCTGGTTCCATACCATAGGCGGAGCATAGCGTTGCCGTTATCAGATGTAACCTTGCAGACAATCTGATAATCTTTACTGGACACTACCTCAAGCTTGAATCCCCGCTCTTTCATCTGCTCACCAAATACCTTAACGACTTCCAAAATATAATCAGGAGTATCCACAGATTTATTATATGACACAGCCTGGGAGAAGACTGTGTCGATGCACTGCTCAATACAGGTGGCATCAACTAACTCATTCGGCTCCATTCTAATTGCCGAGATACCATAAGAATCCTTAGCACCCTTGTTATGAATATCAATTACCAATTTCTTTTTTATCCCTTGTGGTACTGAAAATACGGCCTTGGTCAAATAATCATTGCACGGTTTGACCACCTCCAAGATATAACCGCTTGGTTCGATAAGCTTTGCCAATTCACAAATAGCAGCTGACGCATTGACGTTATTAAGAACCATATCGGAAAAACGGGATGGCACTTTATACCCATCATATATAAGCAATTGCTTCGGTGGGTTAACACCTGAATCTGTTTCGCTCACGGTACAATTCATAAATGGATGGACATATTGCGGTTGTGCAATATAGAATACTCCTGCCGTAACACAGAGCCCACTGTATAGCCATCTGAAATAAGACTCATTGCATATTCCGTCATTCTCCGTGCGGAATCCTTTCAAGATGACATTGTCAAATTCGGAGCCGACAGCCTTATGAACAGTTATAGCCCATGCATATTTCGCATACATTACATTGATAAGCGGATCGTTCTCACGGGAAGACCGTTGAATGTCACTCTCGTACCTATCATAATAACATTTGAGTAATGAACGGGCCACTTTCGTTGTTTTGACCGGTACCCTATCTTCTTTCTGGACAGAACGGTTTTGAATAATGTTTTCTATCGCTTCTTTCTCATCATTAGAGAGGACTTGATAGTCCGCATCAGATAGTAACTGACTATAAAATTCAGTCTTGGCAAATGGTGACGACTTCTTTCGTTCAGTAATACGACGATTAATGAAGACATTAACTGCTATCTGTTCCTCCTTAGTCAATTCATCTGAACAATCCAAATAATTGTCAAGTACCCAAATTTCGGCATCCTGCCCACTTAGGCTCAAACATTTAACAGATATTTTTGTAAAAGACAGAAACATTGGACGAGGATAAGCCTTAATGGAGATTGTTTCACTATGCTTCTCAAGCACATCCTTTACAGTAAAATACATCCCGTTCAGCACTCTTTTGGGATTACCAAACCCGGTCTCATCAGGGATATAGATATTATTATTGGCAATAAGAAGGTCGCCTGCTGCAAGTTCCTTCCCATTATTCAAACAATGATGCTTAACCCAAAGATTGGTTTTCAGACAGTCGCTTTTCTTGAAAAACAGGACCGACTGCTTAGGTTCTTGCTGCAATGGAGCCATAAACCATTCTTTCATTTTGTCGGTAATCGCATCTTTCCTGATCTCAACGATAGACCCGTCATCAAAGGCATAATTCAAGTTGTTGAACAGCTGTGCATCCATACTCTTGGCGAGACTACATTTTAGAGACTCCTTGCAGGACTCATGTGAATCGCAGGCCGGCTGATGATAGTAATGAATAACCCTATCCTCGCAGATAGTTTGAAGATTAGCCACATTGATAGCAGAATCGTCGGAAGAGCCGAAAGATAGCATATAAGGGTCACCGATGAAAACGATTTTCCGCTCAGATGCCGGATTGGCAAAGGCGATGAAGTCCTCAAGCAAACGCCCTGTTCCAAAGCGAAGCAAATCTGATTGAGAGAGGCTGCGGCTTACAAGATGCGCATCATACACCATTAACAATGCTCGCTCATCCAATCCGGCATCCGAACGGATGGGAATAACCTGCATGGCCTCATCGTCTTCTTCATCTTCGGATGTCTCGTTCCCTCCGTATATAAATGAGTAAAGGCTGGAAGCCTCTATCCCGCGCTGTCCCAACCGGCGGCTAATTCTATTTGAATGACAAAGTCCTTGAATTTCAGGAATTCTGTAATTATCTGCAATAGAAAAAATGTATTTTGCCCAATTATCCCGTTCTTCTGCATCCATCGACGTTAAGACAAGAAGGTCGTTGCCCCCTGTTTGCATAAAGGTATCGATAGTAGATTTTGCCCCTTTCCCGACAATGATGTCTTGCTTGCAAATCACCCCCGTATCAAATGAATAGTCTTGAATATATTCATCGGATGGGAAGATGCTTTTAATCGCCTTGGCTATCTCTTCATCGAAAGCATTATCATTATTCAAATCATAAAGCAAGGCCCCTATCTCCGATTCTTGTACAATCTTATAATAAGGATATTTCCCCGGAACCTTATTGCTGAGCTTAAGCGGTCCTGAAAAGATATTTGCTATGCACACCCGGGATGGATTGATTTTTTGCCCGAGAATTGGATTATGCTCAACGATTTCTCTGAATGCGTTTCTATATGAAACAAGCTGGAGAAACGGATTCAAGAAATGGGCACCTGCCTTAACCTCTATATTCTGGCAGTCCGATACTTTTTCTGCATACCAAGGATAACTCTTAAATTCATCATCGCCCCGTGGAATAATCAGTTGACCCGAATAGTCCTTGAAGTCAATAATTATCACTCCATGATTGAAAAAGAGAATCGCATCTGCACGAAAGCGCCGATATTTCTCATTAAATGGATTACCAATAAGAATGCCATCGTAATTGTGCTTTTTGAACGCGGCATCTACTATCTTGACCACGCGGCGGAATTGCTCATTCTCGTGCGTTGCTGCCTGCTGATGTAAAACCTCTAACGCCATAAGACCTTTATTATTTCTATATTATAAGATTTTGCAATTCTTCCTCAATTGGATTTAATCCATACATTATGCAAGATAGTTAATGAATATCTCAGTTTCGTTTATATCAATATTCATGTATGCCATACGTCAACGATTATTTTTCCATTCCAATGCCCTGAATCTGTTCTGCAACTCACTCAATCGCTCCATAATCTCATCGAAAGAAGGTGCATCGGCATAAATGAATCCGATTTGCATCTGCTTATAGTCGTCCCGCAAAGCCTCTTCAATGCTTTCAGGAGGAAGAAATGATATTGTATGCGGAAGATGTGTTGTGTAATCCAGTCCGCTCCATGCCGTAAACTTATTGCGATGAGCCACAATGTCTTCATATAGTTGTACATTTTGCATTGCTTCCATTGCAAACGGTTTATCCATCATCTTTACAATGTCATACATGTGTCGTGTGATACGTTCGATATGCGTACAGCCATTGGAACGGTTAAACTCTTCATGCAAAAGAAAAACCTTTTCCAAGAATGTCCGTCCTGGCACTACTGTGGGGACTGCAAATATCGGCAATGAAAAATCTTCATCCGGATAGGCATCTTCTATCATAGAACGCATTTCTATCTGTTCCGACGGTTCCATGAGAGAACGACAACTTATCTCAACTTTGACTCGCTCCGGTATATATTGCATTTTCGTTTGCAGCGCTGAATTATACTCGACAAACAGGACTACAGGGTCAAGGTCGCTGACAGATGTCTCCGGAACTATGACTTTACAACACTCTGAAAGACCATACTCTTTTAATCTGTTCTCTACGTCAAGCGCAAAAGTGCCATCTATGAACTTCTTGGAGTCTTTCCGCAACTTAGTCCGTTGACTTTTAGTCTCAATATTTGTGAAACCGAGATATTGGGGATCTATTGCAAGGTCAATATCTTCCGAAAACCGTTCTATTAATCCCCAACCTTTGCTAAGGCTTGTTCCTCCCTTGAAAACAAAAGCTGCTGCATATGGCGAAGAAAATATGGCACGCAACACCATACTGACCCAGTAGTCCTTTTCTACGGCATTGTCCACAATCCCTTTCTCTTCGGCTACATTAGCCAAAATGGTAAGTTGTTCTTCTTTTGTAAGCTTAGTAAAATTCATAATGCAAGTCTTTGTTTAATCCATTGCGGGGCAATGCTGTAATCGTATTTGATTTCATCAGGACTACCATATTTTTCAATGGCTTGTTTTATGATTGCAACCTGTTCATCTGTCACGTTATCTTTCCCTAATTCTTTCATGGCAGCGACTATAAGTGGGAACAAGTCTGTCTTGTAGGCAAAATTGCGAGGTGCGCTGCGCTTGAATATGATTTTACGGTTCCCGATAGTAAGTTCCCTTGCTGTGGCATCTGTCAAATAGACTGCATTCATCGTGACCTGTGTGGAAAGTCCCAATTTGTTCAATGCTGTCAATCCACTAGGTATAATACGAGCCTTATCCTTTTCCGCTATGGCGTATGCGATATCTTCTATAGAGGGACGAAGTACACCGAACTTATTCCGTAATGGATATAAATATAGACCTTGAGAAAGACGAATGAGCACACCCTCTTTCTCTAATCGGGAAAGCGCACGAGTAACTAGCCCGTCATTATTCAGATGGGCAAAATCGCTCACCATATAAAGCCTGTTCGGTCCGTTTCGGTCTATAATGTTTCGTATTTCCTTCGTCAGTATCGTCTTCATATCCACAATGATTCTAGTTGCAAAGATACGATATTACTCTTGATGTAGTAATAAAATGTCCGAAATTCTTAAAGAAAATCGGACATTATGAATGCCTTGCGGCTTAATATCCCAATCATAGACCGAATACATTAAGTTAGGATTATGATAGTCCGCCAAGGGGGGGGCTAACCGACCCATTGTGGAACATTAACACCATACCTCAAAATGAAGAGCTTTTACTAGACAGTGGGGTAAAATAGTAATAAGCTTTGGGAAACCGACAGAATATGGGAACTATACGGTATCAAATAAAAGATAAAGCCTAATATATAAATTGATTATCAGATTAGTATATAATCATTCTCGGTTTAAGCGTGGAACTGACCGACAGAAGTCTGCGCGGCATAGCAAGCAATGCCTTTAACGGCTGTAAAACATTGAAACGTGTCAAGATTACGTTCCCGGAATGGGGCGGCTATTTTGATTATGAAACAAGATGGGGTGCTCCCTCATATATCAAATACCCGCTTATATTTATAGGTCCAAAAGCATTTTACGGTTGTGAGAACTTGGAGGTTTGCGACCTCGGTGATGACAGTATTACAGTTTATGATAAAACAGGGTTGGACGAGCCTAACATATTATCTTTCGGCGATTCATTATTTGCTTATTGCACGAAGCTCGACACGTTCCGCTGCAAGAACCAGCACATGGTAAGGGACATTGGCAATTACATGTTCCTCGGCTGCGGGAACTTGCGTTATGTAGGTAACTGGGATGACATAGAGACCATAGGAGCAGGGGCTTTCATTGGCTGCGACAAGTTGTCGGTTAACATCGGTTCCGGAAATTTGAAAAAGATCGGAGCGTCCGCTTTCAAGGGCTACACCAAGTTGTATAATATAAACTCCGAGAATCTGGAAGAGATAGGGGCTTACGCTTTTGAAGGCAACACCAGTATTTCTGGGCATGTCTCAGTTCCGAGTGCGGCGGTCTATTCCGGCGCGTTCCGTAATTGCGTGAACCTTGAATCCATAGATATTGGTAAGACTCTGTTTATTGATGAAATTTTCAAAGGTTGCACGTCATTGGAATATGTGAATGTCAATAAGAACGAAGATTCTGATTATGATTTAAACCGGGGCATAGGTAAAGGTTGCTTTGAGGATTGCGTGAATTTGAAAGGCATCAGTTTTAACGGCTCGGGGTACGGGAAAATATTAAGGTTGGAAGAAATGAAACGGATTGACACCTGTGCCTTCAAGAATTGCCGCAGCCTGGAGTGCGACGTAGTGACTTGCAGCGGGCCTTATGAACTAAGCAATGATGAAGAGGATGAAATTAGGGTCTTAGATTCGGCTTTCGTGGGTAGCGGGATTAAGAGCGTGACGCTGTCGTATGTAAATGCGGCCAACGCTTTTGACGATTGTGCGAATTTAGAGAGCGCTACTTTCTGGGGACCGGACGAGGGACGTAACACGTTCGAATTGCCCGATTTCCGCAACTGCCCGAAGTTAAAGAAAATAGTAGTTAACGGCGGCGGCTGGGATTTGGAGGCGCAAGTAACACTCAAGGACGAACAGACGGTAAAGGTGATAGACAACCTCGACGGGCTTTACCTGCTCGGCAAGCCTCACATCTACGTGGGAGATTATCCGAATTACCACTTTGCCAACACCATACTGTACGTGCCCAAGGGCATGAAGAATGTTTACCGCGAGAGCGCCGTAGCTCCCACGTTCAAGGACATCGTTGAGCTTACCGACGAGCAGGTGGGCATAATAAAGGTTACGGCTGACGGTGCGGCCGGGGAAAGCGACGCGGACGCTCCGGTTTACGACCTCTCGGGGCAGCGGGTGCTGAAGACCGTTCCGGGCAACGTGTACGTAAGCAAAGGCCGCAAGTTCATAGCCAAGTAACAAGAATTTTCCACCGGTTTGAAGGTAGGACGACGGCGTTTGTCTGTGTTGTTTTACACTTTCAGAAATGCAGGAAAAAATATGTCTGACATAATTCAAAATATGTCAGACATATTTTAAAATACAAGGCACGTATTTTTTCTTTGCTCCCGTGTGGGTTTTCATTCCTGCCAATGCGCGTTTACGACAGGGTATTTAAAATGCGCTTTTGTCTGTAAAAACATGTGCAGCGCGGCGGGTATGCCGCGCGTGGTTGGGGTGGGGTTATGGTCTCCGTTCGTCGAAGTCGAACCATAAATCAGAGCGGGAGTCGTCGTATTCGTTCGATTCCATTTCAGTGTCGTGCACGCTCGAGGGCGACATTGTGTCGAAAATCTGTTGCATGAAGCAGTCTTGCGGCAGCGGTGTGACTGATATTATTTCCGGTTTTTGGTATTTGCGTTTCATGTCTATATGATGTCTATTTTATTATCGTTTTGTTTCCGTTGATTATATATATGCCTTTTGGCAGGTTTTCTATGGCTTTGCTGTAGGTTGGTGCTTTGCGCAGCAGTATTCCGTCGGTTGAGAAAACGGTTGTTTCATTGTTTGTGCTGCTGTTCTGTATGTTTTTTATGTTAACCCATCCGTTCTTCGTTGCAAGGTTAAGTTCTTTTGTAAGGGCGGGTGCGTTGTTGCGGTCTGCCGTTATATATGCGCGGAACGGCTTGAATGTGCAGCCTTCGCCAACTTGTACGAACTTCCCGCCCGAAAATCCGTAAACTATCATTTCGTTGTTCGTGGAAATATCGGTGCGTGTTTCGTATGTGCCGTATAATTTGCAGATTCTGGCGGCTTCTTCCTTTTCGGCGTTGCTGGCGTTGTCGGGCACGCTTTTCCATATAATGCGTGGGGTGGAGGCTTCTATTCTGGCGTTGACGTTTTTCATGTCGAAAAACGGCTGTTTGTCGAGTACGGAAATAACGCACGGCGTATTGGCCGGTATGATGTCGGCGTCGTCGAATATTATCTGATTGTCCTCCTGTTTCAGTTCAACAAACTTCAGTAGTTTTGCTATTCGCGTGTTGTCTTTGTTTATGGCGAAGGGCAGGCAGACGGTAGAGAAATAGTCTTCGCCGGTGTTGGCAAATTCCCTGTCGTAGGAAACGTTCGTTGCCGTGAAACTGTATATGGCGTCGAACGGGTAGCCGTCCTTTATCACGAGGTTCTCGCAAACGTATGTATTTACATCTTTTTTTGTGCCGGAGCAACGTGCGACGTTTACTGTGTTTGTGACGTTATGGTTAGGGTCGTATATAATGCAGTTCGGGTTTGCCGGTTGAAGCTCGAACGGCTCTTCAACGCTTTCTATTGACCATAGGTCTATGGATGTGAGGTTCTTGTTTTCCTTTACAACTTGCTGGAGCAGTTGTATCTGGTCCTTGGAATATGGCTCTATTGCGAGCAATATGTGCGAAGCGGTTTTGAGCTTTTCTATATCGGTGGTTACGGAATATACAACAAGGTCGTCGAAATAGAACCTGTGGTTGTCTTTGCTGTCGTCTCCATTTATTACTATGGTGCGGTCGCTCTTTGTATCGTAAAATGCTTTCCGAATGCACGAGAACTTCCCTGCGTCGATTGTTGTGTTTGACTCTATGAGGCTTGTGAACGAAACAGTGGCCTTGTCACCGTTGCCGTTGAGGAACGACCCCGCGCGCAAGGTGACAAACCCTTCAGTCTTTGGTATGTCGGGCAGGGTGATTCTGCCTTCCGAAGATGTTGTGCCTACGCAAATGCAGGTGTTTGCCTCTGAGCAATAGGAAAACGTTGCGTTTCCCCACGTGGCGTTTAAGGATTTCATGTATTTGCTTGCCCAGTTGCCGTCATTTCCGCCTGAGCCTAATGCCCAATCGAATCTTTCGACATAAACGGGTATGGCCGCGGGAAGCACTACATCACCGCCGGCTGCATTGATGTTGGTGCCGATGAACAGTGCGGTAATTATGGCTGTTAGATGTTTGTTCATTGTTTTATAATTATATGTATCTATTCGCTTTTCTGTAACAATAGTGCCATAATTTGAAGAACGGGGACGATAGCACTTCGCCTGGATATGATTTTACGTAATGTGTGTTGCGGCTCATGTGGCGGCAGAAAGTGGCAAGCGAGTATGTAATACGCGCTTCGTTCCTGGGGTCGTATTTGCCGAAGTTGCCTCCTTGTAGTATGCAGTTGAGGAGTTGTTTGCCTTCATCTGCATTGGGTTCTGTTAGAAGGAGGTTATTTTCCAAACCAAGGCATTCCTTTAGTATGTACATCGTAGCGGCCGTAAACTTCATAAGGCCAAGTTCGCGTAGCGTTTGTATGTCGTTTTCTTTCTCTTTTTGTGTGAACCCTTGTTTGAGCAAGAAATAGTAGTCTACAAACTGTCTGAGCCCGATTCCTTCATACAAATAATGATTGAACAGATGAACAAGGAGGTATATTCTGTTGAAATTGTTGATAGGCGTGCATACATTTTCGCCGCTGGTACTTAAAACAACGTAATTCCTGAATTGCAGGCTTTTGTTGCTTCTGAAGTATTCCTGAAGCCGGGCATTATTAAAATAGTTGTTGAACACGGCAGGCGTGAAATGGAATTCAGCTTCTATGTCCTTTGATATTAAAACGTCTATGTCGCGATACTTTATGTCCGGATTAGGAAACCGCTCGGTTATGTACGCAATGAAATCATGCCTGTTGCAGTCCACCCACAAATCGATGTCTCCTGGAATCCTCTTGTACGGGTCCGGGTAATATGAAGCAACGCCTTGCCCTTTTAACAGGCATGAGGCGAAACCGTCTTTTGCCAGCCTGTTTTGTATTCCGGCCGAAGCTCGGTTCATGACAATGTTACGCTTGCGTACACACTCGTTGGCAACCAGCCATTGCAGCAAAATCAGCCGTGGGGGTAGAGCCTCTTGGTCAAGACGCTCTATTCCCGCAGATAATAGTGCTGTCATGTTTTGCTTTTTTGACATCTCGAATATTTGTGCCCATTCATCAGCTGTTAGCCTTTCAGAAGGAATTGGCTGTCTTGTATCGAGAGAAGCCTTGAGCAATGACAGGAAATAACCGGTTACTTTGGAGTGTGCCATGTTGTTATGCCTTTAATTTGCAATTATGGCTATTGTTTGATTATATTTTAATTTGCTTCTTTTACTTTTACGGTTTTTTCTTTTGTTGTTTTCTTGGTCGGCTTTTTGCTTTTTTCGCTTTCTCGCGTGAGCTTTGTTATTATGGCGCGCAACTTTACAATTTCCTTGTCTTTCATTTCAATTTCTTCTTCTTGATTCTTTATTGAAGTGAGCAAGGACGAAAGTTCTTCGTTGTCAATATCGGGATATAGATTGTTTACGCGCGTTATAAAATCGCCCAATATGTTCATGTAGTTTGTGAAAGCGTCGTATGGGGTTTCATATATTCCGCGGTAATCGTTTTGTGCGCTGGGCTTTGTGTTCATGAAACGGAAATTGTTCGTAGCTTGCAGATAATCCCAATCCTGCTTTATTTGGCGGTTGTCGCAAATCCTTACACGGTCGGCAATGCTGTAGAGTTTGTTGTATGCTTCGCGCTGCATTACGTTACCAAGCCAGTTGCTGGTGTCGCGTTCTTCGTCAACCCAAGAAATAGGATACGGTACGCTTAGGGCACCGGCGCTTTTCATTTTAGAGCAAATTTCGGAGGGCGTGGAGAATGTGATTCCTCTGTTTTTGGCCTCAGCCGGAAGTGCTTTTAAAAATTCGAGGATGTTGGAGGATAGAGGTTGGAATATTCCCAACGCACACAATTCCATGAATATGTTTATTATTTGTTCTTCTTGTGGAAGCTGCTCTATCCATTCCATGTATTTGTCGGCAAAAAGAGGATATTCGCTCCAAGAAGAATCGTTGAAACGCAAGCTAATGTCTTCAGACAGGTGGTAGTCGCGTAAAAGCAGTTTCAATTTGGGCGCATTGGCACAGTTGTAAACAAAATGCGGGCTTTTCCAACCTAATACGTGCTTTGCGCCTTCGGTAAGCATTCCCTTGAATCCCATACCGGCTACTAATTCGCCTATTTCGTCGGAATATATAAGGCATGAGTTCCTGAATATTTTCGGTGTTGCGCCAAACATGGAGTGTACCTTACGGCAAAGCCTCTTGACTTCATCGCAGAAACTTTCGTGGTTAGCTAATGACGACAGTCCGTGTGAATATGGCTCTGCCAATATTTCGCAACATCCGGTTGCGTATAGCTTTTGAAGTAAGTCGATAACCTGTGGAGCATGGTTTTCTAATTGTTCAATAGCACACCCCGACAGCGAAATGGCACACTTGAAGTAATGCTTGTTCTTTTCAGCCATATCAATCAACGCTTCGAGCGCAGGAACGTAGGATTTCTCAGCTGTTTCGCTTATGCTGCGTTCATTTTCGTAATCGTCGTAGTAATAATGGTCTGTGCCGATGTCAAAGAACCTGTAGCGTTTGAGATGGATGTTTTGATGTATCTCGAAATATAAACAGATTGTTTTCATAATTGGTATTAATTTTTAGACATTAATAATTGTAGTATCGTGATATTGTCAGGTTATAAAGTTCTTTTATTAGGTTTCCTACTTTTACCCAAGTTATCTGGTCTACTTCTTTTTTACCCTCGTCTTTAAGGTAGTTGTATAAAGAGTCGTTTGTACATATAGAATATATGGCGTCAGCCATGGCGTTTATATTCCAGTAGTCAATTTTAATGCAGTTTCGTAAGATTTCTGCACATCCGGATTGCTTGCTTATAATCGTAGGCACACCGCATTGCATTGCTTCTAATGGCGAAATGCCGAAAGGCTCCGATACGGAAGGCATAACATATACGTCACTGTCGCGGAACATTTCGTAAACCTGATTACCCTTCATAAAACCGGGGAAGTGGAAACAGTCGGTAATTCCTCTTATGGCTGCAAGTTCTATCATGGAATGCATCATGTCCCCGTTTCCGGCCATGCAGAAACGTATGTGCCTTGTACGTCGTAGCACTTGTGCAGCTGCTTCGATGAAATACTCCGGACCTTTTTGCATTGTTATTCGTCCCAAGAATGTAACGACGCGTTCTTTGCGGTCTTTAAGCGGGCGTCGCTGGTCTATTATGGCTTGTTTTTCCGGAGCGAGTGGGTATACGGCATTGTGTACAGCAAAACATTTGGCCGGATCTTGGTGGTAATGGTTTATTACTGTTTGCCGTGTAAGTTCGCTAACACACATTATGCAATCAGCATGGTTCATGCCGTCTTTTTCAATGTTGTAAACGGTAGGGTTTACGTGTCCTCTGCTTCGGTCGAAATCGGTGGCGTGAACGTGTATTACAAGAGGTTTCCCCGATACTTGCTTGGCATGTATCCCGGCCGGGTAAGTGAGCCAGTCGTGTGCATGTATTATGTCGTAGTTCTGCTGACGAGCCACGACGCCTGCAACTATCGAGTAATTGTTTATTTCCTCCATGAGGTTGTCGGGGTACCTGCCTGAAAATTCAATGCAACCCAAATCGTCTGTATAGCGATAATTGAAATCGGCGTATATATGGTTGCGCAAATCGTAATACAAGTCGGCAGACATACGTCCTGCAAGCCTTTGTTCAAGATAATCCCGGTGAACGTCGCGCCATACAACAGGAACATTGTTCATTGGTATTATATTGAGGAAAGACCGGTCTTCATCTCCCCAAGGTTTAGGAAGACACAGGGTTATTTCCATGTCGTTTTGTGAAGCAAGACCTTTTATTATCCCATAGCTTGCTGTTCCCAAGCCACCTAATATATGAGGAGGAAATTCCCATCCGAACATTAGTACTTTCATATCTTTATTCCTCCTTTTTTATATAGTTTGTTCTGAATTGTATTTGTCAAGTAATCGTTCTGCCCGCAAGATTCCGCTTACGTTCATTGCAAAAGCCAGTGCGCCGCGACCGTGGAAAGGAGGGTCGCCGTCGAATATTTCGGGCAGCGTTCCTATGCAATGATAGAACAACTCTTCGTCAAAGCCTATCAACTGGCGTTCCATATACGACAAGCCGCTTCGCTTGTATACTTTAAGGTATGCTTCAAGGTAGAAGCCTGTAAGCCATGGCCAGGCCGTACCTTGGTGGTAGCTTTGGTCTCGTTGTTGTGGCGGCCCTGCAAATATAGGATTATAGCCGCCGCTTTTGGGGCTAAGTGAACGTATCCCTTTGGGGGTTACAAGTTCTCTTGTGCATATATCGAGCACAGATTTCTTTTCGTTCTGTTCAAGCGGAGAATAGTCGAGCGATATTGCAAACAACTGGTTGGGTCTTACACTCCAGTCGGTCATAGTGCCGTCCACGTAGTCGAACAAATAGCCGTAATCGTTCAAGAATGTTTCTTTGAATGATTCTTTTATTTTGTTTGCCACTATTTTGTATTCGTAAGTAGAGGCTTTCTCTTCTTCGTTGCCAAATTCTTCAAACAAACTTGAACAGAACATAAGGGCGTTATACCATAAGGCATTGAATTCAACTATATATCCCGAACGGGGTACAACGGGCCGGCCGTTTACGTTTGAGTTCATCCACGTAATCGCTTTTTCGTGCCCGTCTGAGAATACCAGGCCGTTTTCGTGCACGAACAGGTTGGGATGTTTGCCTTTCAGGATGAAGTTCATTATATTCAGAAGCACCTTGTGGTATTTGTCGTAGCACTCTTTCTTCGAAACAATTTTAGCGTATTGTTGTATGCACCAAACAGCCCAAAGAAGGATGTCCGGGTGCTCCATCTCGTATATTTTTACGCTTATCGGACGCTTTGACGTAAAATCGTCTATCGCTTTTATGGCTGTCTCCATATAAGTTTCGAACAGCTTTGTCTCTCCAATATATAATGTCAGGCCGGGGAGTGCGATAAACATGTCGCGTGCTCGGCATTTGAACCATGGCCAACCGGCTATCAGATAATTCTCGCCTCCGTCTTGAATGCGGAACTGGTGTGCCGCGCGTACAAGGCACTGGTAGAAATTTTCCTTTACTTCAAGCGAGTCGGCTTCCTTTTCAACCAAACGTTTAAGCGAAGATGACTTTATTTCGTTTAAACCGGCCGAGAAAATAATCTGTTCTCCTTTGCGGATTTCGGTCTCAAAATATCCCGGCACAAGTAAGTCCTCGTTCGAGTCGTATCCGCGTTCGCGCTCGCGCGGATAGTCTAAGCCGCGATACCAATTTGGGTCGTAAACGAATTCGCTCTTTTTGTTTATTTGCATATACAGGTCAGGGTAGCCTTTGTATAGGCACATCCTTATGCCGTTGTCTACCTCGGTATAGCTCTTGTCGGCAGCCCAGTTTTCGTGCGTGAACTGGTGTGCGCTGCGGAATGCAAGGAAAGGCCGCAACCTGAGGGTGGTTTTTGAGTGTGCGTCTAATAAGGTGTAACGTATAAGAAGCCGTGGCTCGCCTACCTGGAAAAGTATTTCCTTTTGGAGCAACACTCCACCTACGCGGTAAGTTGTTGTCGGCACTTTATCCCATTCAAAATGTATTATGTATTTGTGCCCTTTGGGGCTGAAACTGCCGTCCTGGTATTTGTGGAGGCCTAAGTTGAATTCCGCACCGTGCTGTATTACCGTTTCGTCAAGCGAGGAAAGCAGCACATGATTCTTGTCGTCCATATACGGAATGGGAACCACAAGCAGCCCATGGTACTTGCGTATGTTACAACCCACGAGTGTAGTAGAGGCGTATGCTCCGCTTTTGTTTGTCAGTAAAATCTCTTTGTAGAGACTTTCCTGCAAATTGGTCATTTTTGTCTTATCGAATTTCAAGTAACTCATATCTCTATTAATTGTTTGTTCAAATGTACGCTTTTTTTAATAAATCACCCGCTATAGAAGCTAATATTTCTTAAATATTGTGTGAAAACAAGAAAATGTGCTAATCTTTCCCGTCTTTCCACCATTCTGCAATTATATGAGATTTGTTTTCTGTGCTCTGGGCGGCATCGAGCCAGTGTAGCTTTATGCCGCGCCTTTCCATTCCGCGAAACCATGTCATTTGCCGTTTTGCAAACTGGCGTATGGCGATGTTCAGCTGGTTGAACATATCGTCATATGTTAGTTTGCCCATAACATAGAGAGTGATGTATTTGTATTCCAGTCCATAATACATTAGTTCCTCTGCAGTAAGCGCTCTTTTCCCGTCGCTTCTCTCGCCATTAAGGCCGAGCAAGTCGCGTATCTCGTCTACCATGCCGGCCTCTAAGCGTTCGCCCAAACGCTTTTCTATTTTATTCCAACGCGCTTCGCGGTCCAGCGACAGGCAGACATTCATGCTGCTTATATTTGGAAATTCATCCGGCGAAACGGGCGTCTTTTGGTAAAAGTCTTCTATTTCTATAGCACGTATGGCTCTTTTGGGCGTGTCGGTATCCGTTGTGTTATGCAGCTTTTTGCCGTAGCCCTTTAGTATTTCGGTTAGTTCCTCGAGGCTCTTGCCTTGCAGGCTGTCGCGCAAAGGCTTGTTCTCCGGCACAGGAATCATGCGGTAACCTTTTAGAATGCATTCCACGTACATGCCCGAACCGCCGCAAAGTATGGGCAACTTGCCGCGCGATTTTATGTCGTTGTACGCTTTAAGGAAGTCCTTCTGGTAATCATATATATTATATCTTTCGCCCGCGTCTGCAATATCTATAAGGTGGTATTTAACAGTTTCTCCTCCTTTTGAATAGTCATCAAGGTCTTTCCCCGTGCCCAGTGTCATACCGCGGTAAATCTGGCGGCTGTCTCCGCTTATGATTTCCCCGTCGAGCATTCTGGCTACGGCAACAGCAAGCTCCGTCTTTCCCGAAGCCGTAGGACCTATTATAGTAAGCATGTCGTAGTGCCCTTCAGTTAAAGGCTTGTTATTCATGTCGTATTCTGTTGAGTGGTTAATGAAGGTATATAATACGCATTATATGCAAATATAGTGAAAGGTGAGTGCATAGACAAACGAAAACTGATGTTTTATGGGTTGTTATAAGTTTGCCGGCGCGTGCGCCCTTTGCGGTTCGGCCGCAGCCGACCGAACCGAATCCTATATTATTCAAA
>OKSB01002051.1_pt1 | contig 18781 bp, 16 predicted proteins | sample 1601171 | NCBI WGS metagenome assembly OKSB01 (sample SAMEA3541496, study PRJEB24748) | human gut metagenome | biome: human gut; feature: human-associated habitat; material: faeces | place: China | collected 2012 | reverse complement strand
GGTCTAAGTAAAGCTGGATCTAAGACATCTGCACGGTTTGTAGCTGCTAAAACGATAATTCCTTCATTTCCAGAGAAACCATCCATTTCAACTAATAATTGGTTAAGTGTTTGTTCACGTTCATCGTGTCCACCACCCATACCAGTACCTCTTTGACGCCCAACAGCATCAATTTCATCGATAAAGATAATACATGGCGCAGTTTGTTTAGCCTTTTTGAACATATCACGAACACGACCAGCACCGACACCAACGAACATTTCTACGAATTCTGAACCAGAAATTGAATAATAAGGCACACTAGCCTCACCAGAAACGGCTCTTGCTAATAAAGTTTTACCAGTACCTGGTGGCCCCACAAGTAATACCCCTTTTGGAATACGAGCCCCCATTTGAGCGAACTTTTTCGGATTTTTCAAGAATGCTACTAATTCTTTTAATTCCTCTTTTTCTTCATCAGCACCAGCTACGTCAGCAAATCTAGTTGTTTGGTTTTTTTCTAACTTAGCTCTAGAGTTACCAAAATCAAAGGCTTTAGCATTTCCGCCACCTTGACCCATCATCTTGAAGATAAAGAACATTCCTCCAAGTAATAATACATATGGTAAAATACTAATAATGACCTTCATAAATACACCACGATCATTAGCATCAACAATCGTAGTTTCAATACCCTTTTCATTTAACAATCCAGTTAATGATTGCATTTCAGCTTCAGTATTAGGAATCGTAGTTGTAAATTCATACTCTGTTGATTTACCATCTACTTTCTTTGTATACTTCCCACTTACATCAACGACTAAACTTGAAGGAACAATTTCTACTTCCTTAATTTTTTCGTCTTGGACTACTTCCACGAATTCACTATACTTAATCTCTTTACTATTACCCTGATTCATATAGGTAACAAGTCCACCGATTAAGAATAATAGAACTACCCATGGAAGAATCGATTTTAATAATCCATTCTTATTACTCATATACTCTCCTTACTTATAACAATCTTCTTTTAATATTCCAACATATGGCAATTGACGATATCTTTCATTAAAGTCAAGTCCATAGCCTACTACAAAAGCATTAGGGATTTTAAATCCCACATAATCGGCCTTCATTTCAAAAACCCGACCCTCTTCTTTATCTAACATAGTGACAATTTTAACACTATTGGCTTTACGTTTTAATAGCATCTCTTTAACATTAAATAACGTCTTTCCAGTATCTAAAATATCTTCAACGATCAAGACATTTTTACCACTGACATCTTCCTTTAAATCTTGCTTAACAACTAATGTCTTGGATTCAACACCCTCATAACTACTTACATTCATATAGTCGAAAGTAACATTAGTATTTAAATATTTTGATAACTCCGCCATAAAAGGGACTGAACCTTTTAATAAACCAACTAATAGGACTTCTTTCCCCTCATAGTCTTTATCAATGATTGCCCCTAATTCTTTACATTTAGCACTAATTTGATCTCCACTGATCAAAATTTCTTTTATATCCTTATGCATTATCTCACTCCTAGTCGTATATGTTTCTAATTTTACCACATATATATTGGGTTTTGAATATAAATACCCAATATTTTTTGCAAGATGTGGCACAAGAATTATCATTCCTTGGCTATTTTCAACAATTGGCCAAGTATCCCGCTTACTTTTAGGAATTTTATTGTCAATAAACAATCGCGAAACCTTTTTTGTTCCACCAGCAGTAACAATAACATCACCAGGACGTGCCGATCTAATCGTAATTGGGAAATCTTCTTTACTCACATAGACGCCTTCATTTAAATGACCTACTTCACTTAAATAAAAGTGCTCATGCTTATCATAAACTAAATGTTCATATTTTAAACAATAGCTATGGTTATTTTTCAAATTAGAAACACATATATTATCATACTCTTTTATGAACCTAATATTAACAGGCAAATCCATATTAATATTTGGCTTATTACTTTTTATTTGTTTAATAATTTCTTTAATCAAAGCATTGCTGATCAAAGGGGGATAAACAACTTCTTTTAAAATTTCATAAATAAATCCATCTAACAGCTCTTTAGGAATACAAGTATAATCAATTTTATTTTTTTGATGATATAAATCAAGATAAATTTGTAATTGTTTTAGCTTACTAGCATATCTTTGATTATGTTCTTGTGCCCACTTAAGTAATTTCTCTATTTTTTCTTCATCATAATCTTTCAAAGTAACATTTCGAACATAATCACGAGTAAACTCAGTTTGAAAATTTGTATAATCATCACGATATTCAACATTATGATCATGACAATAGTCTCTTAAAAACTGTTTTCGTACCGCTAAGCACGGTCTAATTACAGTTACTCCAAATACTTCACTGATTTCTTGGATTCCCAGATATCCCTTAGTGTTATGGCGCTGTAACTGCATTACAATATTTTCAATAACATCATTTTGATGGTGGGCCAAAACCACCTTTTGGGTTTGATATTTCATTCCAATTTCTAAATAAAATTGATAGCGTAGCCGCCGAGCTTGATCTTGGAAATTATCCGGTCCGTAAACTTGTTTATCAATTTCTCGAACATAACAAGGCAAATCATATCGGTGACAATATGCTTCAACTGTCTGTTGATCTAGGTCACTATCTTCGCGTAAATGATAATTGACGTGACATACGATTATTTGGTAACCAGCTTGATTCATCATGTCTAATAATGCCATCGAATCACAGCCCCCTGATACCCCAAGGATATACAGCTCCTGCATTTTCAGCAAATCTTTAAAACTATCCATTTAATCACCTCAATATCTTTACCATTATATCAAATAATTATTAATTTAACATATCATTTTCGTGACTTTTTCACTAATCAATTAGTAAAAGACGTCATTTTTAAGGACGCCTTCTTTTAAAATTACTTCTTTTTGTCTTACTATTCTTTTTTATGTTATTTGTTCTTACTGATGACTTTTTTTGTCCTTGTTTCAAGTGCTTGGCTTTATCACGTGATTTTTGTGTTTCACCCTTTTTTTTACTTTTATGTTTCTTTTCTGGTATTGATAAATCTTTCATTGGGTAATAAGGGTTATCCACCACCGGAATATCTTGGTTAATAAATTTTTGACTCCTGACATTCCTACAACCACTTTCTTCATTAATAACTACAAAATGTAATTGCTTCTCCCGATGCTCCAGCACGAGCAGTTCGGCCGATCCGATGAACATAATTTTCTGCTTGATCAGGTAAATCAAAATTAATAACATGTGTTAATTCATCAATATCGATCCCTCGAGCAGCAATATCACTAGCAACAAGAACTCGAACTTTATCATTTTTGAAGTTATTTAATGCTCGAACACGTGCATTTTGAGATTTATCACCATGGATTCCCTCACAAGTTATTTGCGCCTTAATTAGTTTCTTACATAAAGTATCCACATTTCTTTTTGTCCTAACAAAAACAATTGCATTATATATTTGAGGATTTTCTAATAACTTGATCAATAACTTAGCTTTATTTACTTTATCAACAAAGTATAGCGATTGATTAATTTTTTCTACTGTAACATTACCACTGCTTATCATGATTTTAAGCGGGTCATTCAGTAGATCACTAACCAGGTGTTTAATTTCATCAGGTAAGGTTGCTGAAAATAACATAGTTTGATGACGACGAGGAATAAATCTTAAGATCTTACGAATATCTTTAATAAATCCCATATCCAACATACGATCTGCTTCATCTAAAACTAAGTATTCTACATGTTTTAAATCCACCAATCCTTGATTATAAAGATCAATCAGTCTTCCTGGCGTGGCAATCAGCACGTCGATCCCACGATTAATTTTAGTAACCTGACTACCCTGACGAACCCCACCAAAGATAACTGCTGATTTTAAATTAACCTGCGGATTCATTGCCTCAAAAGTCTCATTGATTTGAATTGCTAATTCACGAGTCGGAGCCAAAATCAGTGCTTTAATAGTTCGTGGATACTTTTCGCTTTCATCACGTAAATATAATTTTTGTAAAATCGGTAAAGCAAAAGCTGCTGTTTTCCCTGTTCCAGTCTTGGCACATCCAAAAATATCTCTTCCCGAAATAATTGCTGGAATTGCCTGTTCTTGAATCGGTGAGGGGATATCATATTTCATTTCTTTTACTGCATTTAATAATGGTTCAATTAATTCTAATTCACTAAATTTCATCTATTTCTCTCTCTTAATCGTTTTTTGCAGTATAACACATTTATTCTAAAATAACTAATTTTATTCACAATTCCATAAATTAACCTCATCTAATAGAAATTTCAGCTAAATTCTCACTATCTTTTTATACTTTTTGAAATATAGATATTTTAAAATTTTGCTTTAATAATACTAAAAATAGCCTTTATTATTTAGCAGTGTATTACCATGAAAATAGAAAAAGAAACAGAGAATTAGCTTAAACAGTAAAAAATATTCAAACAAAATAAAAGTCGTTATGGAGTGTGTAGGGTCTATCGAGAACTTCTTAACTGTGCTTACCAGATAAATCATAAACGTGTCCATCACATTATGTACAACTTAGGATTATTCAGTAAGATTGTTGACAATACCATAGATAGAAATTTTGGTACAACTGATGTTTCCTAGTTTAATTTTTTTTGAAAATTAAAGAATAAAATGTATTATGAAAATGAATTTAAATGTTTTGAAGAATTTGCAGTTGTTATAGATGAATATATAGATCATTACAACAACCAAAGAATTCAAGAAAAACAAAACGGATATCTCCTGTAAGATACAAGGAAACATCCATATGTATTGCCTAGTTCATAAATAAACGTGTCCAAAATTATGGGTACATATCGCTGATTCATTCAAACTAATGAAGTCCACTAAATTAATTATTTACCACTTTAATAACTATAATACTTATATCATCTAAATTATTTTTCTCTAATACTTGATCCATTAAAAAAGTAGCTATTTCTTGTGGGTGCTGATCACAATATAAGTGAACATTATCATTAACGATCTGTTCAAAATCATTTCCTGTGCCATCACTTGACATAATAATTAAATCATTATTTTTTAGCGGCATCTCATAACTAACCATTTTTAATTTAGAAACAACTCCAACTGGTAATGAATTAGTTGCAATTTTTTCAACCATTCCACTACGAATATGATAACTTGGATTAGCACCATATTTGATTAACTTCATTCGGGCATTAGCAAGATTAATATTACATAGATCTAAAGTCGTAAACATGTCGTTACGATTTTTTATTTTTAATAAAGCATTAATTGAATCAATTGTATCTTTTAATCCAATTCCATTTAAAATTAATTTTGATAGTACTTCTAATGTCAACTTACTTTCATTAGCAGCCATCTTGCCTTGACCCATTCCATCACTCAATGCTAAATAATGAAGATTATCTTGATGGAACGCGCTAAACGAATCACCACAATTAAGAGGCTCTAAAGCATATTGCTGAAAACCATACTGCAATGAATAATTTTGTTGATGTTTTAAAACTAATGACGTGTAACCAAGATGATGCATTGAATCCTTTAGAGAAACTATTTCTAATGTTTCATTTAAATATGACTCTACTATTGGAACTAGTTCATTAACAACCTCCTCCTCACTAATATCCATTAATCCTAATTCTAAAGTATAAACATTATTACCGATTTGATGACGGTATAAATATGTAATATTAAATTGATAGCCTAATAAATGCTCTTTTAAACTATCATCATTTAATGGCGTTTGTTCTAAAGAATTGCTAAAATTATCAAACACCTCACTCAATAACGAAAATTCATAAAACAAATCTTTCTTTAAATGCGAATTTTCCTGATTAACTCTTTTTATCTTTTCATAACTATCCTTATATTCACTGATACTCTTTAAGAAGCGATTTGGACTAATGCAATTACTATTAATATAGTTAATATCTTCTTTTGTGTAGTTAGTCTTAAATCCTTTATTAATCAATTTTCCTAATCGACTTACACTCCCATCACGATAAAAACATAAATCCCGACTAGGACATTTGGAACATACATCCTCATAAACATAGCCAACAAACTCACCGACATTTACATTACGATTTGCTTCTTGAAAGATATCTGTTAATTGTTTAAATAAAGAGGCGAATGTGGTAGCACGTTGAATTAATTTGTTTCGACTTGTGATATTTTTAAAATCATCACTAAGTAATTTAGGCTTATGTTTAAAGGTAGGTACAAATAAAAACAACGTTGCGCTTACTACAATAATAAAACTATGATAGTAATAATCATATGTAATAAAGAAAGGGAGAACTAGATGACTTACAAGATAAACGGTTGAACAGACTAATTTATTTTCCGGCTTATACATAAAGAAAATACTAAAAGGAAGGATTAATGATAGTATTTCCTCTTTTAATAAGGGATTAATAAACATTAATATGATTGATATATATAGAATCGTAGGCATGGTACTATTAATTCCTAAATAATAGACACTTAGTAATAAATAGAACCTTAGTAATATCATCATATAGACTTGATTGAGCTCAACTAATGAAATGATGGCTAACATTATCATTGTTGAAAGAATCATCATCCGTTTATTGGTATATACTTCAATCGTGTTATGGATAAAGAGAGGCACTACTTCTAGGTACAGTAGACTATGTAATAGTGTAAAGGATAATATAACTAATACTTCAATATAATTATATTGATAAATGTAAAGAAAGAGTAAACTTACCAAAGTAACTACTAGGGCTAAATACTTACTTTTGACAAATTTTAAGTACATCATCACTTGCATAATTATCACGCTAGTAATCGAAACTAATAATAGCATATAGTTATCATAAGATATGTATGATACCAATAATAAAGCGGTCATGTACATAATGATATGTCGATAGCCGCACATAAATGATACTACTAGCATGGGGAGAACAAAACACAGTGATGTGTCATATATTTTTACTAAACCTAGAAGGAGGGTTAATCCAAAGATTGAAACATAAGTCATTCCAGTATTCTTTATTTTTGTTTTTGTTTTTGCTACTGTCAAATCCATTTCATTCACCTCGTAATATCGATTATAGATACTTACAGTAGAATAATTTGTCACTTTTTATTTATTTTAAAATAAAATAAAAACTTATAGATTTACAAACAAAAAAACAACTAGTTTTACACCAGTTGTTATAATCTTAATTTAAATCCAATATCCCCCATGATCTTAGATGTTTCATATTGAACAAATCCAAGATTTTTAAGCAAACGAATAGATCTTATGTTGTCATCATAAACATGAGCAAAAACAATTTTAAAATTATATCTATTTTTTAACTCCAATAAAAGTGCTCGCATCGATTCAATTGCATAGCCATGTTGCCAATAATCACTATCAAAAGTATAACCGATCGTAATAGAATTAGATTCTAAGACCTCTAAAAAATAATCACCTATCAAAATATTATTTTCTTTTAATACTACACCTAATTGATAATTACCACGACTTCCATCAAAAGGATGTTTAACACAATACTCTACTCTTTTTAAGGCTTTCTGGTAAGGGTACCGCCACCATGATTGATAGAAAGCAACTTCCCTTTTATCACGATATTCACTCAAACGCATAGCATCTTTTATTTCCAACTCTCTAATTATCAAGCGTTGTGTTTCTAGATTTTCCATCAAGCCACCCCGATTCCTCTAGATATCATATCATAATATCATTACCTAGTACAATCGGTTTATTTTAGCTCATTATTTTATATTTTAGCGTATTTATTACATGTTTGAAGGCAATGACTGGATGTTTGAAGATAATTCTTTTTCCTGAATATTTCATAACTTCTCGAATTTGCTGCCGATATGTTTTTTGATAGCAATGAATCGGGCATGATGAACAAAATGTCTTTTCCTCTTTACGAGGGCAAAATTCAATTCGCTTAAAAGCATAATTTTTTAAATCACTTAAATCGACTTTATTACCATCTTCATAGATTTTAATCATTATACTAATTAATTCTTTTTCTTGATCAATCGTCATTAACTCTGTCGCCCCTGTTCTATTTTAATAATTCGATCACAGATTTTTAATGATGAAGGTCGGTGACTAACCATAATAATGGTTTTCCCTTGATGATTATCACTTAGTGATTTTAATACTAAAGCTTCATTTAAGCTATCAAGATTACTAGTTGGTTCATCCAATAGAATCAATGGTGCATCATGTAAAAAAGCTCTAGCTAGAGATAATCTTTGCAGCTGTCCCCCTGATAAAGACTGATAAAGGCTCCCGATCATTGTTTCATAACCATCTTTTAAACTAATAATAAATTCATGAAGATTGGCTTTCTTACAAGCTTCAATCACAGCCTCATCGCTAGTTTCCATCCCTAATTTAATATTATTGATAATACTATCATTAAAAACATATGTATCTTGGGTAACATAACTAATTAATTTCGCTAAAGAATCACTTTGCCATGTTTTGATGTCATGACCATTAATCAGAATTTCTCCGTCAGTAGGATCATAGAAACGCATCAATAATTTCAATAGCGTTGTTTTACCACTTCCACTTCGTCCTTCAATTCCAATGATTTCACCAGGTTTAATACTTAAATTGATTTTATCTAAAATCGTTTCAGCTTCATATTTGAATGATAAATTATTTATTTCAATCGTTCCTAAATTCCCCTGATATCCATTGATTACAGTTTCAACTTGAGGTTCTTCAGCTAATAAGTCAAGAACACGATTTCCACTTGCAAAAGTAATAACTAGATTATGTGCTAATGAAGATAAAGCCAAGACTGGTCCAAATGATGCCATTAAAGCAATCGTACTAATTAAAACGCCATTAAATTCAATTGATCCTTGGCGATATAAATAATATCCTAAGATAAACATTGCTAGTGAAAATAAACTAACACAAATATCTCCAATCATTCGATATTGACCCTCAAGATCTTTTAATTCTTTATTTTGCTCATTTAATAACTCACTTTTTTTATCTATTTCTTTTAGGCGTTTATTACCACGGGAAAATTGATCAATAATTCTTAGACCATGGACAGACTCTAGTACATAACTAGTATACTTACCATAATCATTCCGATAATTTAACCCCATATTTCCCGACTTCTTACCAACAATTAAAGGAATAATTACACCAATAAATAGGTAAGCAGTGCTTGCTAAAAGACCTAAAGCAAAATGATAATATCCAATATAGATAATCATAATAATCGAAACAATTAAAGCAATCATCACTGGGGAAATTGTATGTGCATAAAACACTTCTAAAAGTTCTACATCGCTAGTAATCATGGCTACCAAGTTTCCTTGATCTTTACCATCAAGTTTTGCTGGTGCTAATTTTCTAAGTTTCGCAAAAACAATATCTCGGATCATCGCTAATAATTTAAATGCGATAAAATGATTACACCATTGTTCCCCATAACGTAGAAAGCCCCTTAATATTCCACAAGCAATCAATAAATATAATAAACTAGTAAAAGTCTCATGCTTAATTACTTTAATCATGATTTCTCCTGCTATTACCGTTAGAAAAATAGCAGCCAAGTAGCCAATAACACCTAAAATAATTGCTCCAAGCATGATTAAGAGCATTGATTTGACTAAAGCAATCAAACTGATTACTACTTTTAAATTACTCCGTTTTTGCATTTGCCTGGCCTCCATAATTCTCAATTTCTTTTTGGGTATTAACTAACTCTATATATTCTGGATTATTTCTCATCAATTCTTTATGATTTCCCCAGCCAATTAATCTCCCTTGACTAAAGACATAGTTACATTTACAATTTTCGACACTTGCTAAACGATGTGAAATTAAAATAACAATTTTTTCATCACGCATCTGCTCAATTACTTTCATAATTATTTCTTCACTTTCAATATCAATATTAGATGTCGCTTCATCAAAAATATAAACACTAGTATCATGCAATAATGCTCGGGCAATACTTAAACGTTGTTTTTGTCCACCAGACAAATTATTTCCACGCTCTTCAATTTCACTATCCAAACCATTAACTCCATCAAAATAATTCCATAAATTAACTTTCTTTAATACCTCAATCATTATACTATCATCACAGTTATCATTCCCATCACTTAAGTTACTGCGGACAGTTCCTGCAAAAATATAAGGATTATGTTCAACCATTGTTATTTGTTTCATTAAACTTTGATGTTTGACTTGATTGACTTGATTTCCATTGTAGCTTAAAACACCTTGATAATTATCATAATAACCCATTAATAATTTAGCAATCGTACTTTTACCACTCCCTGAGCTTCCAACCACACCATAAATACCAGGTTCATCAATTTCTAAACTAACATCCTTCAATACTATTTCTTCATCATATCCAAACGACAGTCTAGTAATTTCAATTTTTTCAATCTCAGTAATTTCTAATTCTTTATGATCATTTACCGGTGTATCTAATAACCTAAAAATTTTCTCACTTGCGGCATTACCATTCATAGCGATATGGAAAAATGATCCTAGCAGTCTTAACGGAATGAAAAACTCTGCTGATAACATGATCATCATAAATGTTTGCCCTAAATCAATTGCTCCACCTTGATAACTGTATAGTGAAATAATAATTCCTAGTGCTGCACCACCATAAGCAACAAGATCCATAATGCTGATAGAATTTAGTTGCATTACCAAAACCTTCATCGTAATATTTCTAAATCGTTGTGCTTCTTCATTCATTTCAAGATGTTTAGCTTGATCCCCTTGATACCCTTTCAATGTTGTCAAGCCGCGAACATTATCTAAAAAGCGTTCAGCAAGATTCCCGTAAAGACCCCAATACTTATTTAATAATCTTTTAGCAAACTTTTGAACTAAGACGATCGATACCGGAATTAAAGGAACACAAACAAACAATACTAGGGCTGCTTTGAATTCTACTCGTCCCAAAATAATGAACAGTGTCAGTGGTGCTAACATACTATAGAAAAACTGTGGCAAATATTTACCAAAATAAATCTCTAATTGTTCAACTCCTTCGCTCATTAATTGCGTTAATGAAGCCGTACTGATTACATCACTATAATGATTATTTAATAATAATACTTTCTGATAAATATCACATCTTAGTTTTCCTTTAATATTTTTTGCAGCTTTAAAAGAAAAAGATGATACTAATTTACCAAAATAACCTTTAATCAAAATTAATACAATTATGATTATGATTTTAATACTAAAATTATTTACTTGATGCCCCTGGTAAAGTTCATTGATCATATTAGCTATAATTGCAATAATTACTACTTGACTAATCAATGCCAGCCACTGCATCAAAACTTGTAAATAAATATATTTTTTATCCTCTTTTAAATAACTAACTAATCTTTTATTAATCATTGCTCACTTCTTTAATTGTTTTAATTCGAAATGCAAAATAATAATACTTAAATATTACTAATAAAACAATTGTTATCCTTCCATAAATATTATCCATCATTAAAAATGCAATTAATAACATCGTACTTGCAAACGATAACAACATCACTTTGGTTTTCAATGTCATAGCTCTCTTAGTTACAAAGTCATTTAAATGATTTTGATAAATTTTTGTCCCTTCAAACCAGACTTTAGCCCGTGAAGAACTTTTAGTAAAAAAGAACATTGCCACTAAAAGAAAAGGAGTTGTTGGTAAAACTGGTAAAACTACGCCAATCATTCCAATCCCTGTAAATATTATTCCTAGCATAAAATATAGATATTTCATATCGTTCTCCTTATGTTATATTCATCTAACATACTTTAACATTTACTTTTCATCTTTTCAATAATAAGTTAGTCTAATTTAACAATTTAATCAAAAAAGAACTTAGTTTCTCAACTAAGTTCACTACTTTTAATTATATCTCTTTTTTAATAATGCAATTCCACAAAGTCCTGCTAATGTAGTTATTGCGTATAATCCAAGGCTCACACTATCACCAGTCTTAACTGAAGTTTTAGGTGTATCAGCTGGTGTTTCTGGTACTGGTGCAGGTGTTGGTTGTTCTGCTGTTTTTCCATATTCAGCAGCCCAATTCATAATACTAACACCTTTAGCATCTTTAGGATTGTTATTTAATGTATAGATCCAAGACCAGTGATCACTATATTGAACTAATGTTGCTACACCATCTTGATCATAATCTTCTGCAAATTCTAATTTATTAGAACTTGCTCCTGTACTAGGATCTGTTACTGCTACTGTTTCATATAAAGATAATTTATATTTTCCATCTTTAGTTTCAGAAGTTGTAAAATCAGAATTTAAATCTTGTTTATGTTCTGAAGTAATTAATTCTTGTCCATCTGTTAAAGCATTAAATAAACGGATTGAGCAATCTTCTGGTTTAACACTGCTATCTGTTTTCCCTTGAACTAACCAAATTGCAGTATCAGAATTTTTAATACTTGCTAATTCTGCATCAGTTGGAGTTTCTCCACCACGAGCATCTGCTACATCTAATGCAGGACAGTTGATCATTGCAGCAGCAAATAAATCTGGATAAGCAATCAACATTCTTGTTGTCATGTAACCACCAGCTGAACATCCTGAAACAAACACTTTATCAGGATCGATATTTTTAGCTTTGATTACTTCATTAATTTCATTATACGCTTTTTCTAATAAACCATCATTTTGTGCATAATACCAAGTATCTGGTGCTTGGAAAGCCATAACATGAGCCCCTCCAAAAATATTTTGAGTCTCATCTGTAGCCCAAGCAACTGTACCACGATTAGCTAACATTTGTGCAACATTGTTGCCAGAAGATAAATAATCACCTTCACCATTACCATGGAACCAAACAATCAATGAATCTGCACTACCTGCATCATAATATTGATAATTAATTCCATCCTTTACTTTAACTGATTCAAATTTAGCAGTTTCTGCATTTATTACAGTATTATCACAAGTATAATTACCGGTATATGAATCGTTAATAACTGTACCATCTGCAGCTGTTAAAGTAACTGGATTATTTTGTGTAACCGTATAAGTTAATTCAGCCGGATAATTTCTACCTGAACTTAAATAAGCTAAAGTGGCCCCTTCACTTTGATTAAAATAGATGTTTACATATTGTCCTTCAACTTCTACTTTAACAATTTTACGGTCAAGATCATAATCACCATAGCTAGTATCTTGTGTACCTTGACGAATATCTTCTGTTGATGCTTTAGCATGAACAGTAAATGTATCTAACCCTACACCTGTAACCTTTTTAGCAGCACCATAGTCAATTACCATTTTTGATACGACCTCACCCGCATCTGTCACTTCCCCATATAATTGACAGCTATAAGTATCTGGAGCATCAACAGCAAATAATGGGGTGCAATATGTTGTTGCTACTAATGCGAAACTTACGACCATCGCTAATAATCTCTTTAATCTCTTCATATCTCTTTCCTCCTCGATATATTTAGTTTATCACCCTTTCTCATTGAAAGCGATTACAAAAATACTTAGTAAGTACCATAAATAGGTACCTAAAAATTAAAAAAACTATTGAATTTAAAATCTATTTATGATAATGATTTTAAAATTGATACATGAAATTATTTTTTTAAATGATATAATTATATTATCTCAACGTGTAGTTTGCGGAACGTAAGTCCAGTTGCAGCTACACTTTTTTATTATATGGAGGAATTTATATGTACAAAATTGGCGATACCGTTTTATATGGACGTGAAGGTGTTTGTAAGATCAAGGATATTGTTACTCGCAAACTTAACAATATCGATAAGCAATATTATTTTTTAACCCCATTGGATGATCATATAACTATTCTTGTCCCAACAGATAATGAAGAGGCTTTATCAAAAATGCGAAAAGTATTATCTAAGAAAGATATTTATGAATTAATTAAGACGATGCCAGATAATGAAACAATCTGGATCAATGATAAAAATATTCGAAAACAAAAATATAATGATATTATTAATCATGGGAATCATGAACAATTAGTTAAATTGACCAAAACTTTGTATTTAAATAAACAAAAACAAGAAAAAGCCGGAAAAAAATTTCATGTTCAAGATCAGCATTTTTTACAAACCGCAGAAAAAATGCTTTATGATGAATTTTGTCATACACTCAATTTAAAGCCAGAACAAATTTTACCATTTATTTTAGAAACTTTGAAAGAAAATTAAGGAGCATTTATGTATAAAATTAATGACTATATTATTCATAAAAACAATCATCTTTATCAAATTATCGCTATTCACAATCACACTTGCATTTTAACAACTTGGCAAACCAATGAAACAATCATTACGAATATCACCGAACTTGTCCGAAAGGTTATAACAGCTTCTGAAATGGAGGAAATTGTTGAACGAATTCCATATATTCGTACTTTAAACATAACTAGTGAACGATATCGACAAGAGCTTTACCAAAAGTCACTAGATAAATATGATGAAGTTGAGTGGATCAAGCTAATTAAAACAATCTATATTCGTCACCAAAAAAAACAGACTCAAAATTATGAACTAAAATATTTTAAAGCAGCCAAAAATATTTTTCATGAAGAAATATCACTTCTTCTAAATATTCCACTACCTAAGATTGAAACATACATAAAACAGAAAATTTTAGAAAATTAAAAACATTGACTTTTATGAGTCAATGTTTTTAATTAATCTAAATCAGTTCCATTTGAAGCAATAACTTTTTTATACCAGGCAAAACTTTTTTTCTTTGAACGTTTTAATGAACCGTTCCCTTGATCATCTCGATCAACATAGATAAATCCATAGCGTTTTGACATTTCACCAGTTGAAGCAGACACTAAATCAATACATCCCCAAGGTGTATAGCCTAATAATTCAACTCCATCTTCATTAATTGCCTTATCCATCTCTATTATATGTTCTCTTAAATATTCAATTCGATAATCATCATTTACTGAACCATCAGCTCCAATTGTATCTTTGGCACCAAGACCATTTTCAACGATAAATAGTGGTTTTTGATAACGATCATATAAAGTATTTAATGTGATTCTTAATCCTAACGGATCGATTGCCCAACCCCATTCACTAGTTTTTAAATATGGGTTTTTAGTTCCCTCAAAAGCATTTCCAGAAGTTTTTTCAACATTTCCTTGTGTTGAAATACAACGTGATGAATAATAACTAAAAGAAATAAAGTCAACTGGATTATTCTTTAAAATTTCTTTATCTTCTGTGGTAATACCAATATTGATACCTTCACGTTCAAACATTTTTAAAGCATAGTTTGGATAATATCCACGTGCTTGAACATCAATAAACATTATATTTTCCCGATTTTTATTAATAGAAGCCCAAACATCTGCAGGATGGCAACTATATGCATAATATTCGCCTCCAGCCAGCATACATCCTACCATATTATTAGAATCAATTTCATGAGCAATCTTGGTAGCCCAAGCGCTTGCTACTAATTCATTATGAGCCGCAATATATTTAGCTTCTTTTTGATCTTCGCCTTCTTTAAACATCAGTCCTGCCCCCATAAATGGCATATGTAAGATCATATTGATTTCATTAAAAGTTAACCAATATTTTACTAGACCTTTATATCTTGTAAAAAGAACAGTAACTAATTTTTTATACATTTCAATTAATTCACGATTTTTCCATCCGCCGTACTTCTTAATTAAATGAATAGGCATATCAAAATGAGTAATCGTTACTAAGGGCTCTATTCCATATTTATGACATTCATTAAAAACATTTTCAATAAAACTTTAGGCCTTCTTCATTCGGTTCATTTTCATCACCGTTAGGAAAAATACGAGTCCACCCTATCGATAGTCTAAATGTTTTAAACCCCATTTCAGCAAATAGTTTAATGTCTTCTTGATAATGATGATAAAAATCAATTCCAACTTGAGCGGGATAATAGTATCCCTCTTCAAAATCTAGCATTTCTTTCATTCCTAAGCAAACAGGAAAACGGTCTTTACCATGAGGAACTACATCAACATTAGCAAGACCACGTCCCCCTTCATTATATCCACCTTCACATTGGTTAGCAGCAGTTGCTCCACCCCATAAAAAATCTTTTGAAAAAGCCATCTTTCATTCCTCCTTTTTACTATATCCTTACCTTACTATAAAAAAAGAATAAATACTTAATAGTTCACAAACTGTGAACTAAAATATTTACTCTTGGTTTTGTTGCAATCTGGCAATAATCAAATCTGTCACAAAGCGGATATTTATCTTATTCAATGTAGAATCAACAGAGGGAACATAAATTTTTTTCCCAGCAAAAGCAATTTCTTGATTGCAAGTTATTAACCAAGTCTTTTGTTTTTGCTTTAATATTTTAGTAATTGTTCGGTGATTATACATTAGTGTATTACCATTAACACTGATAATTAAAAATACAGCGTGATCACCAATTCGATATTCTTTTCTAAAATCAACATCTACTACAATAATCGGTATTTGAAGTGCATCCAATTCAATTTGGATCATTGAACATAGTCCTTTTGCCTCTCCATGACCTAACAAAAATAGGCAAGAACAATTTCTAATATCTTCTACGAGCATATCTAGATCATTATAATTGATCTGATGTACTGTATTGGTTAATAAATTATTCATTCGCACAACTAAATCTGAACTATTACTTCTAAAATCACTATCTAACTGAAAATATCGATCCTTTAATCCAAGACTTCCGACATACATCGAACAACTTTCTTTTAACTCAGCAAAGTTATCATAACCTAATTCTTTAACGAACTTCGAGACCATGGCTTTAGAAACATGACTTCCATCAGCTACTTCCTTAATAGTTAAGGAATTAATTATAAGAATATTTTGTTTAATAAAGCTAGAGATCATATATCTAGGATCACTCGTTTGACTATTATTGATAATATCGTTTAACTTATTAATGATCATCATATCCCACCTTTATTTCATTATACAACAAAAGCACCTTTCGGTGCTTATTTAAGATTACGATAAATAAATAACATACGATCTTTTCCATTAATATCCTTAATGATTTCATGGGGATCGTTAGGAAAATATTCTTGAAGAGCTGCTTCCATAAGCTCCCGTTGATCAAATCCCATTTCAAATGCTAATAAAGCCCGTTCCTGCAATAATGGCTCGACTCCCTGAAATATTTTACGATAAAAATATAGTCCATCATTACCACCAAATAAAGCCACATGTGGTTCATTATCTTTAACCATTGCTTCGATTTCTTGTTCTTGAGGAATATATGGGGGATTAGAAACAAAAATATCAACCTTTATTTCATTTTCTAATAATGGCTCTAACATATCTCCAACCATAAATTCAATATTAGCACCCAGATTCTTTGCATTATCTTTAGCGACTGTAACTGCTTTTAAAGAAATATCAGTTGCGAAAACTTTTAGACGCGGTTCTTCTAAAGCAAGACTAGTTGCAATCGCCCCACTACCCGTTCCAACATCACAAAGAGTAATGCTTTGATATTCAGCAAAATAGTCATCAATACGATATAAAATATTTTCCACTAATTCCTCAGTCTCATAACGTGGAATCAAAACGTTTTCATTAACTTTGAAATCACGTCCAAAAAAGTTTTCTACGCCTTTTATATACTGAATTGGTTTTCCTTGATAATATTCTTCCATACCTGCCAAGAACTTGGCTTCTAGTTCTGAACTGACTTCTTCATCATACATTAAATATAACTCATGCGGTTGTTTATCAGCAAGGTGATAAAACAGCACTTTAGCAACATTAACATCTTTACTAGCATCATCTAATCTGCTTTCTGCTAATTTAATCAGCTCTTTTACAGTTGCCATTAATGTTGACCTTCCATTTTTAAACGTTGGTCTTCATTAATCAAAGCTGTAATAATATCATCTAATTTTCCATCAACAATACGATCTAATTGTTGGATCGTTAAACCAATACGATGATCAGTTACTCGATTTTGAGGATAATTATATGTTCTGATTTTTTCAGCACGATCACCAGACCCAACTTTACTCTTTCTTTCACTACCAACTTGTTCGTCATGTTGTTGCTGATAAAAATCATAAATTCGTGAAACTAAAGCTTTCATTGCTTTATCTTTATTATCGTGTTGTGAACGTCCATCTTGACTAGCTGCCACAATTCCAGTTGGAAGATGGGTAATCCTTACTGCAGAATCAGTCTTATTAATATGTTGACCTCCTGCACCACTAGCACGATATGTATCAATTCTTAAATCACTTTTATTAATTTCAACATCTACTTCTTCCATTTCCGGCATTACTAGAACAGTTGCTGTTGAAGTGTGGACACGTCCTTGCGTTTCGGTTTTAGGAACCCGTTGTACTCGGTGAGATCCAGATTCAAATTTTAATTTACCATAAACATCTTCACCCTTTACCATGAAAGAAATTAATGAATAGCCACCTGCTTCGGCATCAACAGCTTCCATTACTTCAACTTTCCAACCTTGAGACTCTGCATATTTTACATACATCCGATATAAATCTCCTGCAAAGATATTTCCTTCATCACCGCCAGCAGCACCACGAATCTCCATAATTACATCTTTATTATCATTGGGATCCTTTGGAATTAATTCAATTTCTAACTTGCTTATAATCTCAGGTAAGCGTGTTTCCAACTCCGCTAACTCCATTTTAGCCATTTCTTTAATTTCAGGATCACTTTCTTTAGCTAATTCTTTAGCATCGCTGATC
>OKSB01002046.1_pt1 | contig 18823 bp, 15 predicted proteins | sample 1601171 | NCBI WGS metagenome assembly OKSB01 (sample SAMEA3541496, study PRJEB24748) | human gut metagenome | biome: human gut; feature: human-associated habitat; material: faeces | place: China | collected 2012 | reverse complement strand
ATTTTATATGTTCAATGTGTCTTATATGTTTAACTTAAAAAGAGTTAATATTTTTATAATGCAATTCATTATAATAAACATACCATTCTCGCTCACACATTTTGTCGCTAAATGTTTTTTAGACTAAATAGGTGTTATATATAGCTGACTGTTTTAAACACGCTCACAACCAAAATTTAATTTCTTTTTTATTTTATCATGAACACAATTTTATTATTTTACCATCCGTCATGAAGAAAGCATATCAATATTTTTTGTGTCCACTTTTCTTGACAACTGCAACTGTAAATCAAACTTTAGAAAAAATGTGCAAAAATGGTATTCAAAACATTGGAAAAATGTGTTAAAATTGCCTTATAAATACATAAAAAAGTGGCAAAAAGTCACTAAAAGAAGGTGAAAAATGTGGAAAGAAGCGCCATTACTGGGCTTGTAAAATGGAAAGAATCGCCGGACAGAAAACCTTTAATTCTTAAAGGAGCCAGACAGGTTGGCAAAACCTGGCTTATGAAAGATTTTGGCACAAAATGCTATGCCGGCAATTATGCTTATTTTAACTTTGACGAGCAGAAAGATTTAAAATCCATTTTTGAAAGTACCAAAAATCCGCATCGCATTATAGAATTGCTGTCTTTGATTTGCGGTAAAAAAATATTGCCGCAGGAAACCCTGATTATTTTTGACGAAGTTCAGGAATGTTCCGAAGCACTGAATTCGCTTAAATATTTTAAAGAGCAGGCGCCTGAATATCATCTCATTGCTGCAGGAAGTTTGCTGGGCACTTTCCTTTCCGGTCCGAAAACCTATCCGGTAGGAATGGTAAATATTCTTGAAATAGGCCCCCTTACTTTCTCTGAATTTTTAAATGCGGTAAACCCGCAGCTTTTTGCTTATTATACCCAGATAAAAAAAGGAGCTGAAATTTTAGATATTTTCGATAACCAGCTCCAGGAACTCTATAATTATTATCTAATCATCGGCGGTATGCCGGAATGCGTTCAGTCCTGGATTACCTATAAAGATCCGGCAAAAATCGAAAAAATCCAGAAGGAACTCATTGCTATTTATGAAAATGACTTTTCAAAATACTCCGGTAAGATTAATTCAGGACGTATTTTAATGGTGTTCAGAAGCATAGTTTCTCAATTAGCTAAAGAAAACGGTAAGTTTATGTACGGTGCCGTAAGGCCAGGCGGCCGTGCCAGAGATTTTGAAGAAGCAATAGAATGGCTGATATCTGCCGGTATGCTGAACCGGTTATATAACGTGTCTAAAATCGAGCATCCGCTGCGCACTTATGACCGTTTGGACTGCTTCAAATTGTATTTGTTTGATACCGGGCTTTTAAAATGTATGGCAGGCATTGATAACAATTTTATTCTTTTGAATTCGCCCTACCAGTTTAAAGGGGCATTAGCAGAAAATTATGTTCTCCAGCAATTAAAAGGAAACTACGATACTATAAGATATTTCAGCGCCAAATACGGTGAGATAGATTTCATAGTACAGGAAGGAGCTGAAATTGTACCGATTGAAGTAAAAGCTGGCAAAGACAGAAATGCAGCTACTTTTAAGCGATATGTAACCGAACATCAACCCAAAAATGCAGTCCGTTTTTCGCAAAGGGGCTACCAACAAACGGAAAACTTTACCAATGTGCCCCTTTACCTGACTGATAAATTGCCTGATTTGCTCAATTAACAGGAGGTTCATATGAATAACTTTCAGCGTAAAAATCCGTGCATCAGAGAAAAGCAGGTAAAACTGCCGTATGTTTTCCGTTCATATAAAGGGTTTGGCCCATGCCGGGCATGGAAAAATTCGGATAATAAACTCTATCCTTACATTGTTTACGAAAACAGCACTGTCAATCTTTCGCTGCACATTCTTGACGGCAGCATCGTTTCCGGTAGTAATAATAAAAAATTACGCAAGCAGCACATTTACAAAGCAGCTAAAATTATGAATTTTTAAAAATGTTGACAATTAATACATATACTCTTTCCTGGACAACAGTAAGGAGGGTAATTTTTATGTATTATACTTATGAGTATAAGAACGAATGTCTAAAACTATATAAGCAAAAAAATGTCCAGCTACGCCTATTGGAGTCAAGCTGGATTCATTACATAATCAAATAAGACAATGAGTAAGAATTACAGATAGTTATTATATATGTAAACTCTTCTTATTATTTCTCATGTGTTAATTCTAAGCCATTCGTTATTTTATCGTATTTTAGCTTTATTAAAATCAACCAATTTTATATGTTCAATGTGTCTTATATGTTTAACTTAAAAAGAGTTAATATTTTTGCAGCATAATCAGCTACGATAAATATAGCCTTCTCGGCGTCAAATTTTGCCGCTGAGCGTTTTTTTGAGCGAATAGGTATAATTTATGCCTACGTATTTTTTATAAGCTCAAATCGTCAATTTAAAGTATACTTTTTTGTTTGACGCATCAGGCTTATGATGTTATAATACATACGCTGTATAATTCATTTAGGGTGAGGCTCTGATACCGTTTTCCTGTTCTTAAAGGTATCAGGGCTTTTTCCTTTTTACCGACATAATGAAAGAAAATACTGCTGCATCTCATTTACTTTTACATCAGATAAAATATTATCCCTTCTTGCCTGCTTTAAGGTAAAATACAAATTTTGTACCGCAGCCTCTAACTTGCCAATGTTTTTTTCGCGGTATGCTTTGTAGAATTTTTCTATATCGTCATTTAGCGGATAGGGATAATCAGCCGGATTATATTTATATTCTTCTAATTTTTCATCTTGCTTGAACTGCGAATCTTTTTTTGCTCCGTATCTGTTTTCACTTACAAACATCCATGTTCTGTCGCTGCTCCAGCTATTATTTATATTGCCGACAACATAAAGTTTTGCTGTGTAGTACTCCGGCCGGAATTCTGCACCAAGTAAAGGATTATATACTTTGCCGTTATCTACCCATTCTAAATTTGTAATTAGTATTCTTTCGCCCGGGAGCATTTTAAGCTTTAGCTTTTCAATATCTTCTTCAGGAAATTTTACCGGCTTATTATTAATTACAGCCTGTTCAATAGCTTCGTATAATTTTTCTAACATCATATCACCTCTTTAATTATAAAATCACAAGAATAACTCGCGCGTACTATTATTTCGCACAAAATTTACTTCTTTGTATAATTGTGTAAAATTATCCAAACATCCCAATAATGCTGCCTGTTCTTTAAGATAATTCATATTTACACTTTCGTAATGGGTAAACAACAAATATTCTGCCCATTCCGAAGTACTCCAAAAATCTTTACCTTCAATGATACGCTGGAGTAATATATCCTCAATTTTAACTATCCGAACCAAGCCGTATGGTGTAATTATTTTATTAACATCTTGATATAGTTTTGTTTCTTCCGATGCTGATAATTTAATTTGAATTGCCGAATTTTCTACATACCAATTTTCTTTGCTATTAGTTTTAAAGCCTAAATCTTGCAAGGTAACCTTTATTTTTTCTGCATCTTTTGTAATAAGCTCAAGCTTTGTATTTAGAAAGCAGTTTGCGCTGTAAAACTGTACCGCAGAACTACCGGCGATAAGAACATTACTGCCCGCTTTATCGCTTATCTGCGCTGCTATCGCCAAATATTCGTCCGCAGGGTTATTCAAAGCATTCATTTTATACGTGTTTCCAGGGTTAATTATTTTACCGCTTTGTATGGCATTATCCCAAGCACGTTTACAGGACTTTGCTAAAGCACGCCGTTTTTCGGTTGGACGGGATTTTATTTGACGCTCTTTATTATGCGGGTGCAGTTCTGGTTTTATTTTCAACAAAATTGCTCTTTGTTTCTCCAGCCAATGCTCCATTTTTACTGTACGTTTATTTCTTGGAGCCGTTTTTAAATACGCTTCCATTTCTTGTAACGCAACTTCATCCACTTCAAATAATTCTTCATCTTTTTCCATTGTAAAACTCCTATATTACTGCTATCTTTAGTATAATATAAATAGCTTAAACGTGCAAAATAAGGTAATTTTATAAAAGCAGATATAGAAAAACTGAAATAGTTAGTATCGCCTATTGCCGAAAAATATGGATTGGACGCTGTTTATCTTTTTGGTTCACAGGCGCGCAGTGACGCAGGTCCGAATAGCAACTATGCTTTTTATGTTAAACGGGGCAAAATGCGAAACTTGTTTGAATTAAGCAGTTTGTTTATTAATAAAAATATTTTAACAAAGAAGATGAATCATATTATATTGCTATATGTATAACTTTTATAAATTATTTTCTTAGTTGTTAATTCTAAGTACTCTTATTAATCACAATTTAACTCCAATCACTACTATAGCAAGAAAAATTGATAGTATCATTTTTGTTTTGACTGAAATGTAACCAGTACTTTAACAATAAATATTTTTTATCTTCATAGCTACTTTTCATTTCAAGGTAATTATAAAAAGCACTTAAGTTAATTAACTTAAGTGCTTTCTGTTATTAAATTAACAACATTATAGTTTTTGTCCTGTAATAAAATTTATTTTCATTGCCTCATAGTTAAAAGATGAATAACATTGTCCATACATTTTAATATTTTCTTTGTTTATTTTATCTTTATAAACTACACTTTTACTTAAAAAAGTTTTCAAATCTTTTCTTGTACGATTTTTAATATTAAAAAAAATGCATAAATTAGAAATTGTACTAAAATTAAATATTTTCAACAATTCATCTTCAAAATTACGATTTTGAACAAGAACGAAAACTTTTCCAATTTTCTTGAGTTCCTTAATATTAAGAGTAAATGTGTTTAAATGACACTCATCACAGCAATCAATATCAATAACAGCTATAATTTCATCTACTCGCTTGGTTAAAATGTCACTCCTAGGGGTTAATTTTTCATGCATCATTTTCCACTTTTTTACCCTACCTGGCTTTATAATGTTACATTCTCGTAATTGTTCCAAAAATCTTTTTTCAATCTCTCCCTCAACAATATAAAGCCTCTTATTCATCATTTTCACCTTCGAAATAAGCATCTAAATTACTATAATCAGGTAAAACTCCAAAATAATCATTTTCATAATAAGTTTTTAAACTTCTATCGTTTTTATTAAACTTATTATTTATAAAGAAAGCCTGATTAAATTCATCTGTACGCTTAAATAACATAAAAGCATTATATGGAATGTTTAAATCCAAAAGTTCGCTATTATGAGAAGTGAAAAACATTTGCGAATCTCGTAAAATTAGAAATGCTTTTTTTATCAAATAAGCTTCTAATTCGCTATGTAAATGAGGTAATTTTTCATCAACAAAAATAATATCTTTTTTTCTAGCCTTGATTTCTTCTAAAATATTCAAAAAAGTAAGAGCTTCATAAGTACCATGAGATAATCTACTTTTATTAGCATTTTTTAAATCACCATCAGGTATTGTAAGTTGATCCCCGTTATTAAAAACAATTACATAAGTATTATTTTTTAAAGTTTTATCGTCTGGTACCATTCTAACAATTTTTTTGATGGAATTATCTATTTCAGGCAATATACTATTAAGCAAATCTATGGGTATATTAATAGTTGTTTCATTAGACTGTTCGGCAAAATTAGAAAATAAATAGTGAAATCCAATATTATTACTTAATTTATTGTATAATTCCTCATTCGCTAGATTTTTTAAAATCTTAGAAAAAAACGGCTTAATATTTTTTTCGTTCTGTTTATTATCCTGTGTTCCAAGATTATCGTTTGTATATATTTTTACATTTTTTTCTTCATTTTCCAAAACATCACGCAATTTTTTTATATTATATGAAGCTAAAATAGAATGTTCAGTAATTTTTTCTCTAATTATCCCCGATACATTAAACACACATTCAACTTTAAATGCTATCCTGTCAATAACAAATTCTATAGTAAAATTAGCATCCTTGGATTTATCATAAATAGCTTCAAATAAATTTAAATTCTTTTCAGCTACTTCTCTTCCTAACACAAAATTATTAATAGCACACAACAATTTACCAAATGTTGTTTTACCAGATGCGTTCCCACCCATTAATATCATACTTTTTCGAACGTTTATTTTAGAATTCGGAAAAAGTTTATCATTTTCTGCCATAGAATTGTTAATTTTGCGTGAATAGGTAAAATCTAGATAAAAATCACTGAACATGAATATATTATTACAACTTAAAGATAATATAAGCATATTCATTCCTCCTTTGTTAAAATTTTACCATAATGCGCTCTTTTTTGCAAATAAATTCCATTATTCGGAATTTATTTGCAAAATCAAAAAAATATAAAAAAGCCTTCGTAAATCTATCAAAACGCTTTCTAAATATATGCAGAAAGCGAACGGATTTTTACGAAGGCTCTTCGTTTTAGTTTCTTTTTTCCAAAAGTTCATGCGTTTTGCCCATGTTTTTATAAGCTGCTCCAGCAGGAATGTTTTTAACGGTTTTAGGTTCTGCTCAATGTCCACGCTTCAAGGGCTTCAAAGTCCGCTTTTCTGTCCTCCTGATGGATGATAAGCGGTGAGTAGTTATTAAGGGCAAGCAGGTAATTCATTGCAAGGCGGCCGGTACGTCCGTTCCCCTCAGCGAAGGGATGGATATTTTCAAACTTCGCATGAAAGAAAGCCGCTGCTGTTAAAATTTTTTCCGGTTCTTCCGGCAAAATTTCTAAATCCTCTAACAGCTCCTGCATTTCATCCGAAACATCTTCGGTCGGCGCACCGATTTCGTTCCTCCCGGTAACATAATCGCCTTTTTTGTATTCACCAGGGCGTTCACCACGCTGCCAACGGCACTTATCATAAGTGTTCAGCGTTAAACGCCGCTGCAATTCTTTGATGAAGGTTTCATCAAACGATAATTTTTCTCGAAAGGCTTTAAAAAAGTATTCCATGGCAACTTTGGCATTACGGATTTCAAAAAGAGTGCACAAATCACCGGTGTAGCCGCTAACGCCGTCATGTTCAAACACTTCGCGAACATCATGATAAGTAACATTAGGGTTTTCAATATTGCCGGAATTATACGCAAAATTAATGATATGACAGTTAAAAGCATCTGCTAGTGCAGCGGCATCAGTAATATTAAGCGCTTTCCACCAACTGATTAAAAGTTCGTAGTTGTCTTTTAAACCATCCATAACAGCAATTATTTATTTCCATCCTTCTTTTTGCCAAATGCTTCGCTATCTTCTGCCGCTAAAAACGTTTGCTGTTTTGACACTTCATATACAACAGCTTTTTGTATTGGTGTCGTATAGGGTTTACCTTCTTTGTTATAAGTTATGTTAAACACAAAATCAGTAAGCCATTTTCTAAACGATGGGTTATCCTGATATTGCTTAAACAATTCCATATTATCCGACATGATGGCAAAAATAACTTGCTGCAAAGCACGTTCATTTTCCAGTCTTGCACTTTCTTCATCAGAGTTCTTCATAGCATTTTGGTATTTTTCATCACGCGATACCATAGCAGGAATCTCTCTAATCTGCCGAAAAACGTTATCAGCATCATTCCACTTGATGTTACCAAACATATCATTAAAGCTATCAATAATTACTGAAAGCAAATCTAAATCCGGCTGAATAATATGCCCTACCTTACCCGCAGGTACAGGTGCGACTTCTGCATCTTCATCTTGCAGCTTAATAGCCATTGTTTCACGTGCTTCGTTGCGGTAACTTTCTAAATCAATCGTTTCCAAAATTCCCTGCGAAAGGTCATCATCGCGCGGTGACGGCAGTTTGGGTATTAAAAGATTTAAAAATATTGACAGCCGTTCCCAATCCGCATTACCATAAGGCAATATTGCACCAAGAAAACCATAAGTACGGCAGAATGATTTAGCTGCGCTCTTAAATTTAATCTGGTCATCTGTTTCCAGTGCTTTATAAATAACAGTGCAGGCATCCAATACTGGGTCAAGCTTATCACGTTCTGCGCCATCAAGATAAAGGTTTACAAGCAGATCCACATCTTCGTTGGTGTAAACCTGATAATCATCCATTATCTGCACAAGGTCATAAAGTTTATTGGGGTCAGTTTCACCGGAAAGAATAGTGGTACGGTAATAGCGTTCAAACGATTGCTGTATAACTTCTGGTTTGTTGGCAAAATCCAAAACAAACGTATCATACTTTTTAGGATGGCAGCGGTTAAGGCGCGAAAGTGTCTGCACTGCCTTAATATCATAAAGCATCTTATCAACATACATCGTATGCAGCAGCGGTTCGTCAAAGCCGGTTTGGAACATATCTGCCACAATCAGCAGGCGATAAGGGTCGCTTTTAAATTTTTTAGGTATCTCGGCATCAGCAAAACCATTCAATCCAGCTGATGTCAGCGGCGGCTCCTGGCCTTTGTATTTACATTCGCCAGAAAAAGCAACAATAGCTTTATATGGGCTGTGCCTGTCCGCCAGGCATTTATTAATGGCGTAATAATATTCAAAGCAACGCGGTATGCTGGCAGTAACAACCATGGCGCGCGCCTGTCCGCCAATTTTACCTTTGGCAATAACCTGTTCGTGAAAGTGCTCCACCATCATAGCCGCTTTTTTAGCGATAGTATGGCTGTTGCTTTCCACAAAGCTGCGCAGTTTTTTCTGCGCCCGCTTTTTATCAAACATCGGGTCATCTTCAACAGTTTTAATCAGTTTATAAAAGCTGTCGATGGGCGTGTAATTTTGCAGCACATCTAAAATAAAGCCTTCCTGAATGGCCTGCTTCATAGTGTAAATATGGAACGGACGATGATTAATTTCCCCATCTTCCTCATAAGGCACGCCAAAAGTTTCCAGCGTTTTATTTTTCGGAGTTGCCGTAAAAGCAAAATAGCTGGCATTATTTAAAAGCTTACGCCCTTCCATCATGGCATTAATTTTATCCTCATTGTCCATTTCATCATCAGAAGCAAGGCCGGAAAGGGCAAGATTCATCTGCGCAGAGTTTCTTCCGCTTTGTCCTGAATGAGCCTCGTCAATAATAATGGCAAAATGGTTATCCCTGTGTTCCGCTCCAATTTGCGGCACAATGTATGGGAATTTCTCAATAGTGGTAACAATTATGCGCTTGCCTTCGGTAATAGCTTTATTTAAAACGCCGGAGCTTTCTGCCCAGACCACAGTGCTTGGCACCTGCATAAACTGTTTAATTGTATCACGTATTTGCTTATCTAAAATACGCCTGTCCGTAACAACAATAACAGAATCAAGTATTGGATGCCCTTTTGCTTCCAGCCCGATAAGCTGGTGTGCCAGCCATGCGATGGAGTTGGATTTGCCGCTGCCGGCACTATGCTGAATTAAATATTTTTTACCAATACCATTTTCTTTTACATCAGCAAGAAGCTTTGTAACCACATCAAGCTGATGATAACGCGGAAAAATTTGTTTTTCTTTTTTGCGTTTGGTTTCCGGGTCAACTTCCACTACTACTTGCGCAAAATTTTCAATAATCAGCGTCAGTTTTTCTTTGGTAAGTATATCTTTCCAAAGGTAATCCGTCATTATGCCGTTGGGATTAGGCGGGTTACCGGCACCATCGTTATAACCTTTATCAAAGGGTAAAAACCAGCTGTCCTTACCGCAAAGCTTCGTGCAAAATTTTACGCGGGTATCGTCCACAGCAAAATGTACCATGCAGCGTTTAAAGCTAAAAAGCAGCTCTCGCGGGTCGCGGTCTGTTTTATACTGCTGCACTGCGTCCTCAACATTCTGTTTGGTTAACTGGTTTTTCAGTTCAAAAGTAATAACCGGCAAGCCGTTAATAAATACACATAAATCAAGTGCCAGCTTGCTTGCGCTGATAGAATAGCGTAGCTGCCTTGTTACACTGAAAATGTTTTGAGCAAACAGCTCCCGTGCTTTATCATTGTTCTCCGTCGGCGTAAGATAAAACATAATAATGTCTACCGGGTAAATCTTTATACCGTTGCGCAGCACATCAATAATGCCGCGTTTGGCAATCTCGCCCTGCAAACGGTTTAAAAAGGCACGTTTTTTCTGCGCAGAAGTGAACACGCCGAGCTTTCCCATTTGCTGCGGCTGCGTAACTTTTAAAAAGCGGAACAAGCGCGTTTCATCAACGGCATATTCCTTATTGTAATCTTCATTCGTTCCTTCTTCGTAACCGTTTTGCTCAACAAGGCTTTTTACTATAAGGGCTTCCAGCCCGCTTTCTTTGGTGTTGGTAAAGGATGGCATAATGAACTCTCCTTTTTATGAACCCGCCGGTAAATTAAGCAGGTTTAATTTTCATCAGCAGCTTTGTCATCTTCGTTATCGTCAATATCACTATCGGCATTTTCAGCAACAAATTCATAGTCCGGTACTTTAATGCCGCACACATCAATTTTACCGGTAACAACATCGGCGATAAGTTTAATTTTTAACTCATTAAGTGAATCAATATCATTACGCTTAATATTCATAAGCTTATTAATTTTTGATACTTTACAATCCAAAAATCGTGCAATTTCTTCCTGTTCATCAAACGGAGGAACAGGAAGCATAATTGATTTCATCTCACTATATCTTGTTGTCCAAAGGTCAGCAACAATGCCTCTGCCATTACGGTAATATTCTTCTGAAAACGGCTGGCTTCTTAAAAGATAATGAACATAATTGATATTCAATTCATCTCTTGGCACTAATACTATATTGATTAGCGATACAGAACCGTCTAAATAAGAAACTCCACAAGAGCCTTTTCTATCAGAACGACTGTTAATTACAAAATCGCCAACACACACCAATTTACGATTATCCCCTGCATCTGTTTTCACAGCCGTTTCCAGTTGAGGCACTACCCCAATTTTAGCAACAGAAAGCGGTGCAAAATCTTTGTCAGAAACTTTTATTTTGCGTTCAACAAATAAAGCACCTATTTTTTTTAATTGCCAATGTATAGGAATATCACCCAGCCATTTGGTTTCACTGTATTTCTTGGCTGTGCTAGAATTTAAGCCTTTTATAACCGAATGACTAATTATTGACTGCTTCAATTCTTCCAATGCTTTAATTTCTTGACGCTTTATGTTAACCAGCCTGTTAATTTCCGATACTTTCCAATCCAAAAAGCGTACAATTTGCTCTTGCTCATCGCGCGGAGGGACAGGAAGTTCAAGATATTTTAATTCATTATATGATAAAGTTAATCTAATACCAGTCCCCATTCCATGAAATAACTTTTGCGCATCTAATACTTTAAAAAGATAACAATAGTATAAAGCATTAAAATTTTGTCGGCAGCGTAAAGAAATATATGCAGATGTTATTATTCCCTGTTCTGTTACAAGTCCAATTCTTTGAGTTACAAAGTCATAATTAAGATTTAAGCCATTTATTACTATATCACAAGGTCTAACAATAGTATATTTTTTATAAATATCAATTAATTCATCAGTCATCTCATATTTTTTCTTTGGAATAATACTTCCAAAATAAAATTGTAAAGCATGGTCATTTGAAAATGAACTGTTCTTATCCTTGTTTTCAATAAATATTGTAAAAAGTTTAGCAGACTTCCAACGATTAATAAAATCAACCTTAATCATTGGTTATCCCCTCCATAATTTCCGCCATCAAACCATCAGCTTCCTGCTCCAGTACTTTTAGGTCTGCTAAAATATCCGCCATAGGGCGTAATTCAACCGGTTTATAAAAATACTTGGTAAAGCTAATTTCATAACCAATCTGCGTTTTGGTTTCATCCACCCAGGCATCCGGCGCATAGGTCAGCACTTCGTTCTGCATAAAGATTGCTATGCCGCCCTCATATTTAAACGGCACTGTTTCCGTATCGCGCAATTCAACATCCGCCTCGCCTTCAACAGGTTGGGCGTCCGGGTCTTTTTCTGTAATAAAGGGGCGTATTTTTTTCAGCACTGCCGCTTTTAGTTTGGTAGCTTTTGCAAAAGCTGCCCAATCATCAACGGGCGTATCTGCCGGTACAGATGCAACAGCCTTTTTAGCAGCTTCCCATTCTTCCCGTTTTTTAAATAAACTTGCCGGTATTTCTCGCTGCGGGTATACCCGCAGGCGCAGTGGGCGTTCTACGGTAATGGAATAATAAGCAAATTCATAATTGTTAAAAATTTTGCTTACTTCGCTGTTTTCCATTTCCATAAAAATCCGTACAATTTCCTGGCGTAGCTCCGGCGTAAATTCACAGTTCTTTTTGCCCATGTTTTTACGCAGCGGCGCTTTCATTGCCGTAGCATCAATCAGCTGTATTTTACCTTTGCGGCGTTCTTCTTTTTTGTTGCTTAAAATCCAAATATATGTGCCAATGCCGGTGTTATAAAACATATTTTCCGGCACGGCTATAATTGCTTCTACCAGGTCATTTTCAATTAAATAACGGCGTGCATTGCTCTCACCGCTGCCAGCATCGCCGGTAAAAATGGAAGAACCGTTGTGTACTTCTGCAATGCGGCTGCCCAACGTAGTTTCCTTTTTCATTTTTGCCACATTATTAAGCAAAAACAAAAGCTGGCCATCGCTTGTACGCGGTATCATTGCAAGCTGCTCACCATTTTCAAGGTAAGTGTTAAAACGGGTATCAAGTATTTCTTTTTTACCGCCCATTTTTTCGGCGTCTACCTTCCAGCTTTTGCCATAGGGCGGGTTGGAAAGCATAAAATCAAACTGGCGCGTAGCATTGTTATCAAACGAAAGCGTGGAACCAAAAGAAATATGTTCGGCCTGCTCTCCATCGCCTTTCAGCAGCATATCTGCCTTGCAAATAGCGTAAGTTTCCGGGTTAATCTCCTGCCCAAAAAGATGGATAGATACTTTTTTGCCGTGCTGCGCAGCTAAATCCTGTAAACGCTCCTGCGCTACGGTAAGCATCCCACCCGTGCCGCAGGCGCCGTCATAGCAGGAATAAGTTGCATCCTTAATCTGCCCGGCAACCGGCATAAACACTAAATCCGCCATCAGTTCCACAACATCGCGCGGTGTCCAGTGTTCACCTGCCTCCTCGTTGTTTTCTTCGTTAAATTTGCGTATGAGTTCTTCAAAAATTGTGCCCATGCCATAATTATCAAGGCCAGGGTGTTTAAGTATAGTTTTTTCTTCATCCTTATAAACCGGATTAGGACTAAGGTTAATATCAGGTGAAACAAATTTTTCTATCACAGCGCCTAAAATATCGGCGTCAATCATAGTATCAATTTGGTTGCGGAATTTAAATTTTTCCAAAATTTCTTGAACATTAGGAGAGAAGCCATCCAAATAGGCAATAAAATCTGCCTTTAAAGTTTGCTTTTTAGCACGGCTTGTTAAATCGCGCAGCAAAAACGGTGATGCATTGCAAAAAGCCTGCCCGGCAGCATTACATAAAGCAGGCCACTGGTTATCTATTTTAGCCGCATCAAGTTTCTGTTTCATATCCAGTACGGCTTCTTTGCTGCCTTCTAAAAGAGCATCCAGACGGCGTATCACCGTCATCGGCAAAATAACATCGCGGTATTTGCCGCGAACATAAACATCACGCAAGCAGTCATCGGCAATGCCCCAAATAAAACTAACTATTTGATTATGCACCTGGTTATCCATCATAGCTTCCTTTCGTATATGCGATTAAATTTAGGCTTATTATTACAATGAATAGTAAAAACTTTTAATTATTATAATTATAACACATTAAAATGATTTGAACGATCAGACAGATTGATATATTTTGCTTTAATTAGCGGCAGGTTAAACACAGCCACGCCAGCAGAAGCATAAAAACTTCCGGCTGGCGTGGCTGTGCTTAAATTTCCATGCCGTTATCTTTAATATCTACCGATAAATCAGCTTTCATGCCACCTTTTACCTGCTCATCACGTGCTTTGTTCACAGCCGCTTTCAGTTTATTTATGCTGTTTTCCAGCTTGATTTGCAGTGATGGGTCATGCCCACGCTGTTTTTCAAGGTTAGATTTTTTAATAAAATCAGCTGCATTTTTATCTAATTTATAGTTATATCCCGGCAGTAATTTGTTATTTAAGGATAGTAGCTGCCTGCCCAGCGCTTTCAAATTACGGTTGCTCTCTTTAAGGTCTTTCAGATAATTTTTTCGGACTTCATTTTTCTTATGAAGCACTTCTTCAATTTCTTTAATACCGTTAATGTATTTCGGTTTTTTGAGTTCTTTTTCGTAAATTTCAAGTTTAGAAGCAAGATTTTTTTCGCGTTCCAACACGTCATTCTGCCATTTTAGTAATTTATCTTTTTCATCGGCATATTCACGCTTATAATTTAATTCGTGCCATTTCGGCATCGGTTTTTGGGCGAATTTATCAAAGGCCGCGTCAAAATCTTTGCGCAGCTTTGCTACTTTTCTTTTCTCTTTGTCTATTTGCTTACTCTGCCCTTTTGTATAAACGGATAATGCTATTTTATGTATGCGCTCATCACTTAAAATGAATTTTTGGACGGCTTCAATGCGCTGGTTATTTTCTTTTACTTTATTGCCAATCGTAAAAGCGGACGCATGCAAACGGTTTGCAAATTTAGTTCCGTTAAGAGTAATTTCTTCCGGAGTTTTACCGGCAAGGTCTGCCTTCAGGCTGACAATATTTAATTTCTCCTGCGCTTCCAATTCGCGCAGTTCGGCAATGATTTTTTTATATTTTAAGATTTCATTGCAGGTTTTTTTAATTTCTTTTGACAGCACATACAGGCGTGCTTTTTCCGATAAATGTATAAACTTATAATCAGGTTTACGCATCTGTTTTTTCATTTGATTAGCCAGCTTCGGACCAAGATGATTTTGTGCCGGACGGTCGTAATAATCGAATTGTTCTTTATCATTTTTGAGCATAGCTTCAGCCCGTAAATCCTTTAAAGATTTGCAGGAGACGCGAATATCCAAACCATTTTTTTCGTAACTTTCGTTAATAATCTTTTCCAAGCTTTGACGCATTTTTAAAACATTGGCAGGGCCAATTCCGTGTTTAGCAGTAAACCTTTCGTCTTTTTTATACCCACCCCACTCCGGATTTTTTGCCTTATAATTTTTAAAAAACTGATAATCCGGTTTGACATTTTGTTTATTTTCAATAATGCGTTCAGAGAACATAATGTGCGCATGCGGTTGTTTGTTCTTTTCATCAAGTGCTGCATTTTTCTCGTGGATAGCGAAGCAGTATACTTTATTACTGCGAACATTTTCTTCGACAAAGCGCTGCACTAATTTTATATTTTCTTTCAGCGGCAGCTCATTCGGCAACGCAATTTCGAATTCGGTATACACGTTTCCGTTTTTCCGCTCGTATAAATCTGCCTTATCAAAAAAATCGGAAGGAGATGCAGCCCATGATGGCAGATTACCAAACTGCGAATAAACTAATTCTTCTTTTTTTGTGCCATTGGCGTAACTGCCAACGCGCAAAATATAATCGCAGTGCGCTTTGCCGTTTCCGGTTTTTCCGTTTTTTATACTGCAATGATACGTTGCCATATTTGCATCTCCCTCCTTTCATTTTTATTTTTTTGATTTTGAATTTTTAATTTTGCGCCATTGGTGCGGCAGGAACGAATGTGACGATTTCGATTTTACCTTTTAGTAAAAGGTAAAGCGAAAACGGCGTAAGCCGTGAAGCACGGGTTTTAGGGCAACGCTCAAAACCCATAAGTGCGCCTCGTTTATTCCGAGGATTAGCCTTTTGCGTTTCTCCCAGCCGTCAATTTCCTATAAAAAACAAAAAAACTACCGACAAAAAGGGTATACTAAACCCTTTAAGCGATAGTTTCGTTTCATCGCGCCTACAATAGTAGGTATTAAAAATTACATTTTTATTATAACAACAGACAACGAATTTTACAAATTTTATTTATCACTGTTTTCTATTCCGCGCATTATTTGCGCCCAAGTTGATGGTGCTGTTTCTTCCATACTTTCAAGCACATGGGCATAAATATTAAGCGTTACGGTTACACTGCTATGCCCCAAACGTTCCGAAACAACTTTGATGTTTACTCCGTGTTTTAAAAGTAAAGTCGCATGGGTATGGCGCATACAATGCGGTGTAAATCCATCTTTTACTTCCGCGGCTAATAGCATTTTTCGGAAATACCTATCACGGAAATTTGACACGTCAAAGGGCTTGCCCCAAGTATTCGTAAAACAAAGATTATGTTCGTTTTCGAATTTATCACCAAGCATCGCTTCATACCCAAGCTGATAATTTTTATATTCTTTCAGTGCGTTTAAGGTGGCATCATCAATGGCAATTTTGCGCTTTGATTTGTCTGTTTTTGGCTCATCCCATATATCGTAATTTCGGGTACGGACAATTTGATTTTTAATCTGCACATATTTCTTTTTAAAGTTGATGCATGACCACGATAAGCCCCTTAATTCGCCAAGACGCATACCGCTGGCAAACGCCAAATTGCACATATTAAAAAAGCATTGAATGTAATATTCTGTGCCTTCATCACGGCGTATATATCGTGGACTTTTTGCTCCGGCATAAATATAGTCACCTTTTTTCACAACTTCTAAAAAGTGTTGTACTTCGTAGTCATCCAAGACAACCATTTCGCTTTGGACTTTGCGCTGCGGCTTAGTGCCAACTACCGGATTTGATTTTAACAGGCCATTTTGTATGGCAGAATTTAGGCACATCTTTAGATATCTTCGGCAACAATTAACGCTTTCGGCGGCAAGGCCTTGTTGCTTTTTGCCGCCTGTTAAGCGTAATTCATTGAAGAAATTCTGCAACTCTAATGGGGTCAGAGTCTTTAATTTACGGTCGCCAAATTTTTCGATGACATACGATAAACGCTCGCCGTAATTTTCATAGGTTCGTATACTAACGGCAGGTTTGACAATTATATCAAGCCATGTTTCAATCCATGTTTTAAGGTTAGTGTTATCGTCAGCAAAGTAACCTTCGTCGACCAACAACTTAAAGCGGTCTACTTTCTTTTTCAAGTCAATTTGCCGTTTTGCGGTTATTGTTTTAGGCTTTTTGACACCGTTTACTATGTACGTTCCTTTCCATGTCCACCGTTTATAAGTGTTATCAAAAAAGGTAGAGCCTTCACCCCATGCCCTACGTGCCATTATGCGTTACTTGCGGCAGCATCTTTTTGCTGCCAAGCTTCAGCTTCGGCGAGTTTCGATTGTACCCAGCTACACGGCACAAAAGGACGCTGACCAATATACATTGCTGGAATTTCGCCGCGTTTTATCAGTCGGTACACGTTGCCTTTGCTGATATTTCCGATAATGTCTACTACCTCGGCGACTGAATAAAATTTTTTTGTCATTATACTCGCTCCTTTGATTTGTAAGTAATGTTACCCGTTCCAGCACAGGTTAAACAGCGTAAGTTATCGACAGTTTTGCCTGTCCCATTACAATCCGGGCATATATATTTATTACTACAGTCAAGACAAGTATTATTACTATACTTGTCTTGACTTTGCTTGTGCTTGTGTAACCCACGTGTTAGTAAATGTTCCTGATTAGCATTCTTTTGCAATGCAATGCTAACTGAAACAATATTTCGATACTTTTTGCCTTTAGCATTCTGTTTTACCATTACCACTTGCGCATCAGGTATTATTTGGGCAAGCAAAGGACGATATTGACTGGGTTTTAGATATCTCAAATCACGATTCAAATTTTGCGCAAGCCAATCACGCAACCAAACCAGCAAATTAATGCTATCCAACAATACCACGAAATTACTATCTACTAATTGCTTTAGGTCATTTTCGGCAGCACGTTGCCGCAACATCACAGCAAATGCGTCAACGATACCATCATCGTCAGCATCAGCATTAAGAGCAATATACAAGGCTTGCGCCGAAGGAGATAGCCGTAAATATCGCGTTGAACATACAAGTCCTCGTGACAACATAAATTTATCTTTCATTCTTCGCTCCTTTCGTGATATAATTACCACAAGTCAATATTATTAAATCATTATACTATATTTCTTTAGAAATATTTTAACAGAAATACAGCATAATGTCAATGTGTCTTATTTATCATTTTGGGAGCATTATTGTATGTACAATTCAGAGATATTTGCTACACGATTGAAATTAATCAGAAATACCTATAACTTAAAACATAAAGAACTATCCCGTTATTGCACAAAATTTAACAGCATAATGATAAGCCAATCAGCAATAAGTTTCTGGGAAAATGCTAAAAAAATTCCAGCAATAAATAATATTCAATTTTTATCTGATATTTTCGGTATAAACCTTGACTGGCTCACCGGCCGAACCGATGAAATCTATTCAGAAGGTGTCTTAGCCAAATTAGAACCAGTAACATTTCCATTAAAGGTAAGTGTTTGTGATATAGACGTTGAGCTGCCCATTAGTATACCAGAAGATTATCAAAACTACGAGCAGCGCAAAGCATTATACAGTTTTGAAGCGCGAGCCAATATAATCTTCCTGCTCTATGTAATAAGTTACGAGTGGGAACGCTATGTTGGCGACCGTATCTATGAGTTTGCGGATAAGAACGAATCCGAAATTAAGCTACGAACATATCAAATTTTCCATTACTTTATGATTAACGTAGCCAACAAAGAATTTTTGGAAACCTGCACCAAAAATTTAAACTCTATTTTTAAAGCCAAAAAACCTATATTTGTAATTCCAAAATAACAAAAATCCGTCAGAGTCCGAAAAACGATCTGACGGATTTTTTGTAAATTTGTCACTTTTTTGGTCACTTTGTACTTTTAACAATAAAAAAACGCCTTCCCAAAAACTGGGAAAGCGCATATTTACTGGTGATCCCGGGCAGATTCGAACTGCCGACCTACCGCTTAGG
>OKSB01002039.1_pt1 | contig 18883 bp, 13 predicted proteins | sample 1601171 | NCBI WGS metagenome assembly OKSB01 (sample SAMEA3541496, study PRJEB24748) | human gut metagenome | biome: human gut; feature: human-associated habitat; material: faeces | place: China | collected 2012 | reverse complement strand
CCGCGTTTACGGCGCGCTTTTCGGTAAGGATTTAATATCAAACACCCGTTCGGGGCGCGCCGCCTTTTTTCCCTATCTTATCTTATGCGCGGCGGACGCCGGATGCTGCCGCGGTGTGCAGCAGCGCAGCCTGCGCCAGCAGCTCCACGCCGTCGGCCGCCTGCGGGTAGCGCGCGGCGAGGCCAAAGTGCGCGAACGCAGCGCACAGCTGCGCACTGTCAAGCACGACGCAGTCATTGCCGCGGGCCAGCTCCAGCTCGATGATCGAGCGCAGCACCTGCTCGCTGCACGCTTTCTCCGGCTGCACGCAGCTGAGCAGCGCCTGCACGGGCGCATCGGGATAGCCGCAGTGCAGCCCATAGCGCCGCGCGGCGAGGCCGTAGACATTGGCGGCGCGCACGCCGGGCGTACACAGCACGCTCGCGCGCTGCCGGAGCGCGCCGACCAGCTGCGGCAGCACCGCGCCCGCCGTGCTCAGCACCGGGACGCCGGCCGCTGCCGTAAGCTGCTCGCAGAAAATGCCCGCGCTGTCCGGCACGGCGATGACCGTGCAGCCGGAGGCGGCCAGCACCTCCGCCGCTGCGCGCAGCTTCGGCAGGGGCGGCTGTGTGGACGCTCCGCACAGATACGGTTCGCAGTCCGGCACGGCCGCCGGGCTCAGCGGCAGCAGGACGGCGTGTTCTCCGCCCAGCGCCTGCACGCGGCGCAGGAACTGTGTGATGGCGGCCGGGTCTGCGCCGAGCACGCCGATGTGAGGCTGATCCTGTATCTGCATAATGGACATCTCCTGACGAAAAAAGTCTCCGCGAAGCGGGTATGACCCCATCTTAGCGGAGACTGTGATCCGTCCGGCAACGCTTTGGCATCGAAACGGCATCATTGTGCGTTGAAATACAAAGTATTTTCCACGCGCCATGCCGGCAGGGAAAAGGCCGTGTCGGCGTCCGGGTCATAAAACTGCAGGTAGTCGGTGATGCTGCTGTCCATGCCGTCGTTGTAACTGCCCTCGTTTCCGGCGTTGAGCAGCTGCAGGGGAACGGTGTTTCCACCGCTTGTGCGCAGACCGAGCATTTTTTTCGCCGCTTCCGGCATCGGGATCTGCACCTCGTCGTACGGCACGCCGAGCGCGGCCGCGACCGTGGCACCGACGCGGTTTTCAAACACGCACAGCAGGTAATCCCACAGGTCGTTCTGCCGGATCTGGAAGGCATAGCTGTCCGAAAACGTATAACTGAGCGCCAGCACGCAGCCGGTCGCGTCGTCGAGCAGGAAGGACGCCGTGTCGCCGCGCGGGTTGCTCAGCGCAATGCCCCAGAGGACGAAGCCGCTGCCGTAGCTCGCGTACTGGACGGTCGCGCCCTCCTCCACGGAAAAGCCGCCGCCGAACAGCGCGCTGTCCTTTTCCAGCGCGCCCAGCAGCTCCTGCGCGTACTGCGTCATCTCGGCCAGCGTGTGCGCCGCGGCGCTCTCGTCGAGCTCGACGGGCTCTTCTGCGCCGTAAAACAGGTTCTGCATGCCGTCGGTCAGTTTCCGGCGCAGAACGGTGGCCGGACCCTGCTCGTCGCCGGTGCTGAGGGAAAACGCCGTGTCCTGATCCGCGCGGTCGAGCCGCGCGGCCACAAGGTTTGGCAGGAAAAATCCGCCCGCCGCGATCGCCAGCACGAGCACGACCGCCAGCGCGGTGCGCATCCACGGTCTCATACGCGGCCTCCTTTCAGCTCCACGGTCACGACCGTGCCGTTGCCGACGCGGCTCTCAAACTGCATCGTGCCGCCGTGCAGCTGCACGATCTCATTGCACAGCGACAGACCAAGGCCCGCGCCGCCCTGTGCGCGCGAGCGCGACTTGTCCACGCGGTAAAACGCCTCCGTCAGGTGCGCGAGCGCCTCCGGCGGGATGCCGCGGCCGTTATCGAGCACGCGCACGCGGCAGCCGTCGGGCAGCATCTCCTGCCAGACATAGATGTAGCCGCCGTTGTCGAGCGCCTTGCGGGCGTTGTCCATCAGATTTACAAGCAGGGTCTTAAACAGGTCCGGCTCCAGAAAGCACGTGCCCTCCGCCGTGCGGTACTGCAGGGCGATGCCCTTCTGGGCGTACACGCGCTTGAGGTGCTCCAGAAGCCCCGCCACGAGGTCGGCCGGGCTCGCGGGCACGAGCTGGAGCTTCGACCGGTCGAGCGAGAGCATGTCCAGCAGCTTCAGCCCCAGCGCCTCGAGCCGCTTGCCCTCGGAGAAGATATAGTTTGCCGCGTCCATCTGCTCGTCGGGCGTGAGCACCTGACTGCGCAGCAGGTCTGCATAGCCGATGATGGAGGTCATGGGTGTTTTCATCTCGTGCGAGAAGTCGGCCATGAACCGCTCCTGCAGCGCCATGCTCTCCTGAATGCGGTTGACGTTCTGCTCGAGCTGCCCGGCCATGCGGTTGAAGTCGGCCGCGAGCTGCCCCACCTCGTCGTGCGAGCGCACCGGCGCCCGGTAGCTGAGGTTTCCGCGCGCCAGCTCCCGCGACGCGCGGGAAAGCGTGCCGAGCGGGCGCGTCAGCAGATAGGACGTGAGCCACGCTACGGCTGCGCCGATGGCGATGAGGATCACGAACGTCGTGTGGTACGCGCGCTGCTGCGTCTGGCGCACGGTATAGGTCTCCGTCACGTCGAACGCGAGCTGGACGGTCGTGCCGTCGGCCGTGGCGCCGAGCATGAGGTAGTGCCGGTTGTTGCCGGCGCGCACGATGCGCGTGAGCCCGTCGCCGCCGTCGGACGGCTCCGGCGCGGCGTCGAGCAGCGCGGTGTCGCCCATTGTGGTCATCTGTGCACCGAATCGGATGCGCGCTGCCGTGCTCGACCCGCCGCTGCCGAGCTTGTGCAGCACGAGCGCGACGGTGTTGGCCGCCGTGCCGGGCGAGGCATTGTCGCCGAGCAGATCCAGCACGTCCACGACCATGCGGTAGGTCTGCACGGCGGCGTCGCGCTCGCGGTCGATCGACGCGGAAAACGACTGCGCGATCATCAGGCTCCCGCCGATGCCGTACGTCAGCGACAGCAGCAGCACCATGGCGATCGTGAGCTTTGCGCGAAACTTCATGCGCTCATACCTCCAGCCGGTAGCCGACCTTGTTCACGGCCAGCAGCCGGTTTTCCCAGCCGACTTTTTTGCGCAGCCGCTGAATGTGCAGGTCCACGGTCTTGCTGCCGTAGCTGTACTCGCCGCCCCAGACGTGCTCATAGATCGTCTCGCGGTAGAGCGCGGTGCCGGGGTTGCGCGCGAAAAACAGCAGCAGGTCATATTCCTTGTGCGTCAGGCTGATTTCCTCCGTACCGCGCCAGACCTGCATGGCGCGCGTGTCGATGCGCAGCCCGCCGATCTCGATCACGGCGTCGGTCTTGTTGTAGCGCCGCAGCACGACGTCCACGCGCGCGAGCAGTTCCACGACCTCGAAGGGCTTGACGATATAATCTTCCGCGCCCATGCGCAGGCCGCGCACCCGGTCGTCGACCGAGCCGCGCGCGGTCAGGAAAATGACCGGGATGCCCAGCGGGCGGATATATTCCATGAGCTCGAAGCCGTCGGCGTTCGGCAGCATCACGTCGAGCAAAATGAGGTCAAATACGTTCCGCTCCAGAATGTCCGCCGCGGCCAGCCCGTCGTACACGCACGTGCAGTGATAGCCCGCGCGGGTCAGGCTCATCTGGATCAGGTCACAGATCGGCTTTTCATCGTCCACGATCAGGATCTGGATCATGCCACCGCCTCCTTCGGGTCAAAATTACATCGTTTCGGCATCAAAACGGCATCCGATGCCCGGTTTGATTATAGGTGCGGCCGGAGCACGTGTCAAATGTTTCGCGGCTCCTGCGAAGTTTTTCCTCCGTTCGGGAAACATACGAAAAAAATCGTTATTTTGTCTAAAATGGGCTTGCAAACCGGGGAGGGCTGTGGTACGATAATAACGTTAAATTCTGGTTGAAACCGTGCGGATGGTTTTCGCGCGCGCCCGGCCGGAGTGACAAGCATAATTTTTTTAATGGAGGAAGAAAAGCATGTCCAAGAAAAAAGTTCTGACAGTCATGCTGACGCTTCTGGTTGCAGTCTGCCTGCTCGCCACCAGCGCTCTGGCTGTTGCCCCGACGACCACCCCGTCGACCACCCCGTCGACCACCCCGTCGACTACTCCGTCGACTACTCCGTCGACTACTCCGTCGACCACCCCGTCGACCACCCCGTCCGGCACACCCGTCCCGGGCAAGCCGGTGTTCAGTGACATCACGAAGGGCGCCTGGTACTACGACGCTGTGATCTGGGCTGTGGATAACAACATCACCGTCGGCACCTCCACCACCACGTTCAGCCCCGCCAAGGCCTGCACCCGTGCCGAGATGATCGAGTTCCTGTGGAACGCTGCCGGCCAGCAGAAGGCAGCGACCACCAAGGCCGTTCCGTTCACCGACGTTCCGGAGTCCGGCGACCCCAATTTCTGGTATGAAGACGCGCTCCTGTGGGCTTATGAGAAGGGTATTGCCGCCGGCACCGGCGATGGCTCCACGTTTGATCCCAATGCCACCTGCACCCGTGCCGAGGCGGCTGCGTTTATTCAGCGTCAGCTGAAGGGCGAGACGAAGGACGGTATGTCGTTCACGGATGTTTCTAACGGCGACTGGTTCTACGAGGACGTTCTGGGCGCGTGGTCCAAGGGCGTTGCTGTCGGCACCTCTACCACCACTTTCAGCCCCCTCAAGACCTGCACCCGTGCTGAGGTTGTGGAGATGCTTCACAACGTTTTCGCGAAGTAAGATATCCACGCACGTAATTGAATGTTTTTCTATCAGGACTTCGGTCGCGAATAGAATGCTGAAATAACGGCACAAAGAAGAGATGGGAAAACCTCATCTCTTCTTTTTTATAATTTTCGACAACACAGAGAGTAACAGAAGGGAGTGCTGGGAGACGTGAATACGACCCGCTTCGCAAACAGAGTCTGGGCCTTTTTGCTGGCAGCCGTTATGGTGCTGACGCTGATCTGCCCGCAGGCGCTGGCCGCGAATGAAACCATCCAACCCGCCGGCGACAAGCTGGTCATCGGCCAGACGGACTATGCGCTGGTCGACGGTGTGACGGAAACGGACATTTTCCTGAACACCAAGGAAGGCAACGCGCAGATCGCCGGCTTTATGACGACGATCGCACCGGGTGCGAAGGCAACATTCAAGGCTTCGTATAACGGTTATTATACTGAAGGCAGCACGCCCGCGTCCCGCAAGGACGCGGCGGCGAACCTGCCCTGGAACCTGGAAAAGACAACGCTGCAGGCAGCGGCCTACACCAAGGCGACCGGCGGCAACGTCATCATGGCCACGAACGGCGACTTCTTCAACATGCAGAATGCGCAGCCGCTCGGCTACCTCATCATGGAGGGCAACGTCATTCAGGAGAACAACGGCGCTACCTCCGAGCCGTATTTCGCTGTTTTGAAGGACGGTACGTATGCCATCCGTGACGCCGGAACGGACTGCTCCGACGTGCTGGAGGCCGTTTCCGGGCCGTGTTATCTGGTCAAGGACGGACAAATCCAAAGTAACGGTGATGGCCGCGGGCCGGTCAACAGCATCGGCCTCAAGGCCGACGGCACGGTCGTGACCTTTATGGCCGACGGCCGCCAGAGTCCCTACTCCGTCGGCATGACGATGAATGAGCAGGCGGAGTTTCTGGCCGCGCAGGGCGTGGTGAATGCGCTCTTCCTCGACGGCGGCGGCTCGGCGACCTATGCCTCGAAGCGCGAGGGCACCAGCGACCTGACCATCCGCAACCGCCCGTCCGACGGTGTAGAGCGCACGGTCGCCAACGCCCTGCTGCTGGTCTCCACGGCGGAGAACGACGGCGTGTTCGATCATGCCTCCCTCTCCCCGAACAATACGATCTACACGCCCAACAGCCAGATCCAGTTCTCGGCCATCGGCGTGGACAAAAACGGCGGCCATGCGGAGCTGCCGGGCAATGTGTCCTGGTCCGTGACGGACAGCAAGTGCGGCACCATTGATGCCAACGGCCTGTTTACGCCCGCGAAGAATTATAAGGGCGAGGTGACGGCGCAGCTGCTTGTCGACGGCAAGTCCGTCGGCCGCACGACCGTGACCATTGCGGACATTACCGCGCTTTCTTTCAGCAGCCCGGAGGCCTCTATGGACTTCGGTGCCACCTCGGACCTTGGCCTGGTTGCCAAGAGCAATGGTCTGGATATCATCTATAAAGATGGCGACTTCAACTGGACCATTACGTCCAAGACGGAAGGTGTGGCGGATGCGGATGTTGGGCACATGGATGGCAACACGTTCGTGTCCGGCAACGGTACGCAGACCATGAATGCCGCGGTCAAGGTGCAGTATGCCTATGACAAGTCTCTGAGCGCAGAGATCAACGTTGAGATCGGCAAGCTGCCGGTGACGCTCATGGACTTTGAGCCCATCAACGGCCAGCGCCAGACCTGCGCGCACTACCACTTGGGCTGCTCGGAGGCGTATGTACAAAGTGGCTATGGTGCCTGGGATTCAACTGTACCAAATGACGGCCCGGGCTATACCGGCAATGTGTCACCGATTACGGTTTTTACCAGCGGCACTTACACGGATAATCCGCAGACGGCGGAAATCTCCGCACCCTACCACTTTTCGGGCAACTGGGACAGCAGAGTTCCGGCTTCGGACATCTTCCATGCCAACGGCTATTCCTACTACCTTTGGCCGAACAAGTCTCTGATGGACTATAACTGCGGCAAACTGAGGATACCGACCGCAGCGGAAGGCGGCCAGGTGCGTTTCGGCGAATATGCCATGGAGTTGGACTATGACTATGCATCGTTCAATCAGAAGAGTAACTCCAACTTCTATGTTCGCTACTGTGGCGACCGGATCAAGATCGAGGGCATGCCCACGGAGATCGGCGTCTGGATCTATGCACCGGAAAACACGCCTGGCTATCAGATCTGGGCGGATATTAATTACTGGGGTCCTGACAAATATGGTGTCTATGACTACCGGACGAAGAACTACACGCTTACGCATAAAAATGCCAAAGGGGAGATTTCCAAGGTCATTGACTGGACTGGTTGGATGTACTGCTCGGCAAATATTCAGGACATTTGGCAATATCAGAATGAGGAGCACCCGCTGAGTATCATCCCTGGTCAGGGCGTGTTCTGGCTGTCGTATCAGCCGGGCGGCCCGCTCGGTGAGGCTGGCCGGAAAAACGGCACCATCTACTTCGATAACTATCGCGCCGTCTATGGCACGAACCTCGATGACCTGGATAACCCGGTCATCAGCGGCATGACGGTCAACGGCCAGACGCTCACGAGCGACGGCGCCACCGTCATCAATTCCAACGCGATCGAAGCGGTCGCCTCGTATGACGATGTGGACGGTCAGAACCGCTCCGGCATCGATGCAAAGGCGACGACGGTCAAGATCGACGGTGAGACGATCCAGTCGGACAATTCCGATACGAATGCGACCGTCCGTCTGACGCTCCAGAACGGCAAGCACACCATGACGGTCTCCGTGTCCGATAAGTTCGGCAACACGGTCGAAAAGACCACGGCCTTTGTCGTTGCCGGCGATATGCAGGACACAGCCACGGTCAGTGTCAGCGGCTCGAACTTTGTCCCGCTCGGCAGCGACTATACGCTGACGGTCACGGCGGACGGCAAGGTCAAGTCCGCATACATCACGATGCTCAACCTCAACGATGATATCGGCCAGCCGACGGTGAAGTTTGCCGACGGTGTGAAAGGCACGTGGGAGCATGAGCCGGCCGGCTTTAAGAAAGCCAAGCTGACGCTGCACCTTGAGTCGGCGGCCCCGGTCGAGGGCGAGCTGGCCACACTGACCTTCAAGATCGACGCCGGCCTGGACACGACGGTCAACCAGTTCACGTACACGGTGTCCAACATCGCGCTCACCGCAGCGAACGGCAAGACCTACACGGCGGCCCAGGCGGCGGTGCGTCTGCCGCTGTCGGCGTACTACAGCATTCAGCCCGGCCCGCAGGCGGTCGGCATGTCCAGCGTGATCGCAGTCTATGAAAAGGACGGCAGTCCCGCTGCCGGCGTGACCGTGTCGCTCGACGGCGCGGAGATCGGCAAGACGGACGCCAACGGTCTGCTCGAGACCGATGCCATGAAGGCCAAGGAAGCCGGCACGGTCTGCACGCTCACGGCCATCGGCACAAAGGGCGTGGCCGAGGCGAAGAAGGTCACCGTTCTGGCGGACGCTGCCGGCACGGAGTATACCGCCGTCCATCTCAATGCCGTTCAGGACAGCAGCACGAGCCAGAACATCAGCTGGCTGTCCGGTCTCGGTACGGGCGGCAAGGCGGTCGTGCAGTACCGCGTCAAGGGCGCGGATGCCTGGCAGACGGCCAATGGCACCTCTACGCTCACCGGCTTCTCCACCTCCGAGGACGCTGCCTATGTCAACACCATTCAGCTCGCGGGCCTGACGCCCGGCACGGATTATGAGTTCCAGGTCGGCGACGGCAGCACCTGGTCGGATACACACTACTTCCGCACGAGCGCCGCTGCGCAGGACACCACGGCCTTCGTCGTCATGGGCGACACGCAGATGTCCGGCGACCGTGAGGCGGATGCCGAGAGCATCGCAATCCTCGAAAAGCTCGGCGATCTCGTCAAGGACAAGCAGGTCGATTTCGGCCTCCAGACGGGCGACTATGTCGACAACGGCACCAACTACGCCATGTGGGCCGAGATGCAGGAGGCGTTTAACCACACGTTCCCGAGCGTGGACTTCATCCATACGCTTGGCAACCACGAATACTATGGCGACTTCAGCGGCACGGTTGCCGGTAACATCCTCCAGCTCCCGGGTAAGGATTATTACTCCGTGGAGTACGGCGATGTCTATGTTGCCGTCATCAACAACGGCGCCGACCTGAGCGAAGCCTGCGAATGGCTCAAGCAGGACGCGGCGCAGAGCACCTGCATGTGGAAGGTCCTGTCCATCCACCAGCCGCCGTATTACACGAACGCCAATGGAGGCAGCGAAAAGTTCCACGAGCAGATCCCGGCCGCCGCGGAAGCTGCCGGCATCGACGTGGTCTTTTCCGGCCATGACCACTCTTATTCTCGCATCATGGCCAAGGACGGCGAAGCCGTTACGGAAAACGGCGTGACCTACTTCACCTGCGGCGACCTGGGCGAGAAGTCCAGAAATGTCAACTATAAGATTTCGTCTGGCTTCGAATATGCCTATGCAGAGCAGGCTTACGATGGCCTGATCATGTACGTCACGGCCAATGACAAGACCATGACTGTCTCGGCCTACGACAGCAAGGACGGCCGCCTTGTCGATTCCACAGTGCTGCAGTCCCGCTGCGCGCGCGGCCATCAGCTGACGACCTACCGTGACGGTAAGTCCGTGTGCGCGGTCTGCGGCAAGGCCGTGGATGTGAAGGCTGCGCAGTACACCGGCTGGATGACCGTCGAGGGCACCGAGCAGCAGATGTACTTCCTGGCCGGCGACTATGTCACCGGCTGGCAGCAGCTCGGCGACAAGATGTATCACTTCGGTGACGACGGCATTGCCCACGTTACGGAGACGGTCGACACCCGCACCTGCACCACGAACGGCTATTACCTTACCACCTGCAAGGATTGCGGCGCGAGCTATCGCGGCGCGGCGATGTGGTATGAGGGCCACAGTTGGGACGAGAACCACGTCTGCACGAAGTGCGGCACGCAGGGCAAGAATATTGCCGACGCGGAGGTCAGGACCACATCCGTCGTCTTTGGCGGCAAAAAAGCCATCTGCAACGTCACGGTCACGTATCAGGGCAAGAAGCTGACGGTCAAGACCATCGACGTGAACGTTGACGGCTACATCTATTATACAAACAACACGAGCGTCGGCCTCGGTACCGTCACGATCAAGGGCATGCGCGATTTCTACGGCACCGTGTCCGCCCAGTATAAGATCCTGCCCGGCGGCGTCCGGGACGCTGCCGCGACCGAGATCGGCCAGAAGCAGGTCCGCCTCGAATGGTCGGCGGCCGCCGGTGCGGAAAACTACCGCGTCGAGATGAGCAGCGACGGCGGCAGCACCTGGGACGTTCTGCCCATGGCCACGAAGCCCGCCTGCACCGTCACGGGCCTCGCGCCCGCAACGGAGTACACCTTCCGCCTGTTTGGCTGCACGAAGGTGGACGGCAAGTGGTATTCCTCGCCGTACTACTCCAATGAGGTCAAGGTGACGACGCTGCCCGACGGTGAGTTTGCGCCGTCCGAACTGCTCGGCACGGTCAGCGCCCGGGTGGACGGCCGGACCGTTACCGGCCTGAGCGCGGACGGTTCGCAGTACCTGTTCCTGCCCGCAAGCGCGGACCTGAACAAGCTCGCCCTGTCGGTGGATACGCAAAACTGCACGAATCCGACCGTAGAGCTGCAGGGCAGCAGGGGCACCGAAAAGCTCGGCAAGACCGTGAATGTCACAAAGCTTGCCGATGCAGATGACGGCCTCTATACCCTCACCGTTCTCATCAACGGCAAGGCGGCCGGCACCGTGTGCGTGGCGCAGTCCGAAAATCTCAACGCGCTCTACATCACGAGCGACGATCCGTCCGCGCAGGGCAGAGACTTTGTCGATGCCAGCAAGTCCAATATTGCAACGGCGCAGATGCTGCTTGTCGACAAGGACGGCAAAGCCGTCTATGACGGCGCGCTCACGCAGCTCAAGGCGCGCGGCAACACCACCTTCACCGTTGCCGAGAAGAAGTCCTATCAGATCAAGCTTGACAAGAAGAGCGACCTCGTCGCCTGCGGCGAAAAGGTCAAGACTTGGACGCTGCTGGCCGGCTATAACGACGCAACGCTCCTTCACGACAAGCTCTTTAAGGATCTTGCCGCGTCGCTGGGCATGCCGTACACGGCGGCCTCCGACTGGGTGGATCTGTACTATGACGGCGTCTACCGCGGTACCTATCTCGTCAGTGAGAAGAACGCCGTCAACAAGACCGGCGTGAACATCACCGACATGGAGGACGCCTACGCAGGCGTCAACGCGGGCTATGGCAGCAACATGACCACTGCCACGGCCGAGAACCAGTACGGCCAGACCTACCAGTACACGACCGGTCTGACCGAACCCGCCAACATCACCGGCGGCTACCTGCTCGAGCTCAACGGCGCGCAGCTCAGCGGCACGCCCGAGCCGAAGTATGACGAGGCCAGCGGCTTCATCACCGGCAAGGGCTCGGCGATGAACGTCAAGAGCCCCGAGTGGTGCGGCAAGGACGCCATGGCCTACATCAGCGAGTACTATCAGGAGTTTGAGGACGCCGTCTATGCGCAGGATGCCGATGGCAACTACACCGGTTACAATGCGCAGACCGGCAAGTACTATTATGAGTACTGCGATCTGACCTCTCTGGTCCAGGCTTACCTGATGCAGAGCCTCTCCGGCAACTCCGACGCGTTCTATTCCTCGTTCTTCTTCTATAAAGACGTGGACGGCATCATGTACGCCGGCCCCGTCTGGGATATGGAGTCTACCTGCGGCAGCGGCTGGAACGGCTATATCGGCCCGGACAACGACTTTATCAGTGGCCGCTACCTCGTGTCCGCGCTCCTGAAGATCCCCGGCTTCCGCGCGGCCGTCAGCAATTACTATCACGATACGTTCCTCGCGCAGGCGCAGCAGCTTGTGGGGGATGACGGCAAGGTCATGACCGGCGCCGCGCGTCTCTCGGCCAGCGCCGCCATGAACTACCGGCAGTGGCCGCTCATCCGCGTCGGCAATCCGAACCAGAGCAGCCACTTCTGGCCGGCCGGCACGACGTATGCCGATACCGTGGCCGACATGAACGACTGGCTCACCGCGCGCATCGCGCAGATGAGCGCCGTGTATGACCACACGTGGGATGCGGGCGTCGTGACCAAGGAGCCGACCTGTGCGGCCTCCGGCACGCGCGTTTACACCAACGATGTCGGTGAGACGATGACCGAGGCCATCCCGGCCAAGCCCCACACGCCCGAGACGCTCCCGGCCGTGGCGGCGACCTGCACGGCCTCCGGCCTGACCGAAGGCAGCAAGTGCGCCGTCTGCGGAGCGACGCTGACGGCACAGAAGGTCATCCCTGCTGCGCATCACTATGTTGACGGTGTCTGCACCGTCTGCGGCGCAGAGGATCCGACGGCCGTCCCGTGCCCCGGCGGCGAGGCCTGCCCGGGCCACAAGTTCACCGATATGCCGTCCACGGCCAACTGGGCGCACAACGGCATTGACTTCGTCGTGGCGCACAAGCTCTTTGCCGGCACGTCCGACACGACCTTCGAGCCCAACACGGAGCTCACCCGCGCCATGATCGTCGAGATCCTCTATTGTCTCGAGGGCGAGCCCGCAGTGGAGGCGGAAAACCCCTTCACCGACGTGAGCAGCGACGCCTGGTATACAAAGGCGGTCCTCTGGGCGGCGAGCAACAACATCGTGGCCGGCATTGGCAACGGCCGGTTCGATCCCTACGGCACGGCGACCCGCGAGCAGGCGGCGACGATCCTCTATGAGTACGCCCGCTTCAAGGGCTGCGACGTAGATGTCTACGGCGACCTGTCGTCGTTTGCGGATGCGGGCAGCGTGTCCGCCTTCGCGCGTACGCCCATGACCTGGGCGGTGGCCGAGGGCCTGATCTCCGGTGCCGTTATCAACGGCCGGACGCTCCTCGACCCGCAGGGTGTGACCACACGTGCGCAGTTTGCGATGATCATGATGCAGTATGTCCTGAACGTCGTCAAGGCGGCGCCTGAGGCGCCGACGACCGGGGAGACCCCGTCGTCCGGCGAAACTCCGTCGGCCGGAGAGACTCCGGCCCAGCAGGCGCAGCAGCCTGCGGAGACTCCGGAGCTGACGGAGGCCCCGGCGGCTGCGGAGGATTCCGCACTGGCCGAAGCGCCGGCGGCCGAGCAAACGCCCGCGCCGTCCGAGACGCCGGCCGCGGCCGAAGCCTCGTGAGCACACACATACATCATCCGGATCTGTGATCCATGACCGGGCATCCCGGAGCGGCATTGCCGCTCCGGGATGTTTTTTGCTGCCTTCCGGCAAAAAGTTCGGAAATTCCTGTCACGCTCTTGACAAAATCGTGTCCGCCGTGCTAGCTTTTTCATTAGGGAAATGAATCTTTACAGAAAGGCAATGGCAATGACATTAGATGAATTGAAGATCGGTTCCTCAGCAGTCATCACGGCGGTCGGTGGGGACGGCGCGCTGCGATGCCGGCTGTTGGACATGGGGCTCATCCCCCATACCCGCGTCACCTTGCAGAAGGTGGCACCGATGGGCGACCCCATCGAGATCCGCGTGCGCGGCTATGAACTGACGCTGCGCGTGGAGGAAGCGAAGAAGATCGAGGTCGAGGGGGTGTCGGCATGATCTTTGCGCTTGTCGGCAACCAGAACTGCGGCAAGACGACGCTGTTCAACGCCCTCACCGGGTCCAACCAGCACGTGGGCAACTTCCCGGGTGTGACCGTCGATCAGAAGATGGGCGAGATGCGCGACGAGAAGGGCTGCTCCGTCGTCGACCTGCCGGGCATTTACTCCCTGCGTCCGTATACGCAGGAGGAGATCGTCTCGCGCGATTTTATCATCCATCAGAAGCCGGACGGCATCATCAACATCGTGGATGCCACGAATATCGAGCGCAACCTGTACCTGACGCTGCAGCTGCTCGAGCTGCGCGTACCGATGGTGCTGGCGCTGAACATGATGGACGAGGTGCACGCCAACGGCGGCGCCATCGACGTGCAGAAGATGAGCCAGGCGCTGGGCATCCCCGTCGTGCCGATCTCGGCGGCGAAAGGGGAGGGCGTGTCCGAGCTGGTGGACCAGGCGCTGACCGTTGCGCGCAGCCGGACGCTGCCGAAGGTGACGGACTTCTGCTCGGACGATTCGGCCGTGCACCGCTGCATCCACGCGGTCGTGCACCTGATCGCCGACCACGCCGACCGCATCGGCGTGCCGGCGCGTTTCTGCGCGGCCAAGCTCATCGAAGGCGGGGACGACCTCGCCGCGTCGCTCGAACTCGATGAAAACGAGCAGGAGCTGCTCGAGCACTGCATCGTGCAGATGGAAAACGAGACCGGACTTGACCGCAATGCGGCCCTTGCAGATATGCGCTACACGTTCATTGAGGGCGTCGTGGCGTCCTCCGTGGTCAAGTGCCACGAGAGCAAAGAGCACGCGCGCTCCATGAAGATCGACCGCATCCTCACGGGTAAATACACTGCCCTGCCGACGTTCCTCGTCGTGATGTTCCTCACGTTTTATCTCACGTTCAACGTCATCGGCCAGTGGCTGTCCGACCTGCTGCAGCTCGGCATCGACGCGCTGACCGGCGTCGTGGACGCCGCGCTCACGGCCTACGGCATCAACCCCGTGGTACATAGTCTCATCATCGACGGCGTGTTCGCCGGCGTCGGCAGTGTGCTCGTGTTCCTGCCGATCATCGTGACGCTGTTTTTCTTCCTGTCCATTTTGGAGGACACCGGCTATATGGCCCGCGTCGCCTTCGTCATGGACAAGCCCTTGCGCAAGATCGGCCTGTCCGGCCGCAGCGTCGTGCCGATGCTCATCGGCTTCGGCTGCTCGGTGCCGGCCATCATGGCCACGCGCACCGTCTCGTCCGACCGTGACCGGAAGATGACCATCCTGCTCACACCCTATATGAGCTGCTCGGCGAAGATCTCGATCTACGCCTTTTTCACGGCGGCGTTTTTCCCGCGCTACCGCGCGCTCGTCATGCTGGGCCTGTATGTCCTCGGCATCCTCATCGGCATCATTGCGGCGCTCATCATGAACAAGACGGCCTTCCGCGGCAAGCCCGTGCCGTTTGTCATGGAGCTGCCGAATTACCGCATGCCCGGACTCAAGAGCGTGGCGCTGCTGCTCTGGGAGAAGGCGAAGGACTTCCTCCAGCGCGCGTTCACGGTCATTTTCCTTGCGACGATCATCATCTGGTTCCTCCAGAGTTTTGACACGCGCCTGAACGTCGTGGCCGACAGTGCCAACAGCCTGCTCGCGCTCATCGGGCAGTTCATCGCACCCATCTTCCGGCCGCTCGGCTTCGGCGACTGGCGCTGCGCCACGGCGCTCATCTCCGGCTTCATCGCCAAGGAATCCGTCGTCAGCACGCTGCAGGTGCTGCTCGGCGGCGCGGCCATTTCGTCGCTGCTCACTACGCGCTCGGCCATCAGCTTCCTCGTGTTCACGCTGCTGTATACGCCATGTGTGGCCGCCATCGCCACCATCCGCCGCGAGCTCGATTCCCGGCTCAAGACGGTCGGCGTTGTGGTCCTGCAGTGCTCGGTCGCGTGGGTCGTGGCGCTCGTTGCGTATGCGATCGCGGGGCTGGTGTGATGGGTCCGCTCGATTATATCCTGCTGGCCATCGTGGCCGTGTGTGCTGTGATTGCGTTTCGCGTCTGGCGCCGCGCCATGAAAAAGGGCGGCTGCTGCGGCAGCGGCTGCACCGGTAACTGCGCGCAGTGCGGCAGAAACTGTGACTGCAAAAAAGAGAAATAGATAAAAGCAAGGCTTCCCGAATTCGGAAAGCCTTGCTTTTTGCGTGTATGCAGTTGTGTTCACAGCTCTGCAACATGCACCGGATTTCCATGCTCACGGATCAGGGCCGCGAGATCGTTCGCGCGCAGCCACACGGTGGCCGTGTTGTCGTTCGGGTGCACGCCGATGAGCCCCGGTGCGGCGAAAAACGCGGCGTCGAGATAGAGCTGCACCTTGCACTCGGCGTCGTTGAGCAGGCCGAGCGGCGTCACGGCGCCGGGGATGAGCCCCAGCACCTGCATGAGGTCGTTTTCGGACGCGAACGACAGCGCGCGCGTGCCGTATTTGTGCCGGAACTCCTTGAGGTCGACGCGCTTGTCGCCGCGGACGGTGATGAGGTAGTAATTGCGCTTTTTATCGTCGCGCACGAACAGATTTTTGGCGTCGGCCTCCGGGTAGGGGAGCGCCACGTCCGTGAGCTCGGCCATGTTGTAGACCGCCTTGTGCTCCGTGATCTCGTGCCAGATCCCGCGCGTGCGCAAGAGATCGTAAACTTCCGCTTTGTTCATGCTGCATCCTCCTGTGTGAACTGTTTTTCCAAATATAGCAGAGTTTTCGTGCCATGACAAGGTGCCTTGAAAACAAAAAATCCAGCAGCCGCGGCGGGCTGCTGGATTTTCCGGTTGGTGGAGCAGGGGTGCCCAAGGATGAACACCCCTCCGAAGCTCCGGTTTCGCCTTCAAATGCCGTTTCTATATCATCCAGTGGGATATTGTCAATGCTCAACGGCTTCTTGCTGGCGTTGATGATGAGGGTAAAGTGGTCGTCATACAGATAGATGGAATGAACAAAGATATTGATGATGGCTCGGCGCTTGTTCACATCATCGGCGGGCATCTCGCAGACATAGTCCAGAAAGGCCAAAATCTGTGCCTCCGTCAGCGTGATCTTCTTGTTTTCCTCGATGGCGAGTTCTGCCTCCAGCTCCGCCTTTTCTGCTATGCGCTTGTTGAGCCGCTCCGTCAGCATCTCCACGGCCTGCCCCTGCTCAATGGCTTTCCAGAGATTTTCAATGGCCGTATCCGCCTCTCGGATCGCTTTTTTCAGTGCCTTGGCGGTCAGGTTGTCCGGGCTTTTGGCGCACTCCTCAGCCACCTTCTTGGCAATGAAGCGGATTTTCTCCTCGGTCAGCATTTTCAAACACTCGTTGACCACACGGTCCTCGATATAAGACTTGCTGACGATCTTCTTGCCGCACTTTTTCCTGCGGGCGTTTTTGCACATATAGTAGTGATATTGCCTGCCGGTCTTGCTGGTGCCGCCGTAGCCCACCATCATTTCCTTGCAGTGTCCGCAGAACAGCTTTGTGGTCAGCAGGTATTCGCCCTCGCCGTGAGTTCGAGCCGGCGCATTTTTGTTTTTGTTCATCATCGATTGCACCCGGTAAAATAGGTCATCATCCAGAATGCGAGGCATCCCGCCGGGTGTTTCCTTTCCTTTGTAAAGATAGACGCCGATATAACGCTTGTTGCTGAGCAGGTGACTGAGACTGTTGGGACTAAATTCCTTGCCGAGGGAGGTCTTGACCCTGCGCCGTTTCAGATCCCGGATGATCTCCGCTTTCGTCTCGCCGCTGGCGTAGCGCTCATAAATCTCACAGACAATGGCGGCTTCCTCCTCATCCACATAGAACCGCCGCTCGGCATCGACCTTGAAGCCCAGGCCGGGGTTGCTGCCATTAGACAGGCACTTTTCGGCATTGATGGCCATACCCCGATGGATCTTCTGAGAAAGCTCCACGGAGTAGTATTCCGCCATACTTTCCAGAACGCCCTCCACCAAGATGCCGGAAGCGTCGTCCGCAATATTCTCCTTGGCAGACAGCACCCGGACACCGTTCTTTTTCAGTTTCGCCTTGTTGATAGCACTGTCATAGCGGTTGCGGGCAAAACGGTCCAGCTGATATACCAAAACGCCCTCAAAGGTGTGCCTGTCGCTGTCGGAGATCATCCGCTGAAATTCGGCACGGTTGTCCGTGGTGCCGCTGATGGCCCGGTCGATATATTCTCCGACAACGGTATAATGATTCGACTCCGCATATTCATAGCACACCTTGAGCTGTCCCTCAATGGACTGCTCCGTCTGGCTGTGGCTGGAAAAGCGGGCGTAGATGACTACATTCATACAGAATCCTCCTCTCCGATTTTCATTATAGTCATCCGCTCTCCGGTGTCGAATGTGCCGCATATTCCGGGTGCTTCAGTAGCCACTTTGCAAAATAGGCCTTGCCCTCGTCGCTGGCGTAAAACTTACGCAGCTCCGGGAGCATGGCCTTGGCAAAGGAGGTAAGCAGTTCCTCCGGCAGTGCGACCTGCGTGTAGTCGATCTTGCGATATTCTCCCATAGGCCGCACCTCCTTATCGCTCCCGGTCGGTTCGTCGACGGTAGTCCCGCTCGCAGAGCTTCACCACGGCGTCCTCAATCTGGGCAGCGGTATAGCTCTGGGGGAAAAACTTGCGAATACGCTCCATTGGAATTTTAAGGCGGGCCTTCTGATTGGCTTTTTCCTCCGACATAATGGATTGAATGAACGCCGTGGTCAGCGTCTCCTCCCGCTCAGCCCTGTGCATCCGCCACGCCTGCGAATAGGACGGGGTGCAGTCGTTCATTTCGCACTGTTCCAGCACCTCCCGCTGGCTGGATTCGTCAAGAAACGAAAGCTCCACACCTACGGATAGGGCGATTTCACCTTTATCCATCTTTTCAAGGAATTCAGGAATGAGATAGGTCAGGCGGATATATCGCTTAACGGTATCCTTGCTGATTCCTTCTTGCTCTCCGATTACCTCCGTGGACAACTTCGGTGCAATTTGCTCCGGAGTTATGTCTGTTCTTTGTCCCTGATGCTTCAGGGCATCAGCTTTCAACTTATACGCAAAAGCCTTTTCGGATGGCAAAATATGCTCCCGGTGCAGGTTGCTGTCCACCACCGCAATGGCGGCAGTATCTCGGTCGAGGGCATAAATTAAGGCAGGGACCTCGGTGATCCCTGCCTTTTGTGCGGCGTGTAAGCGGCGATGTCCGCTTATTACCTCATATTCCTCTGTGTTTTCAATCGGTCGGACAATCAGCGGTGAGAGAACACCTTGCGTCTGTATGCTTTCGATCAGCGTGTTCATCTCGTCATCGTCCCTGACCTTAAACGGGTGTCCGGCAAAGGGACGCAATTTTTCTACCGGAATTGCCACCGGTTTTTTCATCGTATTTTTCATTCTATCTACCTCTTTCCTTGTATCTTGCACGGGCTTTTTTCTCCAGCTCGTGCTCTT
>OKSB01002026.1_pt1 | contig 18981 bp, 9 predicted proteins | sample 1601171 | NCBI WGS metagenome assembly OKSB01 (sample SAMEA3541496, study PRJEB24748) | human gut metagenome | biome: human gut; feature: human-associated habitat; material: faeces | place: China | collected 2012 | reverse complement strand
CGGGCTTTCGTGCTTTGAGCGCTGGCCGCCATGCGCGCGGCTTCGGCCTGTTGGAGCTTGGCTTCCGCTTCGGGCGTGCTCAGTACGAACAGCAGCTGGCCTTTCTTGACGCGCTCGCCTTCCTGTACGTCCATTTGCTCGATACGGCCCGCCAGCTTCGACGAGATTTTGATGTCCGTAGCCTCGACCTCGCCCTGAATGAGCGTCGGTACGGGACGAATGGCGAACCAACTGATCAGCGAGACGGCGACGATCGTAACGACGATGCCGACGGTCAGTCCGATGACATTGCTTTTTTTCATATGATCGAATATTATGTTTTTCGTTAAGAATCGGGTTTAAAAATCGTGTTCGTAGCGGATCGGCATGGCTGCGGCCCGCTTGCCGTAATCGGGGAAAAGCTCGCTTTGGCCGCAAGCTTCGAGCAGGCGTGCGAGCATCATGTCGTAGTAATAGGCCGCCTGAAGCCGTTCGATGCGGATTTTGGCCAGATTGAGCCGCGCGTCCACGACGTCCGACGACGGGGCGGCTCCTTCCTTGAACGCCTCTTCCTTGATTCGCAGGTATTCCTCGGCGAACCGGCCGGATGCGTTGACCGAAGGTAGCTGCTGCGAATAGGTGACCATCTCGTTGTAGAGCTTGTCGATCAGGGTCAGGATGTCGCTCTCGGCCTGATGTCCGACGGCTTCGACCTGACGGATCTGGGACTTGGCCGCGCTGAACTTGTATTCGCGGTTGAGCCCGTCGAAGATCTTCAGCGATACGCCGGCTCCGACGGCCCACTTGGGTATGATCGGCGAAACTTGATAATTATAAAAGGCCGCCATGCCGGTCAGGGCCACCTGCGGTGCGAAATCGGCCCGCTGGAGCCGCATGTTCTCCGTTGCCAGCTGTTTCTTATATCCGACCTGCTTGAGCAACGGGCTGTGCTGTTTGGCTAAATCTTTGAAATAGCTTACGCTCTCTATATCGTTCAGAATGAACATCGAAGTGGCGGGTATGTATGTCGATTCGTCGCCGCCCAGCGTGTTGGACAATGCGCTGTAAAGCGTTTCGACCGTTTTCTGGGCCTTGAGCAGCTCGCGCTCGGCTTCGGCCGTATGGACTTCGGCGTAGAGACGCTCGCCCTTGGCGATGATACCGTTGGCTTCGAGCGCTTTGGCGTCCGACAGGTGATGCTGCATTCCCTCGAGTACCTGACGGCGCACCTCGACTACCTGAAGGGCCAAAACCAGTCCGTAATAGCGTTCGGTCAGTTCCGACACGAGCAATCCGCGCGTCTGGTTTCCTTTCTCCGCTACCTCCTCGATCTTGATCTTGGCCGCGTTGTTGGCCGCGTTGATTTTTCCTCCCGTATAAAGCGGCAACGTGATGTTGGCGCCCACGTTGGCGAAACTGCGGTCCTGCAGTTTCATCGACCAATCCTTGGCCAGCAGAGAGGATGCCTGCTGCAGGATGGCCGGCGGAATGTTCGGCAGGTTGCCGAGACCTTCCAAGACGCCGCCGACCGGAGCTTTCAGATCGTTCATGTCGATTGCCATGTCATCGCCCATATAGATATAGGCGCCCGTTACGGATGCTTTGGGCAATCGTAACCCGTAGGCGGCCTTGCGTTCCTTTTCGGCGGTTTCCTTCTCGTAAGAGATGGCTTCGAGCTCGGGATTGCGGGTCATCGTCATTTCGAGCGCCTGATCGAACGTCAGAGCCTGTTTCGGCTGCCCGGTGACGGCCGCCGCCGTACAAGTCGCCAGCCACCATAAGATTAATCGCTTCATATTGTCCAGTAATTACCGTTTTACTTTATCGGATCGCGCTCAGCGATACCCGGGTGATTTTGCGGATCAGCTCCTGCGTGTCGCACGGTCGGCTGTCGAAGTCGAACCGGTACCGCGAGGCGAGGTACTGCATGGGGATTCCGACCAGCGCAATATACAAATCATTGACCGAAATATCGCCCCGGACCGTATGGTTTTTTTGTCCCGTTTCGAGCAGCACTTCGCCGATTTCTATGATTCTTTTCCGGCTTTCGGGTTTGATCTCGACCGAGAAGTCGTTCAGCAACATGATCAGGAACTTGTGCTTGGCCGGATTGTCGGCCGCGCTTTCGATCAGAAAGCCCACGATGCCGCCGACGATTCGCTCGATGTCGTCCGTTTCGCGAATGAGCGCGTGGATACGGTCCGTGATCGCGTTCAGCGCGTTTTCGAGCAAGTCGTTGATCAGTTCGGTTTTACCCGGGTAGTGCCGGTACAAATACCCTACCGAAACATCGGCCCGCTCGGCGATCGACGCTACCGAACCGCCGAGTATCCCGTGCTCGCTGATGACCTCGACCGAAGCGTTGCGGATTCGTTCGATTTTGGTCTGGTCCACTTTTTTTGCCATAATGAATGAATATTCATTTATTGCGAATGCAAATATCCGAACAATTATTCGGAATTGCAACCGGTTTTTTTCCGCTTTCTCAGCACGGATTATTCGTATGCGGGCGGATTGCCCGATCTTTTCGTGAGCCGACGGCTTTATGTCTTTTCTTCTTCATTATTGGGGACATTACGCGCGGCGATCGGCTGCATCGGGGCGCGGTGGAGGATTCGGCGGCCGGATTCACGATTGCCCGGAGAGAATGTGGGCATTGGCTTCGAGCGCCTGTTTGGCGAGCGACTCCAGTACGCACACTTCTATCCCGGCGTCGCGGAGCGATTGTTCGCCCCGGCAGCAGACGAAGCGATCGGGCTCGCGTACGGCGAAAACGACGCGCTTCATGCGGCGGTCGATAATCAGTGCGGAGCAGGACCGAGGCTTCGAACGACGGGTCGAACAAGGCTCCATGGAGCTGTATATCGTAGCCCCTTCGAGCGTCGCGCCCGCTTGTTCGGCCTTGAGGATCGCCTCCTCCTCGGCATGGTTGTCGGGGGCCGTCTCGCGGCTGTAGCCCGTGAATACCTGCCCGTCGCGCGTGACGAGTACCGCTCCGACCGAATAGGCCTTGTCGGACGGGGGGCACTTTAAGGACAGGCCAATTGCCTGAAGGAGCCGGGTCCGATCGGTCGCCTGCTGCCCCAAGGCGTAGTCCGTGACGGTCATGTCGCCTACCTTTTTTACGTCCAGTACGGTCATGCGGCGGTCTTTGTCGAACGGAAACTTCGCCCCGATCGTCATTCGGGGGGCCGACGGCTCTCCGACAAAGAACGGGGCTACGGCGACACGCAGGTAATCGATCCGATTTGCTGACAAAAACAGGGTCAGCACCCTACTCCCTCCCTCGATAAAAAGCCGTTCGATTCCTTTCCGACCGAGTTCTCCGATCAGGTAGTCCGCTGTCAGACAGTCGCTTCCCGCATGGATGACGGTCGCTACGCGGCTCAGTGCCGCGGTGCGGTCCTGCGGCGCGCAACGGCCTACGAAAACGATTTTTTCTCCGTCGCCTTCCGTAAAAAAGCGGGAGGTCGGGTCCAGATCGGCGTTACGGCTGAGCGTGACCTTGACCGGATCGGCCGGCAGTCCCCGTTCGGCCCTGAGCTCGCGCAGCCTTTCGTCGCGGATGACTAGAGCCGGATTGTCGCGACGAATGGTTTCGGCGCCGACCAAAATCGCGTCGCTTTCGGCGCGGAGACTGCGGACTTCTTCCCAGTCGGCCGCGTGCGACAGGACGAGCCGACGGTCCGATAGGTCGTCTATATAGCCGTCGACGCTGACGGCGACGGAAGCCTGAACGATCATATTCCGGATAGTTTTTCGACAGACAAAGTACGCTCGATTTTTCGATATACGCAAATATCGCTATTTTCGCACGATGACATGCGAAATCGGCGGTATGGGCGGAAATATTTTTTCTGAAATTCCGTTATCCATGCAACGAATTACGAACCCCTTTCATCTATAGCTACGGATGAGCGATACGACTGGAACCCGTGACGGAAGAAGAACTGATAAGGCGTTGCAGTAGGAATGACCGGACGGCGCAGCAGAAGCTGTATGAAAAATACGCTCCGAAGATGTACGGCGTGTGTTTCCGCTATGTGTGCCATCGCGAGATCGCTCAGGATCTGCTGCACGACGGCTTTATCACCGTTTTCTCCAAAATCGGGGATTTCCGGGGCGAGGGATCGCTGGAAGGATGGATCAGACGGATTTTCGTCAATACGGCCTTGGGGTATCTGCGCAAGAAAAACGTGCTGCAGGGCAGTGAGCAGATCGATGCGCTCAGGCAGGTCGAAGGAACCGAAGCATCGGCCGTGGAACGTATGGAGACCGCCGAGCTGCTGCGATGTATCGGCAAACTGCCCGACGGATACCGCGCGGTGCTGAACCTGTTTGCCGTCGAAGGATACTCTCACCGCGAGATTGCCGAGATGCTCGGCGTGAGCGAAGGCACTTCGCGCTCGCAATATCTGAGGGCCAAGGGATGTCTGCTCAAAATACTGAAAGAAGAGGAGGTGATCTGAGATGAAAAGGGATTCGTTGGATGAAGCATTGAGGCGCAAGCTGCACGACGCGGAGGCGGGATTGCCCGTTCCGCCGTGGGCGGAGATGCAGCGCCGCATGCAACTGCATGCGAATGCGCATCCTGCCGAGCGTGTCCCTCTGTTCCGTTCGTGGAGCCGTTATGCCGCCGCCGCAGTCGTCCTGCTCGGCATCGGGTTGGGCGTTTGGCGGGTTCAGCGCACGCACTCGTGGGGTGAGAAATCTATGGCCGAAACGGTGGCGCTGCCGCTTCCCGTTTCCGGTAGCGATTCCGCCTCGAGGACGGCTCCTGCTTTCAACGATACGGCTCTGAACCGAATCATGAAGTCGGCCAGGTCGGTCCGACTGATCGATCCCCGTTCGAAAGCGTCGACTGCGCTCCTCGCCAGTCTGAGCGACGGCGCAGGTGCCCCGTCCGGCAATTCGTCGCCGTCTCGGGATAATACGGACAACGCGTCTGCGACCGGAAGCGATATGTCGTCGCAACCGGATCGGTCCGCAGAGACCGCCCCCAACAGAGAGTTGATAGCCGCTTACGAGCGCAAGTTCGCGCAAACGGATGCGCCTCTCAAGAGGCGAGGCGGCAGGAGCAAGGGTTGGTCCGCCTCTCTGTATGCCAACGCTTCTACGTTTTCAAACGCACTTTCCGCCTCCGGCAGTTCCCCGATGCTGTTGATTCAGAACGCGGGTTTGGCGGATATCGGTTCCATGAGAGTGGAAAGTCCGGTTTTTGAAGACAGCCACATGGATCACAAATTTCCCGTGTCGGTCGGGTTTTCCGTTCACAAGTACCTGACGCCCCGCCTCCATATCGGAACGGGGCTCGTATATACTTATATGAGTTCAAAGGCCGAGATCGAGGGCGCTTTCAATTACCGTTATCGCCAGAGGCTGCACTATCTGGGCATCCCGCTGACGGTCAATTATTCGGTGTTCGACCGGGGACGTTTCGACATCTATTTCTCGGGTGGAGCGATGGCCGAGTTCGCCTTGTCTGCGCGCGGGACGACCGAACTGTACAAGGACCGGGCTTTCGTTTCGTCCGAGACTCGCAAGATCGCGGCCGACGGCGCTTTGTGGTCGGTCAATCTAGGTTTGGGCGTCGGTTTCGATCTGGTGGATCATTTCGGTATTTATGTGGAACCGGCGGTCAGCTATTATTTCGAGAACAAGCGCCAGCCTGCATCCTATCGGACGCAAAATCCTTGGAACGTCAATCTGGGCGTGGGATTCCGCTATAAATTCTGACGTTTCGCCGAGATTTGCCTTGCCTGATGCAACGTTTTGCCCGGGATGCGCATCTTACATAGTGAATTCGGTTTTGTAAAAGCGATTGCGAATGTATCCGAAGTTTCGATTTTATTGAATTATTTATCGCAGGATTTCATTATGAAGCGTATTATGATTAAATTTACAAAATTTTTCACTGCAGCGGCAGTCGTGTCGTTGGTTTTCGCCTCGTGCTTGGACGACAATGACGACGATCGTCTGTACGGCGAGGAATGTTACGGAATGGTCGAGGGAACGGGCAAGAGTTTCAGCGTGAAAACCGACGGGGGAAATACGCTGAACGTAACGGAAAACTTGGACGCGAAGTTTCAGGCGGAGGACGGAATGAGGGTCCGGATGAACTTCACCGTGCTGGAACAGAAGTCGGACAGCGAGTACGACGTGCGGGCCAATGCGATCGGCTCGGTGCTGACCAAGAAACCTGTCCGGTATTCCGAACTGACGCAACAGCAGATAGACAGCATCGGAAACGATCCGATCGAAGTGGGGAGCGCATGGTTCGGAGCAGGGAAATATTTGAACGTGATTTTTTTGATCTGGGGCAGCAATAGCGAGAAGAATCCGCATTATATCAACCTGGCGGTTGACGAGGAAAATTCGACGGACGACCACGTAATCGTGACGTTGAAACATAACGGCTTCGGAGATCCCCGCCTGATGCAGGGGTACGGGCGTGTCAGCTTTGACATTGCCGGGCTGGTGCCTGCCGGAAAAAAGCAGGTGAACGTAACGCTGAAGTGGATAGGCTATGACGGCAGCATGCGCAGCGACTCGGGCGTGTTCGAGTTGAAGGACGAGCAGTCCCCGACGTTCGCCGGTACGGGCGTGCAGTCGCAGGCCGCGAAGGTATTCTATGTACACTGAAACTATTTAAGAAGCTATAGAATATAATTTGTTGGGATTTGATTTGTGAAGGAGAGCGGCGCCGTGAGGTGCCGCTCTCTGATTTCGGACTTCCGCTCCTGTTCGGACTCAGTCCGAGAACAGGGATTGTCCGATATGCGCTCCGGTCGTTATGCGTTTCAACGTATAACGGATAGCGATTTCAATCCGTGGAAACCGGGTCTCCGGTCTCCTGAATTTGCCGATACAATACCCGATTCAAGCGCTGTCTGGGCAATGTAGCGGATATAAAACGAAAATCCGGACTCTGTAATCGAGCCCGGATTTTCGATCGGTTTGCGTCCGGTATTTATTTATTCCGCTCTTGTTTGGACTTCTCCGGCGTTTTTTTCGCCGCGGTCCGGGGCTGTTCGGCGGCCCTCTCGGAACGTTGCCGGTTCAGGTATTGTACGACGGCGTGCTTCGCCGCAGCGATCGTTTCGCGGTTGACTTTCTCGATCACGCTGCCCTGAGCCAGATCGTCGCTGCTGATGTAACCTTCGAGAATCAGCAACTGGACGATCATGTTGTTGATGTTCGTCTCCTCGCTGTATCCGTCGGCAATGTACAGCCTGTCGAGCTTGGCGGCGAACTCCTCGGCGAATTCCGGATAGTTCGGGAAGCTCATCAGTTCCTCGAACGTTTCGCTGAAGCTGCTCAGCTCGATGTTCAGGTTCGGATTGACGAGCAGCGGGCTGAACTCGTGATCGGGAGCTACCGGATGGAAATCGACCAAATTGGAGATGTCGACCCGCTTGTTGCGGTTGTCCATGCGGCGCAGGTCGGCCTTGCGCATGTTTTCCAACTGATACAGGTAGAAATTATAGCGCCACAGTTCCGAACTGTTCATTTCCCCGCCGAAAATGTGGTAATATTTTTCGTTGATCAGACGCTTGACCTTGATTTTGCCCTCGTTGATCTCCGGCTTGTTGACGCGCACTTCCTGAATGAGCTGCTTCAATGCGGCGGCGGCTTTCTGAGGACCGGTGATTTCGCGGCCTTTCTTGCCGATCTCGGTCGACAGTACGCCGCATTGGATATGGCGTGCTCCGCCGCGGCCGTCCTTGCCGCCTCGCAGGCATTCGATCAGCCGGTGTACGGTCTCGACCTGATCCTCTTCGGCGATGAACGGCTGCCCGCCCGGCGTGCTGGCCAGCGCGTCGAAGATCGAGCTGAAGATGCGGCGATCGAGCACGATGTCGGTATACACTTTCTCCGCTTCGTCTTCGTATACGGTCGATGCGGTAAAGCGGTTCTGGATCATGTCGAACGCGACGTCTTCGATCGTGTAGCGGATACCGTCGCGGGTGAAGCTGTGGCCGACGAAGATCATCCGGACGACTTCGGTGACGTCGATCTTATCGAGCAGCTTGTACGAAGAGGCGAGGTAATACTGCCGGTCGATCGGATTGTAGTCCCAGTCGAGTATGTCGTCCAGGTAGTTGCCGTGCCGCGATATGACCTCGACGATGTTCTTGTCGGCCGTGTATCGCTTGAGCGTTCGCTGGAAGTTCGGTCCGTCGCCGCTGGTGGCTTTCTCCTTCCGCTCGCCGTGGGCGTCGATGTAAAGCAGAAAGTTCTCCGGATTGTCCATGCGCGTGATGCCGCCCTCGTCCTTCGAGTAGTTGCTGGCGCTCAGCATGATGTCGACGCGGTACGGCATCGTGATGTCGCACATGCCGCTGACGGTGCTGCGCGCGTTGCGGTCGTCGACGTTGCTGTCGGCGCTGCTTTCGAAAAGGAACTTGTAGTATTTGATGTAATCCGGATCGAAATCCGTCGTGCGCGAGAAGTCGCCCACCTCGGTGCCGATGCCGTACAGGTTGCCGTCGGCATCTTGGAACTCGTGGAACATGTCTCCGGCGATCATCTTGACCGAACGGATGCCCTCGAGGTTGTTGCGCAGCCATTTCAGTACGAAAGCCGCGATCATTTCGCTCTTGCCTACCCCGCTGTCGCCGTTGATTTCGATCACGAATACGCTACCGTCGTTCTCCTCGACCAGAAACAGCGAGCCGTGACGCGGGATACCGCCGATCTCCTTCACCTTTTCGTTGATGACCGTCAGGCGCGGTTTTTTTACGTCGCCGAAATAGTCGGCTTCCTTTTTCAGCGGAGTGACGATCGTCTTGATATTGCCCGACGGACCCTTGATGTCGAAATAGCCTATCTGCGGGAACGAAATCAGCTTTTCGGGCGCTCCGAGCAGCGAGATCACGTCCGGGACGAAATTCACGATGTCCTTCAGGCTGATATCCTCGGTGTAGTTGAGCCGGTAGTTGTCGGTCAGGTACTTCAGGTATCCCTTTTGGAAAATGACCAGCTCCTTGACGATACCGTGCTTGACGACCTTGCAACGGTAGTCGTCCGAGTCCATGTTCCGGACGAAGCGCGACAGCCGGTTCGTGAAGAAAGACGAGTCGGGGCGCGTATCGATGTAGCGGATATACTCGGTAGGATGGTCGTCCGAAGGCAGCGCCTCTGCCCGACGGCTTTCGGTCCGGTCGATCTTATGGAACGGGTATTCGCGCTTCTTCGCATCGGTCACGATCCGCGTGTGTTGCTGTACGGGCTGCTCGGAACTGATCACGCCGCATTTGCTCATCAGTTCGTTGATCCAGGAAATGCGGCCGCCTTCGAATGTCTCGAGTGCCTTGTTCTCCATAGCGAATCCTTTGTAGAGCGATATGCCGTGCTGCACCATTTCGTTGACGCTCGAGTTCTGTTTCTTGAACGCCGTCTCGACGATGCGGACCATCGTGTGCGCGTAACGGTTGTAATAGTCGGTTCCGCGCGTGCGCTTGATCATGCTGATGTAGAACCGGACCACGCGCCGCGTGACGGCATATATCTCGCTCTCGGCGATCTTGATGTCCTTCTTGCGCATGATGTAGTTGCTCAGCTCCTCGAGCTGCATCGGGAGGATTTCCGAAACGAATTCCTCGGTGAACATCCGCAGTTCGGCATCGTCGCAACTCTTGATCTTCTCGTCGAAGTATTGCAGCTTCTTGCAGACCAGCTTGTAGAACGAGTTGTCGTTGTTGAGCAGGTACAGATACAGGATCTTGTCCGTGATTTCCGGCGAGCGGGCGATGCCCTCGGCTACCGTATCCATGATGTAGCCGATGCTTTTCTGCGAGATCAGCAGCCCCTTGAACTCGGGCAGGTCGCGCAGGTTGCGCATGAATTCGTCGACCCAGATATTCAGGTTGAGCTCCGAAAGCTTGATTCCCGTGATCTCCTCGAAGCATTCGCCGGCCGTGCGGATGATCTCCTTGCGGCTGGGTTCCAAACTCTCTTTCTCGAAAGGCAGGTTGAAGTGGAGCAGGATCTCACGGATGTACTTCTTGATGATTGCGTTCAAGCCCTCGAGCTTCGCTTTGTCCAAAGCCGGGTCGCCGGTAGCGTTGATCGCGAGAATTTTCATCTTGCTGTCCGAGAAGAGCAGATTCTCCATTTCGATCAGTATCTCGCGCATCACGTTCTTTTCCTCCGGATTGTCCAGTACGTGATGGTTCGGCTGGAAGGTCTTCTTATTGGTGATGTATTTCAGGATCACGGCCTTGCTGTATCGCGAGCTGACCGTGTTGAAATCCATGTCGGACAAAGCGGGCACTTTCTTGTAGACCTGTGCGAGCAGGTTTTCGTAGATTTTCGTGAAAGCGGAGCTGCGTACGAACTCGAACACGTCCTTGCAGCTGCCGACGATGTCGCCGTGCAGCTCGATCACCGAGTTGGTCGACCGTCCGATCGTCGTGATCGTCACGCCGCTGCGTTCGGGCGACGTATGGTATAGCGAGCGTACGTCGCGGATCTGCAGCGATGGGGCCTTGTCTTTCTTGTACCGGGCCGACAGCTTATAGTCGCGGATCAGGCTGTCGATGAAGTCCTGATCTTTCGGGGAGTAGAACACGCGCTCGAGCAAGTCCTTGCTCTCGACTCCCTTGTTGGCCTCGTCGGCTCGCTCGGCGGCGAACCGGGTCCAGTAGCGGATGAAGATCGAGAAAGCATCCTCGATTTCGGCCGAGAAAATTTTCATGCCTTCCTTGCCGGCGGCGATGTACCCGCCCAGCGAGAAGCGTACGAGCCCCGTCGGATACGGGACCGTGGCGACGCCCCGGTACTTGGCCAGCGCGCGGCAGAACAACAGAACGTCGGCGTAGGAGAACGGGCCGAGAATCCGAAAGTTGAACAGATACGATCCGTCGGACTGTATGTAGCCCAATTCGGTTCCTTCGGGCGCCTCCTCCAACAGGCGGGCGGCGATGCTCTTGGCCATTTTCATCCGCTTGAGCGACTCGCTGCGGAAGTTCTTGTTGATCCGGAACCGGTTCAGGTTTTCGACCAACTTGGCCTGATAGTAGACGAAGAACGGTTCGCCCTGATACTTGAAGTCGTCGGGGAGTCCCAGCACGTCGAGCTTGTCCAGCGCGATCAGTTCGTCGAGCAGGAACAGATAAAGCGGCGAGCCCTCGAAGCCGGCCGTTTTATGCAGCTGGCGGTTCGTCTTGCTGATTTCGTTCGACTGCTCGGTCTTGTCGATCTGGTTGACGATGAAGCGGACGATCGCTTTCTTGATCTTCGAACGCGAAGCGTTCTTGGGCAGTTCGGCTTCGATCTGATCCTTGATGCTTTTGGCTACCTGTGCCGTTTGCAGCGTGTTGTTGAGCATCAGCAGCGAGTTGTTATTTCCGTGCGCGGCGCTGTTGCAGCTGCGGGCGTACTTGGCGAAGTCCGACGCCTGAGGCGTCAGCGCGACGGCGCCGAGGCGTTCGCCGGTGGCGGCCAGATTTTTGGTCGTGGAAAGCGACGAGACCGCCTTGATGCGCGACTGCGCGTTGATGTTGTTCATGATGTAGCGCGACAGCGTCCGCCACTTGGGCATCGTGCGGTCCTCGATCTTGACGCTTTCGGCGTATGCCTCGTCCAGAAACAGCGTGATCTTGCAACTGTTCAGAAAACGCAGGAAATTGTTGACCGACTCGCTGTTGAAGTCGGAATATCCCGTCGGGTTATTCGGGTCGTTGACGATGATCGTCGTGTTTTCGCAGAACAGGTCCCACAAGCTGCCGCTGTCGTCGAACAGTGCGAGCGTCGACTTGATACGCAGCAGTTTGTCGACCAGACGGTCGTAAGCCAGACGGCCGTCGGCGTCGTTCTCGATCTCGATGTCGAACGGATTGATGTCGAAACAGTCGTCGGGCAGCAGGTCCTTGTACTCCCATGCCTGCACGGCGTTATAGACGATATAGGGCTTCGGCCGGCCGTTCGGGTTGAACAGCAGGTCGCGGATGATCATCTGTACGGAGTCCGATACCGAGGTCTGGTCCAGATTGCCCAAAGCCGACAGGAAGTTCTTGACGATCTCCTTGTCGTCGTCGCTCAGCGCGAAGTACTTGTCGCGGATGCCCAGATCGATCAGGAACTTCTCGAAGCGTCCCTTGTTATCGGCGTCGCGGCTTGTCTTGGTGATGTACTCCTGATATTTTTCGAGGAACAGATTGATACCGAAATTCTTGTGGAAATGGTTCTTCAGCGTCCGTTCGTAGCAACTCGGGATGATGTCCAGAATCAACCGGCAGGCATAGCGGATCTTGCTGCTGAGGTTATTGAACGTGCGGCTGCGCAGATAGTCGCCGAACGTCTTGATCTGATGCCGTCCGCCGCCCTCGAGGATCGTGATCACGTCGATCAGCTTGTTGCCGGCGTAGAAATAGTTCTTCATCCGGCTCTCGAATTCGTCGATCAGCTCCTGAGTCTGAATCTTCTTGTTTTCCTGCTTGTGGCAGTTTTCCAGAAAGAAAATGAAGTCGCGCAGCTTTTCGAGCGAGTATTTGTCCTGCACGACCTGTCGCGAAAAAGAATCGAGCTTGAACAGCGTGATGCGCTTCTCGATGTCGGTGTCCGACCCGGTCTGCTCGAGCAGCAGCGATTTGATTTCGCGGCCGTACTCCTCGATCTGCATTTCGAGCTTTTCGCGGAATTCCTTCAGGTAGCTCGGGTTGACGTTCTCGAGAATCAGCCGCAGATTCAGTTGCGTGTTGGCCGGCGAGCCGAGCTTTTTCGTATGGACTTTGTTCAACGTGTTGATAATGCCGTTGTGGAAGCAGAACACGAGCGACGTGTTCGAGCTGCGAGACTCTTTCGAGTCGTCGACGATCACCAGTCGGGTCAGCAGCGGGAACCATTTCGGGCCCGAGTAATGGTTGATGCGCGCGTGCTTGACCTTGACGACGAAAATCGAGGTCGTATTGGCCGTCATCTGTTCGTACAGCGTTTCGGGCGCGGGGCTTTCCAGTACGACGACGGCGTCCTTGTGGAACACGTCGCCCTTGAGCAGCTGGACGGCCTTGTCGGCATTGCCCGAGACGACGGTTCGGATCATGCCGTTCATGCCCTTGAAATTGACGGCCCACTGGCTGCGGTGCAGAAAGTCGCTGATCTCGGCCTTGGTCGTGTAGTGCGTACTTTGGCTGATCATCTGCTCGAGCGTGTCCATCAGGTAGTTCCAGTGCGCCTCGTTGATGTCGCCCGTCACGCCGATCACGTCGCGGTACTTGCGCAGGTCGCGCACATGGCCGCCTAGCTGTACCTGAGACATGAAATCGATATGGCGGCTGTTGATCGGAGGCGTGCCGACCGACAGGTCGTGGCTGTCGCGGATATTACGCAGCAACGTCTTAATTTCGGTCGTCGTGCCGTCGGTGTCGAGCAGGGCCGATATTTTCTTGGCGAATTCGCCGCGCTTGCTGCTCAGCTCGAAAGCCTTCGAGTTGTTGTGCGGAATCAGCATCAGCGACACGTGCGTGTATCCCGGGATATCTTCGCGGAACTTCAGCAGATAGCGGTTGATTTCGGCCTGTTGCTTGGCCGGATCGTCGGGCTCCTCCATGCAGAGGCTCACGAAGCTTGTGAGGTTATCGAAGATGTGGCGCGGCAGGAAGATTTCCGCACGCTGTCCCAGTGATTCGTACAGGTTCAGAAGCTGCAGCGCCTCGTTGCTCAGAAACGCTTTCGGTTCGCCTACAATTTTCATCTTTGCGGGTTCTATTGGTTTTTCGTCGGCCTCGCGGGGCGACTTCGTGTTGTTTTATCTTTCTTTCGGAGGGCGTATGTCGCTTATTGACAGTGTATTTTTGTCCTATGTAAACGACCTTTCTCTACCTTTGCAAAGATAGCAATTTTAATTGAGAATCGGAATGTATGTTAAAAAAATATTTGATTTGTTAAAAATGTGTATTGTTCGATAGCGAAAGCCGGGCCTCCTTCGTATTTCTTAAGGAAGCCCGGCATGACCGGTCGGACCTGAGCGGTCTATAGCGAGAAGCTGTACAGGGCGGCTATGGCCGATTGGTAGTCCCGCTCGATCTGGAGCAGCGTTCCGCGGCTTTCGAACAGCAGGTTCGCCTCGGTGAAATAGTCGATCACGCTGATCTGCCCCGCATCGAGCGCCTTACCGAGAATTTCGAGGCTGTTCTGCGATGCGAGGGCCGACCGCATCGACCGCATCGATTCGGAGAGCGCGACGGCCTGATCGTACAGCATCCGGAACTGGGACGCCGCGTTCGTCCGGGCGCTTTCCAATTGAGCCTGAGACGAGACGACCGCCGCCTTGGCCGCCTTGACCTTGTTCTTGTTCTCGAAAAGCGGCACCGACATGCCGACCTTGAATCCCGTGGCGCGGCCTTCTCCATAGTCGTGCCGATACCCTATCTCGAACTGGGGCAGAGAGAGTCCCCGATTCAGAGCCACGGTCCGGCGATCGATCTCGAGCGTATTTTCCATGCTTTCGAGCAGCGGGTTGCCGCTCATGTATGCCTCGGACAACACGTCGGCCGGCGGCAGCGTTTCGACCGGGGGGTAGGTCACGTCCTCGAACGAGTCGTCGCTGTCTCCGGTCATCGTGTTGAGTTGCTGGATTTTGGCTTGCAGCTCAGCTCGGTTCAGATCGGCGGCCGTACGGGCCGAGATCGACTCGACGGCGATCTTGTTCGCTTCGAGGGAGGTCGCGTCGCCCGTCTCCATTTTTCGTCTGTACGCTTCGCTCAGTCGCTCGGCGTTCGATAACCGTTCGTCGAGCAGGTCCCGCTGACGGTAGAGGTAGACGATTTCGATACAGAGCTGCTTGGCCTGCAGCAGCAGCTGTTGCCTCTGGGATTCCCATTGCTTTTCATACAGGGAGCCTTTGAGCTTGGCGATTCGGTTGCGGGACCCGTAGACGGTCGGGAAATCGATCGTCTGGACGACGGCCAGCTCGGTGTTCTGCCCTGCTCCGGCCGCTCCCCACATCTTTTCCATTTCGACCGTCGGGTTGGCCATGTATTTGCCCGTGGCGGCGTCTTGCTTCTGCGCCGCGGTCAGTTGCCGTTGCGCTTCCAGCTCGCGGCTCGCGTTTTCGACCTGACGGAGCACCTCGTCGATGCTTCGCTGGGCCGAGGCCGCCGGAGCCAGTACGAGGAAGAACAGTATGATCGGTATGCGTTTCATGCTTTCGGTTTTTTACGGTTGACAATCAGGTAGACCGACGGAATGATGAATCCGTTGAGCAGTGTCGAGCTGAGCAGTCCGCCGAGTATGACTTTGGCCATCGGGCTCTGTATTTCGTTGCCGGGCAGGCTGCCTCCCAGCGCGAGCGGAATCAGCGCCAGAGCCGACGACAGCGCGGTCATCAGGATCGGATTCAGCCGGTCCAGCGAGCCCTGCACGACGCTTTCGTGCAGCGGCATGCCCTCGCCGCGCAGGTGGTTGTAGTGCGAAACGAGCAGAATGCCGTTGCGCGTGGCGATGCCCAGCAGCGAGATGAACCCGATGATGGCCGGAATGCTCACTTCGCCCGAAGTGAACCACAGGCTCGCAACGCCGCCGATCAGGGCCAGCGGCAGGTTCAGCAGGATGACGCCGGCGATCTTCAGGCTGCGGAATTCCTGATACAGCAGCAGGAAAATGACGAGCAGCGCGACGAGCGACGTCAGCGTCAGCGTGCGTGAGGCCGCCTGTTCGCTCTCGAACTGTCCGCCGTATTCCACATGATATCCTTCCGGCATGGGCACTTGCGTCCGGATCGTTTCGCCGATTTCGTTGACGACGCTGCGCAGGTCGCGGTCGGCCACGTTGGCCGATACGACGATCAGGCGCTGGGCGTTCTCGCGACCGATCGCGTTGGGACCCGATGTCGACACGATGTCGGCCACGTAGCTCAGGGGGACTTTCCCGTCGGTTCCGTCGAGCATCAGCTCGCCGATGCGCTCCATGTCGTTCCGGCTGGCATCCGATGCCTTGACCGTCACGTCGAACGAGCGTCCTTCGTCGTATACCTGCGAGACGACCCGTCCGCCGAGCGCCACCTCGACGAATTCGGCGAAAGCGGGCAGCGTGATACCGTAGCGGGCCAGCATTTCGCGTTTGGGCCGGATTTGCAGCTGAGGCCGCTCGATTTGCTGCTCGACGTTCAGGTCGGCTATGCCGTCGATGTTCGCGATAGAGCTTTTGATCCGGTTGCCGAGCGCGAACAGGCGGTTCAGGTCCGGGCCGAACAGCTTGATCGCGATATTGGCCTTGGTGCCCGACAGCATCGCGTCGATCCGGTGCGAAATGGGCTGTCCGATTTCGATGTTGACGCCGTGAAGTACGCCGAGCCGTCTGCGCACGTCGGCCATGAATTCGCTGCGCGATCGGTCCGCGAGTTCGTACGGCGCTTCGATTTCCGATACGCCGACGCCCAGCGCATGCTCGTCCAGCTCGGCGCGGCCCGTTTTGCGGACGACCGTCCGGATTTCGGGTATTTCGAGCAGAATGCTTTCCACTTGGCTGCCGATCTTGTCGGACTCTTCGAGCGAGATGCCCGGCATCGTCGAGGCGTTGATCGTCAGCGAGCCTTCGTTGAATGGGGGCAGGAAGCTGCGGCCCAGCGAGAGGAAAACGGCGAGCGCCCCGGCGAACAGGACGACGGTCGAGCCGAGTACGGCTTTCTTATGGGCGAGCACCCATTCGAGCGCGCGGCGGTAGACGCGCTTCAGAAAGCGCGAGACGACGGGTTCCTTTTCGTTGCGGCGGAGTACCCGGTCGCCGGTCAGCAAGTAGCTGCACAGCACGGGCGTCAGCGTGACCGCCACGATCATCGATGCGAACAGCGCTACGATGAACGAGATGCCCAGCGGGCGCAGCATGCGCCCTTCCATGCCGTCGAGGAAGAAAAGCGGGACGAAGGCCACGATCGTGATGATCGTCGCGTGGACGACCGACGTACGGATCTCTTTCGACGCCTCGAAAACGATGCTCAGCGTCGGCAGCCGCTGGTCCTTGGGGCGCGCGAAATTCTCGCGCAGCCTTTTGAATACGTTCTCGACGTCGATGATCGCGTCGTCGACGAGCGATCCGATCGCGATGGCCATGCCTCCGAGGCTCATCGTGTTGATCGTGAGCCCCATCCATTTCAACGCCAGAATCGACACGAGCAGCGAGAGCGGCAGCGCGACCAGCGAGATGACCGTCGTGCGGAAGTTCATCAGAAAGACCAGCAGGACGATCACGACGAAGACCGCTCCTTCGAACAGCGATTTCTGAATGTTGTCGATCGAGCCTTCGATGAAACGGGCCTGACGGAACGAGTCGGTCGATACGTGCACGTCCGCAGGCAGCGTCTCGCTCAGTTCGGCGACGGCTCGGTCGAGTTTTTCGGTCAGTTCGAGCGAGTTCGTGTTAGGCTGCTTCGTGACGGTCATCAGCACGGCCGGCTTACCGCGTTCGGATGCCGTGCCCAGCCGGGGCGTCTTGGCTCCGATCCGCACGTCGGCCACCTGTTCGAGCGTAATGGGGAGGCCGTTCTCGATGCGGATCACGGCTCGTCCCATTTCGTCCTCGTCGGCCGTCGAGAGCATGCCCCGGATGATGTATTCGTTGCCGTGCTGGTTCAGAATTCCTCCGCTTGAGTTACGGGTCAGGTTCTCGACCACGTCGAGCACTTCGCCCGTCGTGACGTCGAAATGTTTCATCCGGGCAGGGTCCAGCAGGATTTGGTACTCCTTGATATCGCCGCCGATGACGGTCACCTGAGCTACACCTCCGGTCGAGAGCAGCCGGGGGCGGATCGTCCAGTCGGCCAGTGTCCGCAGTTCTTCGAGCGAAGTGCTGTCCGAGGTCAGGCCGATAATCATCAGCTCGCCCAGGATGGACGACTGCGGCCCGAGTGTCGGCGTCCCGACGTTGTTCGGAAGCGTCTCGTTCAGCGCAGCCAGCTTTTCGGATACGATCTGGCGGGCCAGGTAGATGTCGGTTCCCCAGTCGAACTCGACCCATACGACCGAGAAGCCGGAGGTCGAGCTCGAACGGACGCGACGCACGTCGGTCGCTCCGTTCACGGCCGTTTCGATCGGGAAGGTCACGGTCCGCTCGACTTCTTCGGCCGCCATGCCGCTCGCCTCGGTCATCACGACGACCGTCGGCGCGTTCAGGTCCGGGAAAACGTCCACTTCCATTTTGCGGGCCGTGTACGTGCCTGCGACGAGCAGCACGACGCCCGCGATCATTACCAACATCCGGTTGCGTAATGAGAATTCGATGATTCGGTTCAGCATGTCCGGACGGTTCTAATGGGAATGGGTGTGGCCGGGTATGGCGCCCGAGAACGAGGCCATCTTGACTTGGGCGACTCCCCGGCTGACGATCGTCTCGCCGGGCGAGAGGCCTTCGAGGATTTGCACCCGGGTGCCGTCGGACGCGCCCAGCTTGACTTCCCTTTTGACGTATGTTTCCGGATCGAGCTGCACGAAAACCGAGTAGACGCCCTGGTCCTCCGTTACGGCGCTGAGCGGAACGGCCAGCGTTTCGGGCCGGGGCGCCGAGAGCAGAAAGACCTCGACGAAAGAGCCGGGGATCACCTCTCCGCCGTTGTTGAACTCGAACGTGACGGGAATGTAGGCCGACGTCCCGTCCGAGCCCTTACCGACCGACAGCAGCCGTCCGCCCATCTCGGCGAGCGAGTAGACGCGGCCGTCGTAAGGCGTTTCGAAATTGGCGCTCGTCACGGCACGCAGTCTGCCCGCGTATTTCTGCGACACTTCCGCTCTCAGTACGAGCTTGCGGTTTTGCGAAACGGTTGCAAGCGATTGGCCTACCGTGACGTAGTCTCCTTCGCCGACCGACAGGCTCTTGATGAAGCCGCCGATGGGGGCCGTGGCGCGGGTTCCCTTGGCCGACGATTTGCTTGCGAGCGCATCGTAAGCCGTCTTGGCGTTTTCGTATGCCAGCCGGGCTTGCTCGTATTCGGTCTGCGTGATGATTCGGTCGCCGATCAGCTTTTCGGCTCGCCGGAAAGCGGTTTCCGCCTGCGTGTATGCCGAGCGG